>Ga0080006_1138848_pt1 | contig 15026 bp, 17 predicted proteins | sample RS3BMetagenome_FD_69209 | JGI IMG/M metagenome (GOLD analysis project Ga0080006, IMG submission 69209) | Ferric oxide microbial mat and aquatic microbial communities from Rainbow Spring, Yellowstone National Park, USA - RS3B (SPADES... ...
TTTTTTGCACAAAATGATTATCATTTGCCGCAGTAGCTCAGTCCGGGAGAGCGTCCGGCTGAAGTAAAACTTCCTAATAAGAAGTTTTATCAAAAAGCAGAGACCGGAATGTCGTCGGTTCAAATCCGACCTGCGGCATGCTCATACGAAGTTAAAAATCCTTTTCCTATCAAGTTTATACAGAGAGCAAAGCCAAAGTGAATTACGGATTTGCTTTGTTATATAAATAAAATTCAGGCATGAAGAACTCTAAGCTATACTTGCATCAAGTACATTGGCTATTTCCTTCTTTAAATCTGCATTTATACTTGCAAGCTCCATGGGGCTTACTGTTATTGAATTTTTTATAAAAAGCTCATAACAGTCGCTACCTTTACTGAACCTTTTTTTGTGTGTGCCTCCAAGCCAATAATAGAGTTTTTTTGATGGATCAGCTCTCTCATTTACAAAATTATTAAATAGTGTATCTTCTAGATTACAGATTTTTATCTTTGTAGAGCTATTCAAATTAGTCGGAAGATTTATGTTTAAAATATCTATATTGCTAGGGAAGCCCCTCTTCTTTATTGAATTCAGTATTTTGATGATATGGAGCTTTGCGTTGCTAAAGGTGTTTCTTTGCAGCTCCATTTCTGTTGCAAGAGAAAAAGCGATGCCTTTTATATCATGTACTGCACCAAACTTAACAGCTGATACTGTACCGCTAGACTCAACTGACTGAAGGCTTACATTCGAACCGTTATTAACGCCTGAAAGTACAAGTTCGATCTTTTTGTTTTTAAAAATATGATGCATTGAAACAAAAACACAATCAGCAGGCGTACCAGATACAGAAAAACCCTTTATGCCAGGCATTATCACTTTTTCTATTCTAAGAGGTCTATGGAAGGTCAAACTCATACCACTTGCACTCCTGGGCCCAGAGGGTGCTACAACAGTAACATTTTTCTCTCCAAAAGCTTCAACCGCTGCACTATAGAGTGTTTTTATGCCTTTGCTATATATACCGTCATCATTTGTTACTATAATCAAAAAATGCACCTATTCTAAAAAACATGATATGATAGCCCGTTAAGTTCTTAAATACTTTCTTTTCTGAATGCATTAATGCTAAAGCGCATATTAATTCTTTCTTATTGAAGGTCATTTGCAGAAATGAGAAAAATTTGTTGATAATCTAATCTGTGTATATAAGGAGTTTCATCACATACTTAAAATGCTTATAGAGCAAGTTGATTTGACATGGATAAAAGAGGTATGCCATATACTGTTGCAGTGATACCAGATGGCAACAGGCGGTGGGCTAAAAACAATCTGCTTAACGCTGGCAGTGCATACAGTTTAGGAGTTAAAAAATTTATAGACTTCAGTGAGTGGTGTTATAGCTACGGCATAAAGAACATAATAGTATGGGGGCTTTCAACCGAGAACACAGGAAGACCAGCAAATGAGATTAATGCTCTTTTTAATGTATACAGGAAGGCAGCCAATGACAAGAACATCATAAGGAGGCTGCACGAAAAGAAATCGCGGCTTGTAATAGTTGGCGACAGATCACTGCTGCCTAAGGATCTCTCAATCGATTTGGCAAAAATAGAAAAGGATACAAGGAAGTACAAAGAGAGGAAGATATTCCTCCTTCTGGGCTATGGGGGAAGGCAGGATATAATGCATGTTGCGAAAGGCATTGCAGCAGCCACAGCGCGTGGCATCCTGCCTAAATCTGAAAGCTCTTTCAAGAGGTATCTGCTCTCAAAGGATGTGCTAGATATAGATTTGGTGATAAGGACCTCAGGGGAGCAGCGGCTTTCAGGATTCATGCCGTGGCAGTCTGCATATTCAGAACTATATTTCTGCAAGAAATACTGGCCTGATTTCAAAAAGGGAGATCTTGACAGGGCGCTCTCAGACTATGCAGGAAGGGAAAGAAGATTCGGCGTCTAGAACTGCAGCTGCCTACGATTTTTCAATGCCATTTGAATGTATGCTGCATTGCAGCAGAAGTCACTCAAGAGGCCCCTGCTCCTTGGTGTATATAGTCAGGGACGGCGGCTTCCTTGGCATCGGGTTGGCTCTTATGCCGTATATTGCCTTTATGTTGCGTTCCAATGCCGTAGCGACTAGCCTCTGGGTTATTGTGCCATCAAGTACTATGCCGTAAATGCCGTTGTTGCTCTCTATCATTGAGAAAAGGTCCCTTATAGGTCCCTCTACAATGATGTTGCCTTCAACATTGTAAAGCCTGCATCTCAGCGTGTTGGCGAGGTCATCGAGTCCCTTGGCTAGCTGTGAAAGTAGTATGCTGTCAAGTGCAGGTCTAGAAGCCGCTACGGTGCCGTATGCGCCAACCTGCGGCACATTCGAGAGCTTCTGCGGTTCCATGACAGGCAGTTCTGTCTCTTCTTCATCCGAATCGCTTCTCAAGTCCTTTATTGCAGGCATATCTTCGCGTTCCTCAGGCTCAGGCATAGGTTCAGGCCTAGGTGCTGGTCTCGGCTGCTGCATCTGAGGCTGCTGTGAAGAGCGCTGCTGTGGCTGTTGAGGCTGGGGCTGCGGCTGCTGCCTGGCAGGCTGCTGCATCTGCGGTTTCTGCTGCTCCTGTTCAGGCTTCTTTCCGTTTTTTCCCAAGCCCAGATACTGGTCTATCGGCACCTTTGACCTTAACGATTTTATTATTTCTTTTCTTGTAAGTTCCTCTACCTCCTTTCCGTCAGGGGCTTTTGCGACAAAGTCTACCTCCGCCGCATTTATTATTCCTCTTGCTATCATTTCGCCTCCTCTGTCCCCATCAACAAAAAGAGTCACTTCTTTCTCATTGCACAGCTTTATTATGCTCTTAGGTATCTCGGCAGTGGCCCCGCCAAGCGCAACAACATTAGTTATGTCGTTCTTCAGTAGGTTTATAACATCAGCCCTGCCTTCTACCAGTATTATCTCATTCTCCTTAGCTATGTCAGGTCCAGATGGCAGTCTCTCAGGGCCATATGTTGCTATCTCGCTCGCCTTTACATCAGATTCTACAAGCTCTGTAAGCTCCTTGCTGTCTGGTATTTCTGTATTGAGAAGCTTTCTGAGCAGCTCCTTAGCCCTCTCAAGCAGTTTTCTTCTCTTCTCTGCTCTTGTATCCTCTATCTTGCTGACCTGGAAGTTTGCCTCATACGGCCCTACCCTGTCAACAGACTCGACTGCAGCTGCAAGAACGCATGTCTCTATCTTATCCAATGATGCAGGTAAAAATAGATTGCCGTAAGTCTTGTTGCCTGACTGAGATGAATCTATCTCTATGCGTCCTATCTTGCCTCCCTTCTGCAGCTCCCTCAGATCTAAGTCGTCACCAAGTAGCCCTTCAGTCTGGCCGAATACTGCGCCGATTATGTCTGGCTTCTCAACAAGCCCGTTTATCTCAAATTTTGCTTCAACCATATATTTTACTATATCAAGGTATGTTTTTGCCATAAAATCACTTTCTTCTTATGTTTCCTTTTTCCAGGATATCCATTATAGGCTGGTAAGCCTGCTCAACCGAAGTTATTTTAAGCACCTTGAGCAGGTGCCTTCCCAAATCAGTATTCACATTGTAGCCGCGCTCAATCAGGAATGCAAGCGCCTTGTCCTCTTTGTCATAGCCGCCGTTGTCGTCATCCATCAGCAGATATATTGTCTTGCCCTTGTCAAACTCTATGTGGTTTCGCATGAGCCTCTCATAAGGAATGGCACTTATGCCGAGCTTTCCAAGCATTTCCACATCATGCTTGCCCTCTACGACAACGTAATTGTTCCTAAGCAGCTCTAGCACCGCATCCATCTTTTTTCTGCCTTCTTCAGCCTTCTTACTCTGCACCTCTACCACTCAAAAAACAGTTGCATTATCCCAGGTGCAGCAGACCTACTACCGAATAAATTGTCAATGCTTCAACATTAATCATACATACACCAGTTAATGCAACTAAAATTTACACTGCCTAATTATCGTTAATTTCTTATATTAAGTAGTAAGAAATATTATTATATGTTTTGTTTGGTAGTGGCATGAACAGGTATAGCAAAGGCGCCAGGGGCGAGAGGGAGCTGATAAACAAGTTTTATGAGAACGGCTTCTCTGTTATTAGGAGTGCCGGATCAGGGGTAAACTCAATAAGTCCAGACATAGTGGCTATAAAGAAGGGGAGGGGCTACGCCTTCGAGTGCAAGGCATGGGACAGGACAACAATCTCAATAGACGAGGAGAAGTTCAATGAGCTGAAAAAGTGGGAAGAAAATACAAACTTCCAGACATTCATTGGATGGAGGATGAACGGAATGGGCTGGTATTTTGTAAGACTTGATGATCTTGAAAAGGGCAAGAACTACAATATAACTAAGAAGAAGGCAATTGCTATAAATATCAGATTGGAAAACATACTGGGCAAGCCAATGCAGTGAGAGGCTGTTTAATGCAGCAAATGCCAAAGGACAAGTATCTTGTTGCAGTATTAATTATAACAGCAGCGAGCTTTCTATATTGGTCGCTCTTTGGAATAAATGCCTACAACACATTCCACGAATACGAAGACCTCGCCATGTTTGAGCAGAGCTTCTACTTCAACCTTCACTATCCTGGCATAGCGCACGGGCTGCAGCTTCTTGTCTACGGCAACCACATAGTGCCCCTCTTCCTGCTGATAATGCCTTTTTTCGCAATATTTCAATCGCCAGTCACACTTCTTGTGATACAGGCCTTCGTCCTTTCAGTGGCAGGGATTGCTGTATTCTATGCTGCAAAATATCTTCTTAAGAGCAGCAAGCTTGGCTTCGGCTTTGCGCTTGCATACCTGCTCAACCCTGGTATGCACGGCATGTTTATCTTTGACTTTCATGCAGAAGCCTTCATCTCGCTTTTCTATATACTCTCATTTTACTACTATATCAGGGCGCGAAAATTTGCATTTATTGTGGCATTTGCGCTTCTTATGTGCACCATGGAAGTAACACCAACTCTAGGTATTGTGCTTGGAATAGGCCTCTTCATATTTGAGTTTAGAAGCAAATTTGAGCCTGAAAATGCAAAGAAAAGGAAGAAGCTAGCAGTATATGCAATTCTGATATCAATCGCATTCTTTATGTTGTATGCATATATATCAGCACAGCTTGCATTTGCATACCAAAACAAATACCCAGGACTGCCTGAGAACCTGTACCTTACAACAGGCTCGCAGAACACGCTTGGCAGCATGGCAATAATATCTTTCTCAAATGTTAGTGAAGTCCTAAAGCTTGACTACTACAGTTACAGCGACATGGTCGGCTATCTGATTTTCGCCCTGCTCATAGTATTCTTTGGATACGGCATTGCAGCATTTGGAGCACCTATAGAATCCCTCATAATGTCGCTGCCTTGGCTCTTCATGGTTTTTGTAATTATCAACACTGCATTTGTGCTTACATGGTTCCAGTACTTCGGCTTTGTTGTCGGCCCTATGGCAGTTGCATCAATGCTTGGTGCTGAAAGGATAATTAAGAGACGTGGTGTAATTTCAAGGCTGCTTCTCTGGCTCTCTGGAAACCAAAAGGAACTTTTGTACTACATGCTGGTGCTTGTGCCTATATTTCTCTTTGCTATATCACCTGCATTCTTTTATTCCAGAAATCTGAATAATTTCTCAGAGGACCTGTTCTTCATGCCAAACTCAACAGTTATAAAAGCAGATTCACAGTTAGAGAGCATAATACACCTCGTTCCTGGCAATGCGAGCGTAGACTCGCAGCCTTTCATAAATGCACATCTTGCTAACCGTGCTGTAATAGGGCTAGGCAACAACTATACGACATGGCCAGAATACATAATAACTGACTTCAATCAGACTATAAGCCTGAATTCAGTTACAAACCCACAGTACAGCACATTCAGCAACTTTATTGCCACACATCCTTACAGAGTTGTGGCAAGCAATGGTACGGCAGTTCTCTATAGAAAAATATGAATGCCTAAGAATGCCACTATTCAGTGCGCTTGCAAATGCTTTTTAAAGCTTTCAAGTCAAACTAACTACGCACATTTTTCGGGGGGATGTTTTGGCTGGAGGGAAAATAAGCTTATACGATGTTGAGCAATTCATCAGGGAGGCCGGCGCAGAGAAAGTAACCGAAGATGCTGTCAGGAACTTGGAGCAAGAGCTTGAGAAACTTGCACAGGCTATAGCTGACAATGCAGTTAAATATGCCAACCATGCAGGGAGAAAGAAGCTCATAAGGAAGGAAGACATAGTTCTTGCAAAGCCAATTATGCAGGGCAAGAAAACATGATGCCCCTTATCCTATAAATTTTGCTGAAACTGATAGGAAATCTAAGGCGATCAGAGTGCATTTGCAAGCTTGAGCGCAAATGCGAGCACAACAAAGAGCAGCTCAAAGAGAGTCAGATACATGCTAACCTCGTATTCCTTCATCGGCTTTATATTCATCATCCAGTGCGCAAGACTGTATATCTTTTTGCCATAAGGAGCCTTTAGCGTGCCATCGGGCTGCCTTATCCCAAGATCATTAACCTTGAACTTCCTCCTTAGATGCAAGAGGAACTCTATTATCCAAGGTATGAATATTATTATCCCGAAAGCCTCCATGTTGCCTATGGCCATCAGGGCGACTAATGCTGCACCAACACCGTATGTGTAGCTGTCTCCAGGCAGTATCTTTGCCCTATACTTTGTGAATGGCACAAATGCCAATATTGATGCCAGAACTATTGCCGATAGCAATACTCCTGTATGGCTACCGTAAAATATCGCATATATAAGCATGCCAAGTACAGCAATACCTGTCATTCCTGTCTGGAGGCCATCAAAGCCTCCAAGAAGGTTTACTGCGTTTGCTACAAATATGATTGCAAGTGGGAGTACAACAAGCGGATATAGCCAAAAAAGGTCAACAGCGCCGTATATAGGCACATGGACTATGCTTACGCCAACATTAACTGCCATAAGCGGGAGAGCTCCAACAACTGTGAGTATTGGCTTCTGCCACTGCTTCAGGCCCTCTCTTATATCCTTCCTGTCAGTTGTCATCACCCTCTCCTGCCTTACATTTATATCGTCAAGGAATCCCACAAAGGTTATAAGCACAACAGAAAGTGCAACTGCAAGAAGGCTTGAGATGTCAACTACTGGCTTGCCGAGCAGCGACAGAACGAATGTAGAACCAAATGCATAAGTCAATATTCCTATGACTATACCGAACATTACTGCAACACCGCCACTGCTTGGTATCTTCACAATCTTCTCCTTGTTATGGTCTTCTGCTATTATTCCTGCCTTTGGGAAGTAATTCATAGTGAAGAGCACAGCTATCAGTGTTGCTGCAAATGCCACTACTGCAGGTATTATTACGGTAATATAGGTATGAAACAACATGGTATTATATGAAAAGTGCATTAATAAAAATCTATTCGAACAATGTGTTGTCAGTTTTATTTGAGAGAATATTTATAAAAAATTAGAGTCGGCAGCTCTTCTGCCTATCCAATATAATCTAACTGCAGCCTAAACTATGTGAACTACCCCACCCTTACGGATGGGGCTTCTATATACGCCACATCCATTTGTTTAGGGCTTCTCGCTTCATCAGAAATGCTTGCTTTCACATGCGGAATATGTTTTAGGTATTCCAGCATGCTACTTGCAGAGGTATTGTTTTTTATTATATTGTTTCATAATTATATAAATGTTACTCGCTCTCATCTCCTATCTTGCGAAAGGAGACTTCCCGCGAGCAGAGTTAAAAGGTGCGATTATGATTGATTATAAGGCAATAGAGGAAAAATGGCAGAAGGCTTGGGCAGATGCCAGAATATTTGAACCTGAGATAAACGACAAAAAAGAACCATACCTTGTTTTCGCTGCCTTCCCATATGTAAATTCTCCTCAGCATATAGGGCATCTTAGGACTTACGGCACTGCAGACGTCAATGCAAGGTACAAGCGCATGCGCGGCTACAATGTTCTCTTCCCAATGGGCATGCATGCAACAGGGACTCCTATATTGGCCTTTGCAAAACGCATAGCTCATAAAGACACCGAACTCATAAACGAGCTCAAGTATTTCGGGATAAGCGAGAGCGACATAATGAAGATGGTAACACCTGAGGCAATAGCATCATATTTTATAAAAGAGATGCAGCAGGGCATGAAGAGTGCTGGGCTTAGTATAGACTGGAGGCACACATTCGTATCAACAGACCCCTTCTTCAGCAAGTTTGTAGAGTGGCAGTTCGGCATACTTAATTCGAAGGGACTGTTTGTACAGGGGAAGCATCCTGTAGGATGGTGTCCAAATGAGAACAATGCTGTTGGAATGCATGATACGAGGCATGATGTTGAGCCTGAGATAGAAGAGGTTACTGCAATAAAGTTCAAGGTTGCAGGCGAAGATGCATACATGCTCTGCGCTACTTTCAGGCCTGAGACAATATTCGGAGTGACCAATATATTCGTAAATGAGAATGCCAGATACTCTCTATGCAACATCGGTGGCGACAAATGTTATGTCTCTGCAGCAGCTGCTGAGCTACTGAAATACCAGATGAAAATCGAAGTTATAAGCACACTGGATGGCAAGGAGATGATTCTAAAGAAGTGTGAGAGCCCAATAGACGGCTCAGAACTTCCTGTTCTGCCAGGATTTTTCGTTAAGGATGATGTGGGTACAGGCATAGTGATGAGCGTTCCTGCACATGCGCCTTTTGATTATGCTGCTCTTGAGAGGCTCAAGGCAAGCGGCTACAATATGCCTGAGATAAAGCCAAAGAAGATAATAGAGGTCAATATAGGAAGGACTCTTGTTGATGTCAGTAGCGGTGCAGTGAAGCCTGAGCATCCTGAGATACCTGCGCTTGCATATCTTGAGGTACTTAACACGCATGTTAATGCAATAGACGACATGCTGGAATTTGCAACAAAGCTCCAGTATAGGGAAGAGTCTAACTGGGGCAAGATGCTTGTAAAAGGCTATGAAGGAATGGCAGAAAAGGATGCCAGGCCAAAAGTAGAACAGGAGCTAATAGAGAAGAAGCAGGCAATCCATATTTACATGCTTACAAATGCTCCCGTCACATGCAGATGCGGCGCCAATGTTGTGGTAAAAGTTGTAGAAGACCAGTGGTTCCTAAACTATGGTGACGCTAAGTGGAAGGCAGAGGCCAAAAAGGCATTCGAAGGAATCAATATACTGCCTGCTGAACAGAGGAACGCATTTGCAGCAGCTATAGACTGGATAAACCTCAGGGCGGTTGCGAGGGCGCAGGGCCTCGGAACGAGGTTCCCTCTTGATAACAGGTTCATAATAGAGTCACTCTCTGACTCAACTATATACATGGCATTCTATACCATAGCGAACATGATACGCAACATTAGCCCAGAAAAGCTTAAGCCAGAGTTCTTTGACTTTGTATTCCTCGGAAAGGGTGACGCAGAGAGTGTCGCAAAGAGCACAGGCATAGACTATACTGTTATAAACGACTGCAGGGAGTCATTCACATACTGGTACAAGAACACATCAAGCCATTCAGGAACCGACCTGATATTCAACCACCTCACAATGTATATATTCAACCACACTGCAGTCTTCAGCACTGAATACTGGCCAAGACAGATAGTAGTAAACGGCTCTGTGCTGAGTGAAGGCGAAAAGATGAGTAAAAGCATAGGCAACATTGTGCCTCTTAACATGGGCATAACTAAGTATGGAGTAGATCCGCTTAGGATGGTTGTAATTGCAGGTGCCGACCTTATAAGTGATAGCGAATTCAGCGACAAGGCAGTAAACGGTGTAAGAGAGAGATTCGAATACCTATACAGCACTGCCTCAAAAGTTTCAGAGCTTCAGACAAAGGGTCTGTCGCAGATAGATTACTGGCTCTACTCAAGGCTTAACAGGACTATAGAAGAAGCTACTAAAGCTATGGACAAACTTGAGCTAAGAACAGCAGCAACAAGCATCTTCTATAATGCAATCTTAGATCTTAAGCATTATTTTGACAGGAAGGGAGAAAATGGAATAGTTGTAAAAGAGTACCTCCAGTCAATTACTCTTATGCTGCAACCACTTGCGCCTCATATTGCTGAAGAGCTATGGCACATACTGGGCAATGAGAGTCTTGCAGCTGCAGAGAAATGGCCTGAGCCTAATGCAGAGATGATAAACCAGAAGATAGAGCTGAGCGAGGATACAGTTAATACTGCAGTCGAAGATCTAAAAAACGCCATAAGCATACTTTCAAAGAAGGGTGTAAAGCCTAAGGAAGCAAAGCTCATAGTTGCGAGCCCGTGGAAGAGGGAATTTGCGAATGCACTCTCAGAAGAAAAGAATATAGGAAAGGCAATAGAGCGGGTAAGGGCAGCATACAAGGATGTCAACCCAGATATAGTTTCAAAATATGCAGCAAAGTTTGCAAAGGAAGTCAATACAACAAAGAGTGTTCCGCTTAGCGAGGATGAAGAATACGAACTCTTCTCAGAAGCAGCAGATTACCTACAATCTGTAACAGGGTGCGAAATAAAAGTGGAGAAGGAGGAGGGTTCGAATTCAAAAAGGGCAGAGAGGGCAGTCCCTCTCAAGCCAAGCATAGAGATAAGCTAAATGCTATTCGCGCTTTGGTATTTTAAGGAACAACTGCTTTTCTAAGGCTTTAAGTTCAGCTTCTGATGCTCTTAATGCAGTGTCTGCATCTTTATACCTTTGATCCCAATAAGCATATCTTCCGTCACCTTCTGGGTACAATTTACGTTGCTCCTTAGCAATACTTTTAGCAATGTCATATCTTCCTACATTCCATGCGTCCGTGTAATTTTGATCCGCACTTTTAGTTACCATGTCTTCAAGGTCTTTTGGAAATCCTGTAAAAGCGCTTTCCACAACCATTCAACCACACAATATTTTACATCATAGCTGATATTTAAATATTTATTTTTTTAGCAAAAATGCAAAGGAATTTTTCGATTTTGATAGCTGCATTTTTGGCAGCACATGCGATTTGGATAATGTAAAAACAAAAGTATATAAATATTGATTAGAAATATTCTTTATACTAATTTGTTCGGTGCTCATATGGGTCGATTTCCAATAGCTGACGAGGAACTAGCAAAAGTTTGGATATGCAAGAGGTGCAAGGCAAGGAACAGGGCCGGCGCTACGAAGTGCAGAAAATGCGGCTACCGTTACCTCAGACCAAAGAAGAGAGAGCTTGCGCCGAAGAAGTGATGTTGTAGGTTGATTAGATGGTAGAAATAACACCAATTGAAAAGATGGTAGTGAAGGCAATGCAAGAACTTGGCGCAACAAAAGAAGGCGCGCTGAAGACTGCGGACGACATAGCAAAGAAGTGCAACAGGCCTAAGGGGCTTGTGACAAACACACTTGTCTCGCTTTCCACAAAAGGGATTGTAAAGCGTGTGGCAAGAGAAAAGGCAGCTGGATACTACATTGTAGAAGGGGCTCAGATAGAATAGGTAGATTTTTTGGGCGATAGTGGGGAATCAGATTCTATAGATTTTATGGCCAAGTACGGCAACTGGATAGCCATAAAGAAAATGAGCATAAAAAGCGACACAAAGCCAGAGGAAGTTGCATTCCATCTCGCAGCAATACGCCAGACAATAGACAGAAAAGCATTTGAGGTGCTTGGAATAGACACTGCTGCGCTGGATGCATATGCAGCGAAGCTTACTGGCAGTTCTAGGAAGAGTTACAGCAACCTCTCAAACGCTATACAGCAGCTCGGAAGTGCAGAATCAAAGGCAGCGATAGAGAGTGCTACCAAAGGCAAACCTGAGCTGGAACCTGTTGCAAGCATTTATCTTTTCAGGAAGGTCGTCCAGAACATTGGCTTTGACTTTGATGTAAACCAAGAGATGCTTTCAAAGGCTTATCCTGAACTGAAGATACCAAAGCCGCTAGGAAGGCACAAGAAGGAATAGTCCTCCTGGGGAGTTAGGCTAGCTTGGTAGGCTACCAGCCTTGGGCGCTGGCGACCCGTGTTCAAATCACGGACTCCCCGATTTCTCTTATTATTGCTAGTATGACCTTGCAAAGTTTGCCATGTACTTTGCCTTTTTGCCGCAGTAAATGCAATTCCCGTGCAGGTCGCCCTGGTCTAATGGCATATTTGTTATCTTTGCACCTGTTTCCTCTTTGATTGAATCTTCACATTTTTGCGAGCCGCACCATGGTGCATGCGCTATGCCCTTATTTTTCTTTATAATTTCCTTAAGTTCTTCATAACTATCCACTGCATGTATGCCTGACTTAAGCTTTGCCTCTGCCTTTTTGTAAAGCTCAGACTGTATATCTTCAAGAATCTCTGATATCTTTTCCTTCAGCGAGGCAACAGGAACCTCTACTTTTTTGCCTGTGTCCCTCCTTGCAGCCATAACATAATTTCCATTCATTTCCTTCTGCCCTATCTCGAGCCTGAGCGGAACACCTTTGAGCTCCCATTCATTAAACTTGTAGCCAGGTGTGTATCCCTCACGATCATCTACCTTTACCCTTATGCCATTCAGGCTCTTTGCTATCTTTTTGGAAAATTCTAAAACCTGGCTCATATTTTCATCTTTGAATATAGGCACTACTACAACCTGCGGACTTGCAACCATTGGAGGAATTACAAGCCCTTTGTCATCCCCATGCACTGCAACCATCACTCCAAGCTCCCTTGTAGTTATGGCATATGTATTCTGCCATGCAAATTTCCTTTTGCCATCTTTGTCAAGGAATTCTATTCCGAATGCTTTTGAGAAATTCTGGCCGTCAAAATGAAAATCAGGCCCCTGTATTGCCCACCCATCAGGCATGAGGTGCTCTATGCTGTAGCTTGCTACCGCGCCTGCAAACTTCTCCTTGTCGCTTTTCTTTCCCACTATTCCGGGCAGCGCCAGGTATTTTCTAAGCGCATTTTCATATATGCCAAGTATAACATCACGTTCTGCAAGCGCCTCTTCCTCAGTAGCATATATGGTATGTCCCTCATTCCAGAGGAACTCGCGGGTACGCAGAAAAGGCGTAGGATGCCTGAACTCCCACCTAACAACATTGTTCCACATATTATATCTAAGTGGCAGGTCACGCCACGATCGAATCCATTTTGCATAGCTCGGATAGATTATTGTTTCAGACGTCGGCCTCACCGCAAGCCTCTCGTCTAGCTTTGATTTGCCTGCCTCAGTAACCCATGCTACTTCTGGGCTGAAGCCCTCGAAGTGCTCTGCCTCCTTCTTTAGATATTTTTCTGGGATGAACAGTGGAAAATATACATTTTCTATGCCGCTCTTCTTGAATTCTTTGTCAACTGCAGATGAGAGCAGCTCCCATGCTGCATATGCTGAAGGCCTGAATATCAGTGCACCTGAAACATCACTGCTTTCCACAAATTCTGACTTCCTAAGGACTTCTACATACCATTCAGAAAAGTTCTTCTCCTTACTTGCAGTAATACCTTTTCCCTCTTGCTTTTCATCCAAAAAACCACCATTATTTAGTAAACTTTCCAATCTGTGCTCTTAGGTAATTAACATTATCATGCAAATTATTAAATAAAATGCTATTCATACCGATTGACCTTGCGCCATCAACATTTTCTTTATGGTCATCTATGAATATAACTTCGCCTGGCACAACTCCAATATGCTTAACTACATATTTGAATATGCGCTTTGAAGGTTTTATAATACCCATATAACAAGATGCAAAGCGGTAGTCAAAGCTATCTATATGCATCTCCTTTTTAAAATGTGCAACTACATAGCGATAGCGCGATCTGTCTGCATTTGTGAGTATCCCCGTAATATATCTCCTATGCAACTGAAATGCGAGTTCTGATACTTCCTTGTCTACACTAGCATTATTTTTAACAAAGTCAAGCCATCCAACCTCTTTTTTCTTTATGCCAAGTTTAGAAGCTACAGCACTGCTGAATTCTTTTGCACCCATTTTACCAGCATAACTGTATTTTTCAAGCGAGTGCAGCGTTTTCCTTACATCATCGTAACTCACTCCAGAAATATTAGATATATGTGTATAGTACTTTGATTCGTCAAGCCTTAAGAGCACCCCTCCAACATCGAATACAACCGCTTTTATCATATGCACCACGCATCTGAGTTAAATATATTTTTTATTCACCTACATCAACAATTTTAATCCCAAGCAGATCTCGTAGCAAAGAGGGCTGCATTGCCATTATTGCATTAGATGCACCTGCTGCAGCCCAAATTTTACTAAATTCAAATAAAGACTTATCTGCAACAACCAATATGCCATCCCTATGCGGAAATGGCGGAACACCGCCTATGACATAGCCTGTTTCTTCTTTTACTTCATCTGGTCTCATCATAGTTACATATTCTGCGCCAAGCTGCTCTCTTAGTTTTTCTATGCTCACTTTTTTGCCACCACTTATAATTACTACTACTGTCTTGCTTTCCCCGCCCACCTTATAATGAAATACTATGCTTTTTGCTATCTCTGCAACTGTGCAGCCAAGAGTTTTTGCAGCAAGTTCAGACGTCCTGGTGCTTCCAGCTTCCATCATCTCTATTTTTATAGGTAGCCCAATTCTTTTGATAAATGCCTCTACGTCATGAGTATTCATAAGATGCACTTTGCAAAAAGAATTGACCCAACAAATATAAATATTTGAATGCAATAGCACTCTTGTAATGTAATGGGGTTGTAGCGTAACCTGGCAGCGCAGCAGGCTCCAGATGTTTAAACCAAATTGAGCCAAGTGCGATGATGAAGATTTGGAGCTATGAAAAATGAATGATAGCTAGAAGTTACCTGTTGGTCTGGGTTCAAATCCCAGCAACCCCAAATCTATAAATTAGCTATTTATACTGGTTAGCATTGAAATTACAATACTGCATTCTGTAAGAAATGTCTTATTTCTTCTCCAATATAAGCATGTAGTGCTCGCTAGCACCTATTGTTTCAGGCTCTTCACATATGCTAAAGTGTATTTTGATCCATTTCTCCCAGCGCTTCTTGTTACGCCTAAGCTT
>Ga0080006_1157809_pt1 | contig 15019 bp, 11 predicted proteins | sample RS3BMetagenome_FD_69209 | JGI IMG/M metagenome (GOLD analysis project Ga0080006, IMG submission 69209) | Ferric oxide microbial mat and aquatic microbial communities from Rainbow Spring, Yellowstone National Park, USA - RS3B (SPADES... ...
GAGCGGGGAAGACTACTGCTTGGATATAGCGAATCATCGACGTCAGTTCGCCAATACTCTTCCCCTAAAGGCGAGAGGATGCCATACCAATCTCGAGAGCATCAATGTCCACGAGCCCCACCCAGCATCATTGTATTTTTTCATTTCATGCATCCTACCCTGACATGTTTTCGAAACGACACGATCATCTGGAGGAATCCTGGAGATGGGCAAAAGAATGCAATCTCTCGTCATTCATGGTATCTCAGCCTACTACTTTGTGCAATGAATCACATAGGGAAATTCCGTCAGGTCATTAGATGACTGTTCAATGGCGGGATTGCATAGAATCACGAAATTAATACAATTCCTACTCAGTTGCAGGATTGCTAAACCCATGTTTCAATAAGAGTAGACCCAATGTCTTGCGCATACCACCCGCCATACCCGCTCTCTCGGAGTGGACATGGTCAGCATAGCGGTGTAACGAGCAACCTAGTTCCCACCTAATCGGTGCGAATGAGGAAACTCGGGACAGCGCTTTTTTGCGTTGTCGGGCCAAAACTCACCGTTTCGCCCATTTTCTCCGTCAAACGTCGGACACCAGCTGACGTAACACTACTTCAGCTGAAAGCAGTTCTCAGCAATTCAGCAGTAGCAGTTCATCTCATTAAAAAGGAGGGATGTAAGACCAGCGCAAACGCCGAAACGCTGGCCACTCAGTAAGACTCACCCGGACCAAAGTTGTCATTCAGAATCGCGCGTTACCTACGGATGTGCAAAGCGATGAGCGAGACATACCGGCGCGCGAAGACGAGAAGCAACTGACAGTTCGAGCAAGGAAGTTAGAAGGTTCACCGACCGGACGTAACAGTAACTTGTGTGCAGGTGCCAGTGGCGAGACACACAGACGGACGGAGTAACGGCAACAAATGCAGGACGAATCAAATACGCAAGACTCAGCTTGGGATGGCCGACTCCCTGATGATCGGCATTGTTTCAAGATATGTGGTCGCTACGATCACCCTACCAGATTGCAGGCGCAGGCTAGAGGGAGCGCACGGGCGCGGGCCGGTCAGTCGCAGGCAAGGGAAATGAGCTGAGGGTCAGGTGAGCAGTGTCGCAGGGCACGGACTCACGGGAGGTTCGTTGGGTCTGGTAATGACAGCATTCAAAGAATGATGTCATTACCAGACCCGGGCGAGCTGGATTGAGCTTTGTCATCGCAAACCCCGAAAAGGGATCTTTGGCAATTCATGCTCTGCACCGGGTTCACAGCATATGTGGAGGTGTCGTCAAGTGGCGAAGAAAACATTGGAACAATTTCAGGCAGACATCGCCCTGATTTTTAACCGGGGCAAACACAAAGGTCCAAAGCGGTCCGCAGATGATCGTTTTAAGCGTACGCATACCCATTCCCATGAAACGACCAAAAACTATGCGCGTATCGCCCATGCGTTCGCAGAGTACGTACATGCAAACCACGGAATCACCGACCTTCGATTTGTCACCAGTTCACATGGTCAAGCGTTCATCGAGCATTGCTTCGACAGGTTCCTCGCGGGAAAGACATCGGAGGTTGGTGAAGACACGCTTCCTAGATTGGCTGCCGGGAGCGTGAAAACGTACATCCATGCGCTCAGCAAACTCCAAAATATGGCGCGTGAGCAAATGCGCGCCCGCATCCGAATTCTCAATAAGGATGAATTGCTGGCGCGCGCCAAAGAGATTGATGCAGTGCGCAAATTGGAGGATGCGCACAAAGGCAGAATCATCACGCGCGAGGAAGCAGGGAAAATGATTGAAAGCCTGGCGAGTAGTCGCTCATCCAACGCATTTGTCTATGCCGAGTTGGCGAGGTTTGGCCTGGAAACGGGTTCGCGCGAAACGGCTGCACTGGACTTGCAGGTACGGCATCTCGACTTTGAGCGTAATACAGTCTACTTTCTGGACGACAAGGGTGGCAAGGATCGTGTCGTGAAGCAGATTGACCCGTCATACATGCGCCATTTGGCGGAACTCGTCGAAGGGCGGGCTCCGGGACGACAGGTATTTCAGGTGCGACGCATGAATGGGAGTCTTCATAAGGTGGAAACTGCCCGCAAAATGGCCGAAAACATGTATGCAAGGCACGCAGCAAAACTTGGACTCGATGGGGCGAACTATCACTCACAGAGAAAGGCTTTTGCCAATGTGCGGTACAACCAATACAAACAAACCAACTACAAAGCGTTAGAGCGGGAATTGTCGCAAAGGATGAAAGAATCTCCGCAACTCGCGGGTAAAATGGCGCGATTGGAGATGCGGGATGGCGCTCGGCATGGTTTGGGACGACATTATTCACTTGACCAACTCGCGCGTATCCTGGTGTCTATTGATCTCGGGCACGAGCGGTTAGATGTGTTGAGATTTTACCTCGCCAGCGGGGGTGCCGAGTGATGGATGTCACAATGATTGCGCCAAAACTCCTGAAACGACATCCGCGACACGGACATTATCATACTAGCTTTGCTGAGATGCCGGAACTCTATGGATACATCAAAGAGGACATCCTCACAAACGGAATTGTGACGCCGTTGTTGGTACAGGCGAAGACAAATTTGATCATGGACGGCCACATGCGATACGAAATTGCTTTGGACTTAAATATGGCGGAAGTTCCGGTGCGGTTATCGAATGCGAGTGACGAAGAAGCGGAACTGGCACTGGTTGATGAGAATCGCAAGCGCCAATCGCAGGAACGTGATCCCATTCGAATTGCCCGCCAGATTGCACTGTTGAAGGACGCCAAAGGACTTTCAAACGGCAGTCATTCCAACTCCGACAAACTGACGATGGACGAGATGGCGAAAGAGCTCGGACTCAAGGCCAGGCAGTTGTACAAGTATTTGCGATTGATCCGACTGACCCCGGAATTTCAACGGTTCGTGTCCATGGGTCTCTTGGGCATTAAGAGTGCAGTGGATATTTCCTATCTTCCATGGGAGGATCAGAAACATTTCTATGAACTGGTCACGCGGACCGGGGCGCCTAAAATTGCGTTGGGTAAAAATATCGTGTCAGAGTGGATTGTCGAGTACCGCGAGAATAAGAAGCGGGAGATTGGCACCACATTTTTCAAGGAAGATCAAGCTATTGTGAATCAGTTGGATGTGACGACGGATGCGATTGACCGGCGTTATGATGCGGAGGACGTGGTGGGCACGGACAAGCTGCTGCGCCAATCGATCGTGATGTTGGCAGAAGCGTTGCCAGATGAGTCGGGGGCGCGTTTTGAGCGCGCAGTTGCGGAGAAGAACTTGCAAAAGCACTTGACAAGTCTGAAGAGAATGGAAGCGAGGGTCATGGGGATTGTACTCCCTGACTCGATCCACGAGTCGGAATTGCTCGGTGAGATGGCCGAGGTATTGGGCCAGATCATGTATAAGCTGCAGGAGGTTCAGAAAGTGTTGAAGGAGGCAAAGTGATCCCTTGGGCGCGAACGGCACAGCCGTTCGCGCCCTGTGTAATGTGCTCCACACATTTGGTGATAAAAGGGAGATTGCGACGATCTATAGCAACGCGTAGCAATACGTTGTAAAGCGAAGTGATGTCAATGTGTTGCCCGTAGCGTTGCTACGGGCAACGTGAATTGATGCGCAGTAATACTACTGTCAGTGGTGGATAGTCCGTAGCAATGCGTTGCGTAGCAGGAGAGGGATGGCCGTCAATTCACTCGTACTCTATTAGTTCATCAACTATGGAATGTATTTCAAATTCTCCGCCACCCTGCTTGGGAGGTTGCGATCAGTTGGAGCGGTAACATAATGTTTTCGGAGTGAACTCTTAAGTTCTTCTGGTGTCACAGGAGGAGTTCTTCTGTGCAGCATGGCATGGCAGTTTGGACAGACAGGGATCAGATCTTTGACCGGATCGACGACAGTGCCGGGGTTGATCGTCGACACTGGAGTAAGGTGATGTATGTGGATATATGATGTGCCGAGAGGGCCATATACGTCTTCAAAATCAAATCCGCATACTTTGCATGATATTCCATGAATTAGTATGCAGGCAGCGCGGTTCAGTCTGTTCCTCTCGTGCACAGTAACCAGAACCTGATGTTCATACCCTTCTGCGTAACCTGTTGGAGTGCTTGATTCATCTGTCAAGTGCTCCACAGGAAGCAGGGACAGAATCATGTTTAAAACAAGTTCGCCAGCAGCAACGAACAAGCCGGTGTGGTCGCCAGAAGCGGATGTTCTGGCATGGAGATTTACGGAGAGGAATAGGACCGTCCATTCGTTCTGCCAATTATCGAAACGGGTCGGATCGCACTTTTGTCCGTTTATACTCATGACCACTTCCATATTACGAAGTTTCGCACCTTCAGCCAGACAACAAAAGAGAATACGCTGCTGCTCGCTTGCTCTTCCAAGTTCCAGTAAAAGAGGTTTGCAAAATGCACCAGGTACGAATTCAGCCCAAGCATTTGTAAGACCACTCCGCAGGTCTACAGTAAAACCATCTTGTTCATCCAATCCAACTATCCCAATACGGTGGAATACTCCCTCCGAATCGGTCTGCTCCGTACATCGTACACTGTAGCCTAACCTTTCTGAAATCATCCGGGAAAGGAGGAAAGAATCAGCCACTCGCACTGTCATCACCGACCTTTGGTTCAGGTAAGTCTTCGACCAGCCGACGCAGACTTTTTGAAACAGCAAACCTCACATCTTCAAGAGTTCTTGCAATTGAAGTATGGACCGAGTCAAGCTCCGCTTGGCAGAGTGCCCACAAAAGCGCGTCCATCCCCTGTATTGTTACTCCCGAGGAGTAATTTGGGACATAGACTTTGCTGTAGTAGGGGTGGCTGGTATTAATCTGAACCGCCAAATGTCCTTCGATGTAAGCCGGATGCCACAAAAGCCCATCATCAATCGACGGAACTGGCTGTACACTGAATTGACCCTCCTTGAGTGGGGACGTAACGGGCAATTTGATCTTGATCGTTCCAAACCTGTTCTGGACATTCACTTCATTACTTGATCCTTCGATCGGATGAATTTCAGAGCTTCGAATGTCCTTCTCTTTGGAGGAAATCGTGACGTTCGAACTATCGTGAGCGTCTTTGGCAGTTTGCTGAATATCTCTCTTCATGCCCCGTCTTGAGCGCTCATCGGCAGCCCTTCGTGGACCGCTGAGAAACTCTTTTAACCAAGTGTAAAGTTCGTCATCGAGGATGATCTTGGATTTCTTTACATCCACGCGAAACGCATCGTCAAGTGTGTGATCAAATGAAAATTCAACGCGTAGCAGGCTTCCATGGGGCTCCTTTGAGAACATGCCCAGCCAGTCTGCGAAATGAATGAGCCGGTTCTCTCTGTAGATATATATCCCTTGCAGATCGTTTGAAATTCGCGCTTCGTCCGCAAGATCTTTTCTTGAAAACTCCTCTTTCCGAGGTAGTACAAATGCCCGCACAGAAAAAGTTGAAACTGGCGAACCGTTTTCCGACTCGACTTTTGGAGATTCATCAGCGACCAGATTCGTGTTCGGCTCGGCACTACAGAACGGGTCCCATGCAGATATTTTCTCACCTTGAACCTCAATACGGATGTTTCTGGCGCGGGTGTCATCCGGATCGAGAAACCGTTGGTAAACCATTGACACATGCCCTTTGAGTGAATCCATCAGTCTCGACAAGGCGCGTTGCGCGGACTTGCCCGACTTGTCCTGATACTTCTTCATCAAACGATCCACTTTATCCCAAATGACAACTGTTCCAGGGCTGTTCGGTATGTACTGGTCGAAAAGTTCCAGCTCCTCAAGGGATAGAGAGGGCAGTAACAAATGCCACTTGAGTCTCTCTGCGACTACATCCAGATCCCACATGGCTTTAATAGGTGAGCCAGCAGGATCGTTCCTGGATATCACCGACAAGGAACGAGCGAACGCAGTGGAGGCGGTTTTTAATCCCAAACCAAATTTGCCCAAACTCCCCGGATCCGGTCTCTTCGGTGAACCATACCGCATGGCCTGGATCAGGCCATCTCTATCCATCCCGCAGCCATTATCGACGACTATGATCCGAACATCACCTTCAAAATCCATTTTTGCGACAATACGAATTACATCTGCTTTCGCTGCGATCGAGTTATCAATTATATCCGCCATGGCGGTGTTGAAATTATATCCCGTGTCGCGGAGACCTTCGATCATTCTCGAAGCGTCCGGATCAACTTCCAAAAATTCATTCTCGTTCACGCACAGACCCCCTCATGCTTCGATTACTTTCCACGTGCCACTCAGCTTGATGACTGACCTGTTTGTTTCCCTCAGTCGACTGTACTCCAAGAGACGAGTGTCATCATCCGAGTGTCGGGAAAAGAGAAGTGTATCCCCTGCCTTGAGGTTGTTCGATCTGATGAAGGATGTCATTCCAGTCAGGCGGAATTCGTCCCGTGTTCCTCCGAACCTCTTGTTATTATAGTACACGAATACAAATTTCCATATGGCTCCTGCTGCATCCCTGAACAACATTTCTGAACGCGGATTTTTGAGGGCAAAGTCGAGGAACGGGAAGTAGGACAGAATCTGTGGATCTTTGGGTACAAGAATACCAGCCTGATGTGTGCCCGTCTCTCCTGTGTCATTTGAACTCAAGGTTTTGGCTATGGTTGAATTGAGGTGCGCAGACATAGTGGTCATCCTTTCTTCGGGGACATCCGTAGTGCTTTAAGAATATCTTCAATATCGTCTGATTGACCAGTGGTGCCCACAACTGCTGTATCTGCAATGTCCCGTTTTCTCGCTATGCGGTCATTTATCGCTTCATCTACCGTATCAGCATAGAACAGGCGATGGACAGTGACAGGAAGTGTCTGACCTCGTCTGTAAGCTCTCGCGGATGCCTGATCCTCTACTGCCGGATTCCACTCCAGATTGTAATGTATGACGTGATTGGCTGCAGTAATGTTCAGGCCAGCACCCGCAGCTCGCGGGTTGAGAATCAGCGCTGAAAAGTCCTTTTCGGCAGTGAATCTGTCGACAATATTTTGTCGTATCCCGACTTCGACGCGCCCATCAATAAATCCTGTTTGAACCTTGAATCGGGCTCGGATGTCCCTCACGAGAATGTCTATCATCCGCGTGTAGGACGTAAAGACAAGAATTTTCTCACCACTTTCAAACACTTCTTCCAGCAACTCGCACAGGCGTTCGTATTTGGGGGTACACTTGGGATCACCACCTTGGTCGTTCAGGAGAAATGGGTGTGTACAAAACATCCGCAATTTGGTCAGTGCCACAAGGGAAGAATGCTTTCCATACTCGATTTCTATATCTGTGCGAAGACGTTCATATTCTGACGCACCTGCATCGTCAAGATACAGAACTTGTGGGATATCTATCTTGTCTGGAAGATCAGATGCAACTTCCTCCAATTTCCTTCTAAGGAGTATCGGGGAGACGCGTCTCTCGAGTGTCCTTGCAGATTCGATATCCTGGTTGCCATACTCGTTTTCAAAATTGGTCCTTGTGCCTAGCAGGCCTGTGAAGGCAAAATCCGAGATTGACCACAAGTCAAGCAGACGATTTTCAACCGGTGTGCCAGTCACAGCGATGGAGACACGTCTTGGAATGCGCTTCAGCGTCTTTGTGCGTTTTGCTTCAGGATTTTTTATAGCTTGAGCCTCGTCCAGCAAAACCACATTCCAGTTCACCATTCTGAAGAGGGAAAGATCGCGCACAGCCGTGTCATATGAGGTAATTACAACATCGAACCTTTCGAGACTGGACGGAAAGCCTGTTCGTGATGCACCAAGGTGAATAAGAGTCTGCAGTTCAGGAGCGAAGCGAACAAGTTCGCGTCTCCAATTTTCGGCCAATGTAACAGGAGCGATGACCAACGAGGTCCCGCGTTTCTCTGCAGTCTCGCTGCACAACAGAGCGATAACCTGTATAGTCTTTCCCAATCCCATCTCGTCTCCCAAAATGCATCCAGCATCCTCGCGAGAAACAAGCTTGAGCCATCGGAATCCTGTGGCTTGGTAAGGGTATAGTTGACCATTGAAAAAGGGAGGAATGGTTGTCATACCGGATGGGGGGGCGTTCTTTGCAGGGTTGATACTGTCGGGAACGCAATCGTCGAGGTAATCAGATGCACTATCCCTGGATATGAGTGAAGCGTATTGTCGTAATGAAATGTATTCTGCTGATTCGGGGATCCCCGCATCACAGAGTATTGCCCTTATTTGATCAATGGCTCCATGAGTAAATGGGTACCAACAATTGTCCATAACAGTGTGATCGAACGCCAGATTTTGGCACGAAGTTTCCATGCGCTTTTCGTCATGGGTGATGACCAGGCAACATCGAATTTTGTATTCGCCACATACTTCCGTAAGGTGTGTACAGAGATGTATATCGGCCGGGTAACGGCTGAATTTCAAGTCTGCCAATGATGAGGTGGGGGTAGATGCAGACGTAAATGGGGCGGGAAGACTTCTCTGTTTGAAAATAAGTCCATATAAGTGCTCCGCTGTAGGGACGTGCTTTTCGTCTGCAGGTGAGATTACGTGCAGAACGCCATCTTCTACGATCCATTCGAAATAGTTCAAACTATCCCCTCCATATGTCAAGTCCGTCAAGTCGAATGTGAAAATCACTACCTGATCTTATGGAATTGACGCTGCCGGACCAAGTGGATAAACTCATGCAAGTTCAACAATTTGGGCATTTGTCGCTCGCTATAGGTGGCATGTAATGGTTGAGGTATAACAAGTTGAACGTTGAGGGCTTTCATTTCCTGGGTCTGCGCTTCAGAGATACCAGGCTCAAGTGTGAGAAGGTGCTTTTGGGGGATCCGCAGGGCTTCACTGATGATTTGTCTCCATCGATCTCTGCAAGAGAATTTGACTCCCAGCATTGTAAGTCTCTCGTCGGGAAATTTGGAGTTTATATACTCCTGATAGCCAGGGAAAATAAAATCCGGTCTGGAACGATTCTCAGTGACAGGATTGCGGGAGTGAAGGATTTTATTGGATGTAAAAATAAAACTCAAATGATTTTCAAGGGCATGGCCAACCCGAGACTTCCTTCGGTTTTGAATGCTCTTCGTGACGGAAAGAAAATTCTCTATGTTTATAGTGCCACCCGAGGAGAAAACAGTTTGCAGTTCCGTAGAAACAAGGTGTTTCTCCAGTCTCCTGAACAGTCTCTCTTCTGACTCCATCCATGAAAGAAGTGCGTTGTCGGGATATTCTGTCTCGGAGTGTTCGCAGGTAATCTTTCTGGCCAATTCCGAGAATTCCTTGGTTGAAGGGAATCCTTGATTAAAATAGGGCTCGAGGAGTTCGTCAAGCAAAGATTCTTCGGCTTCTGCAATCTCAATTCCAATTTCGTCCAGAATATATCTCACAACAAAGTCGATATGTGCATCGTTCCCACCCTTGACCTCCTGTACTATAAAGTCAGTTCCAATCTGTTCCTTGATGTTGAACAACCAAATGAGTTGACGTTCTATTGTGCTTTCTGCAGGTGCAACCATGAAATAAATGCTCTCGTCTGGACGTCTTGCAACGATTAGAAGGTCTCCCTCGGAAGCAATCTCCATTACCGAGTTTGTTTGATAATATAACCTGAACTCGGATCTTGTTGGATGGTTTGCTCTTGCGTTATACCATGTTATGGATGACTGTTCCGTAATCCCTTCATTCTCCCCACCAAGCCACATGAAGTAAGCTTTGCGACTTGAGCGGGTATCACCAAAAAGTACTCTCAACGGAGAAATTCCATTCAATTCGTGTTGGTTGGACCGCACAGTGTCCGTTTCAACTGCACTCAGGCGTTTGATAAAAACTCGATCGAAGTATCTTGACAGGAATCCTTCCGTCAACGCTTTCATTCTTGCTTCTCCTCCTGACAACTGATTTCAGCGTATTGTGAGTCGGAATGGAGCCAGTCAGATGACTTCTCAAGAACTCTGTCAAAAGGCTGTCTTAATTTGCCCTTGATTGAGCACTCCCAAATTATCAACACTCGCCACCCTGTATTCAAGAGATCAGAGATAATTCTCTTATCTCGATCTGAGTTTTGCGACAACTTTTTACTCCAAAACTCCTCGCGTGTCTTGGGAAACTTGAACATGTGACATCCATGCTTGTGCCAAAAACAGCCGTTTATAAAAATGACAGCTTCAAATCGTGGTAATACAATGTCGGGGATGCCCGGCAATTTGGCATCATGAAGACGGAAACGAAAACCGATTCTATGCAATCCACTTCTGATCAATAGTTCTGGTCTTGTGTTCTTGCTCTTGATTTGCGACATAATTCGACGTCGTTCATCAGAAGAAACGATATCAGGCATATCGCTATACAGAAAGTGCATGTGGGCCAGTATATTCTCTTATGTCAGGGCGGTTTATGGACATCAGGATTCCAGGAAGCATGTGTCTTGCAACAGCTTCGACTGCCGGGACAACGACTGAATTTCCAAACTGCTTGTAAGCCTGCGTATCGGAAACCGGTATTTTGAAACTTCGTTCACCGGGCACATCAAATCCCATTAACCTTGCGCACTCTCTCGGGGTTAACCTTCGCGGATTCGTTCCTGGCTGTGCAACCAAGATTTCCGAACCGTCCTTATAATAGCGAGCGGATAGAGTCCTTGTCACATTTTCAGGATATACCAGACCGAATCCAAACCCGTTTCCTTTGGCTCTATGTTTCTCTGCGTATCCTTGAAGATAATTCCACAGTTTATCACTCAGGGTGTATTTGGGGCTTACACGGGCATGGTCCCCGGTAGTATATGGCTCTTCCGCAAGCTCTGATCCGTCTTGCGGATGCAGGATTGTTCGAAGAGTTGGGCCGGACTTCGGATCAGGAAGTATCAAGTTATCAAATGAAAATCCCACGTCATTCCGGAATCCGACTATATAAATTCGTTCTCTGTGCTGAGGAACCCAAGCGCGCCCATCGATTACCTTGAATTTCACATTATAATCAAGCTCTTCCCGTAAGGTACGCATGATAACCTTGAACGTATTGCCTTTGTCATGACTGATCAGGTTTTTCACGTTTTCGAGAAGAAATGCTTTCGGTCTGTGATGTTCAATCAATCTTGCGACATCAAAGAACAGCGTTCCCTGCGTATCACAGTGGAATCCGTGCGGTCGGCCCAAAGAGTTCTTCTTGCTGACCCCGGCTATCGAAAATGGCTGACAGGGAAAACCAGCAACCAAAACGTCGTGTTGCGGTATCACACCGGGATCCACGGCTGTGATGTCACCTTCGATGGGATGGTTACAGTCAAAATTGGCGAGATAGGTCTTTCTGCACGCTTCGTCCCATTCGCTTGTAAAGACGCATTTTCCGCCTATTGCTTCAAATCCACGACGGAGCCCTCCAATGCCTGCAAATAGATCAATGAATTTAAAGAGCGGGGGATGTGAGAAAGACTCGCGCACGAAATGCGATCCCGCAAGTGCTCCCATTTCAGTGAGTGTATAAGAATCAGGATGTGTATCACCATTTTCCCAACGATATATTGTGCGGTAACTTACCCCGAGAATTTCAGCAAGCTGGCCGACAGGAAGTCCGCTTCTCTCTTTCAGTGATGCAAATTCGGTCTGGCATGATGATTTCACAAACTCCACGTCCCTCTCTAGGACTGTTTTTGACAGTATAACAATACGAACATGTTTTCGCAATCGATAGAATTGCGATAGTGTGAGGACCTGACCAGGAAAACTGACGGGAATGGCGCTAGGTCAGTATACATACGATTTTTCTGCAGATCAGTTGGCAGTTTGGCTTATGGGTAGTATACTACTTAGTATAAATATTTAGGGGTGATAGTTATGTCTGAGGAGCGTTCCAGAAGGGTACAGATCTATGTTGCGCCCGAATCTCGTGCATTGTGGGAGCAGGTCAACGCCATGGCGAAGAATGGAAATATCAGTTTTTCGCGATGGGTGTAGAATGCAGTCCGTAAGGCTGTGGATGACCAAGGGGAGGGGCGCAAACGCATCCGGGTGGAGCTTGAAGATCGGATTTATGTTGGCGATGTTAGTGAAATTCCAGTAGGTTAGCAGAGCTAAAACAACCGACTTCAAGTAGGTTGTTTTATAAATTACCAAATATTGCGGGCCCGGCACGATTGAAGAGGTTTTCACAAACAGTTGGTACGAACCAAAATAACCAGTAAACGAGGAGGATTCACCGTGGCTACGTATGTCAAATTTCAAGGCAGTACGGGCACAAGCTATCGAGTTCTCTTTGATCTTCCTTACGAAAACGGCACTCGTCGTCAGATGCAAAAGGCAGGATTTAAAACCGAAAAAGAAGCGCGCGAGTGGTACGAAGATTACATGTATAAATTTCGGCGTTCGGGTATCCAGTTGACCAGCAAACAACTGAAGTTTGCCCACTATGTAGAAGAGTGGGAGAGGTTGAGCGCCAATCAGTGGACGCCCAAAACACATGAAGGATATGCTTCCATCCTCCGAGCGCATTTACTACCCGCATTTGGTAAAAAAGACCTGAAGAAATTTTCTGTACTTGATGTGGAGCGATACATCGCAAATAAAGTGGGAAGCGGATTGAATCCGAATTCCGTCAAACATCATGTCGTGCTATTGAAAACGATTCTGAATTCGGCAGTGCGTCAGGGCATTATTCTTCATAACCCTGTAGAACAAGCGAAATTGCCAAAGGTGGCGCGCTATATTCCGCAGACCTATGTACCGGAGGAGATCTCCAGGTTCTTGAAGGAGTTGCAGGGGACGCAATATTACGCGATCACGTACGTGGCCTTTTGGACCGGGGCTCGTCGTGGTGAATTGTTGGCTCTCAAATGGAGTGATGTGAACTTGCAACGCAAGCTGATCACCATTATGAAGTCCAAGACCGTAGTCACAAAGCGCTATGAAGAGGGCAAGGTGAAAGGGCAGACTAAGACGGACCCCTCTGTTCGAGTGATTGCGATCTCAGACGACCTTTGGCGCCGTAATTATTCAACAGGTTGGCGCTTGACAATGTGAGACCGCAGTTGTACCCTAGTTTTGGGGTGATGACGACGGAATCGAGATGGAAGCCGCCATTTTGGATCGGGAACCGGCAGTTCACAGAGGAGGATCTGGAACTCATTCGTTGGACCGTCGGGCGCTTTGGGAACTTGAGCCGGATGCAACTTGCAGAGACCCTCTGCGAGAATCTCCCATGGAAGGCTCCGAATGGACAGTTGCGCGTTCATGGGTGTCTGGGGTTGTTGGAGCAACTCGAGGCAGCGGGGATGGTGCAGTTGCCCGTTAAACGAGCACGCAAACCCTACCGACCGGCCCGTCTGCGCGCGGAGGCTTTGCCTGAAATGCCGGTGGAGGTCCGCTTGGCGGCAGTCCGACCGGTCACCGTGGAACCCGTGCCCGCGGAGGAACAGGCACGCTGGGATGCGACGATGGCCCGCCATCACGGGCTGGGCTTTCAGCGAGCGTTTGGTGCGCATCAACGGTATTGGATCTATGGGCAAGTAGGCGGCCAGCGCGTCATTCTGGGCGCTTTTTTGTTTGCGGCAGCGGCGAAAGACGTGGCAGTGCGCGACGCGTGGCTCGGATGGACCCGATCTGAACGGTCTCGGTTTCGCCAGCGGGTAGTTTCCAACAGCCGGATGCTCATCCGACCTGGCGTGAACGTGCCCCACCTGGCGAGTCATGCCCTGTCTCTGGTCCTGCGACGTCTGCCCGCAGACTGGCAAGCCCGGTTCGGGTACGCACCCGTTGTGGTAGAAACTTTCGTGGTCGCGCCCTGGCGGGGCACGTGCTACCGAGCGGCGAACTGGGTGCATGTGGGTCAAACGACGGGTCGCGGACGGCAGGATCGACAGTACGCGCAGGCCGGAACGGTGCGCGAGGTTTTCGTGTATCCGTTGGTGCGTCACTGGCGGCAAGCGCTGGTGGCACCAGAAGCAACCGCGCAACACGAGATGGAGGACATCCCCTTCACGAAGTCTGCAGGGCGAAAGGGAACCGCAGAGGAGGACCATGAGATGATCACCGCCGAGCAACAGCTAAACGAGCGAAACGAGGCACTCATTGTGCAACGATACGAGATGCTGGCGCCGTTTTTGGATGAAAAGCAGCGTCGTCTGCTCGCTGGGGCAGAGGCTGTCGCCTACGGCGCAGGCGGCCCGGAACGGCTCGCGACCTTGCTGCACATGTCGGAGCGTACGCTACGTCGAGGGATGCGCGAGATCCAGAATCCACAAGAGGTCGAACCGGAGCGCGTGCGTCGCGCAGGTGGAGGACGAAAATTAGCGACGGATCTGGATCCGCAGTTGAAAAGTGATCTGGAACAGTTGATCTCCCCGACCACCCGTGGGGATCCGGAGTCCGCGCTGCGCTGGACGTGCAAGAGTACACGCAAGCTCGCGACCGAACTGTGTGCGATGAAACCGGACCGCTCGGTCAGTGACTTTGTCGTTCGGAACCTGCTGCATGAGATGGGCTACAGCCTGCAAGGGAACCGCAAGACGCTCGAGGGCGCGGACCATCCGGATCGGGATGCCCAGTTTCAGCATATCCATGAGACGGTTCAGGATTACCAGGAACGCAACCAGCCGGTTATCTCGGTCGATACAAAGAAGAAGGAGTTGGTGGGCGACTTTAAGAATGCAGGCAAGGAATGGCAGCCCGAGGGACAGCCAGAAGAGGTGCGTGTTCATGACTTTGTGATCCCGGAACTCGGCAAAGTAAGCCCCTATGGGGTCTATGACCCGACGCGCAACGAGGGATGGGTAAACGTGGGTACCGACCATGACACGGCGGCCTTCTCCGTGGCCAGCATCCGCGGCTGGTGGCAGAACATGGGGCACCACGCGTATCCTGACGCCACTGAACTGCTCATCACTGCGGACGGCGGGGGCAGCAACAGCTCACGTTCACGGCTATGGAAGGTGGAGTTGCAGAAGCTGGCGAACGACATCGGTCTGCGGATCAGGGTTTGTCACTTCCCGCCGGGCACCAGCAAATGGAACAAAATCGAGCACAAGTTATTCTCCCACA
>Ga0080006_1259242_pt1 | contig 15011 bp, 6 predicted proteins | sample RS3BMetagenome_FD_69209 | JGI IMG/M metagenome (GOLD analysis project Ga0080006, IMG submission 69209) | Ferric oxide microbial mat and aquatic microbial communities from Rainbow Spring, Yellowstone National Park, USA - RS3B (SPADES... ...
CGAGACAGGCGAAATCGTTATCCGTACTCCGTTTCGTTCACTGGGCTACCTGCACGCGCCGGAGGCAACGGCGGGCTCGTTCTTCCGCAATCCGTACCGGGACGACGAGAACGACTTGCTCTATCGCACCGGCGACCTGGGCAGGTTCCGCCCAGACGGGTTACTAGAAATCCTGGGTCGGCGCGACGACCAGGTCAAAATCAACGGCGTCCGGACGCATCCGGCCGAGGTCGAGAACGTCCTGGTAGGCCACCCGCTTGTGGGCACATGCGTGGTGGTGGCGCACAAGGACGCCGACGGAGAGGAGCACCTAGTTGCCTACATTGTCGCAGTGCCGGTCGGCCGGGATGACCCGGCGTTGGCTGTGAAGTTGCGCGCTCACGCCGCCGAACTACTACCGTGGGCCATGGTGCCGGCCGAGTTCGTCATGCTGGAGCGAATCCCGACCAACTCCAACGGCAAATCCGACCGGGCCTCGCTGCCACCACCGCTGTTCACCAAGCTTACCGACGTCCCGGTGGCCGAGGCACCCGGCGACGACACCGAGCGCCGGATCCAGCGGATTTGGCAAGAGGTGCTGGACCGGGAGACCGTCGGCGTGAACCAGGACTTCTTCGCCCTTGGCGGCACGTCCCTGAAGCTGCTGCGGTTGTACGCCAGACTTGAGGAGACGTTCCCGGGCAAGTTCCGGGTCGCACAACTGTTCGCCTGTCCGACGATCGCGTCGCAGGCTCGACTAGTCACGCCGGCATGGCCGGTGGAAGAGGAGGTTTACGAGCATGAATTCTGATATCGCCATCATCGGGATAGCGCTACGCCTTCCCGAGGCCGACGACGTCGAGCAGTTCTACCGCAACCTTGCCGGGAGGCGTGACAGCGTCCGCGAACTTTCTGTCACACGTCGTGCCAGTACAGGCTTGCCGCTGGAAGAGGACTACCAGATCAGCGGGTTCATTGAAGACATAGTTTCGTTCGACTACGCCTTCTTCGGCATGTCCCGGGGTGAGGCGCAGAACATGGCGCCCGAGCATCGGCTGTTGCTGCAACTCGCCTACCAGGCGGTGGAGAATGCCGGCTACGATCCGGCCGATTTGCGGGGCAAGGCGGCCTCAGTGTATGTCGGCGACACCAAGCTGGAGTACGCCAGTTTGGCGCGGGTCGTCGTGCCAACGATGGTGATGGGTACGCACGTGGCCGCCACCGCTGGTCGGATTTCCCGGTTCTTAGGCCTACGCGGCGCAGCCGCTATGGTGGATTCGTCGTGCTCCTCAGGGCTGCTCGCGGTGCACCACGCCGTCAACGACCTCGTTCTTGGCGACGCCGAGTTAGCGCTGGTCTGCGCGGTCAATCTGAACCTGTTCGGCGAGCCGAAGGGGGGGCACGAGCTTGATTTGGGAATCAGGTCCGTCGACGGAAAGACCCGCTGCTTCTCCGCAGACGCTGACGGTACGGGATCCGGTGAGGCTGCGGCGTGCGTGCTGCTCAAGCCGCTGGCTGCTGCGCTGCGCGACGATGACCCGATCCAAGCGGTCATCAAGGGGATCGCTGCAAACAACGTCGCCGGTCGGTCCAGCACGCTGACCGCTCCGGACAGCGCCGCGCAGGCTGAGGTGCTCACCCGCGCGTGGGCGAAGGCGGGCATTAACCCGGAGACGGTGACCTATATCGAAGCCCACGGCACAGCGACCCGGCTCGGCGACCCCATCGAGGTGGAGGCTATCGACCTCGCTTTCCGGCAGATTACCGACAGGCGGGGCTTCTGCGCGCTGTCGTCTGTCAAGAGCAATATCGGGCATACGTGGAGCGCGTCGGGCATGGTCGGCCTAATCAAGGCCGTGCTCGCGCTGCGACACCAGGTACTGTTCCCGAACGTGCACACCGAGACGCTCAGCCCACTGATTAACTTCGCCGAATCGGCCGTGAATGTCACAAGGGAACTGACGCCCTGGCAGCCGGAGGCTGGTGTACGCCGTGCAGGAGTCAGCGCCTTCGGCGTCATGGGAACCAACGTGCATGCCGTGCTGGAGGAGGCGCCAACGCTCAGTGAGACGCCGGAGTTCGCCGAACTGCGCTGGTTCCCAATTTCCGCCAAGACCCTCACAGCGCTGGAGGCCAACCTCCTTGCATTGCGGCGCACCCTAGACGAGCGTGCCGACCTTCGGGTGTCCGATATTCAACGCACCCTAGTGGCCGGTCGTGGACACTTCCAGCACCGGTACTGCGTCGTCGCACGCGACCGTGCGGAACTCGTTCGCGCACTGGCTACCCCGGGCCCAACCGGGCAACGCGAGAACGTAGCCACCGTCCTGCTACTCTCCGGTCACTGCCCCGCATCGCCGGAGTTGACCACGGCGATGCGCACGAACACCCAGTTCGACCAGTTGTACGCGCAGTGTCTGCGTGCCGCTGAAACCTCGGGTGTCGCCGGTGAGGCGCTGATCGGCGAGTTCGCCTTCCAGTACGCGATGCATGGGCTGCTGTGCAGTATCGGGCTGCAGTTCAAGCACGTCGTTAGCGCGGGAGCGGGGAAGCACGTGCTTGACACCGCTACGGGCCGCGTAGAGTTGGGCAAAGCGCTACGCCGGGCACTCGACGAGCCGGAACCCACAGACCTGGACGCCCGGGTGGACCGGATGCTGGACAACCTGGTCGGCGATGGCCAGGTGCTGTTCGTGGAATGCGGTCCGCTGGCGACCGTGTCGCGGGCGCTGGCCGATCGCGACGGCAACGGCTACGACGTGGTCGCGGTTCCAGCCGATGCGGGCGGAGTGAGTGTCGTCCTCCGTGAGTTGTACCTAGCGGGCGCAAAGTGGCAGTGGGTCAGTACCGCCGGTGAGGGGCGGCGGATCGGGTTGCCGTCCTACCAGTTCGACAAGGTCCGGTGCTGGCTGGACGAGGAGAACCTTATCGAGCTGCCGCCCGCCGATGACACCGACAAGGCGCCCGTGAGGCGGACCAGCGGGGTCGACTACATGGACGCCGTGATCCACGCATGGCGGGACGCCCTTAAATTGGATGAGGTGGATCCCGAGACGTCGTTCTACGAGCTGGGAGGGGACTCAATTAGCAGCATCCACGTGCTCGACCGGCTGAGAGCCGCGTTCGGGGTCGACCTCGACCCATGGACGATGTTGGATTACGACACGCCATTGGCGCTGGCCCAACACGTCGAGCAGCTCGTGGCCTCCTCGCGTTCCGTTGACGGGACGGCTGAATCGCTAAGCGTTATCACCGAGTCCTTCCCCGCATCAGCCGCGCAGCTGAACATCTGGCTGGCTTCCCAGTTCGAGGGTGGCTCAATCGCGTTCAACCTTACCCGCTGCCTTGAGCTCTCCGGCCCGATCGACCGGGATGCGCTGCACAGGGCGCTTGACGCACTGCTGGAGCGGCACGACGGGCTGCGCGCATCGTTTGCCTTTACGGACGGCGAACTCAGTCAGCGAGTCAACGCGCCGACTACGGCCCACCTGGAGTTGCGCTCCCACGACGTCGGCGAGGTCGACTATCACCTGGTACGCGAGTTCGCCGGTCGGCCCTTCGACCTCGAACACGGGCCGCTTCTACGGGCCCAGTTGCTCAGCTTCGGCGAGGAGCGCCACGTGCTTACGCTCAGCACTCACCACATCGTGGTCGACGGGTGGTCTCTGGAACTGCTCGTGCGTGACCTTGGCACGTTTTACTCCGCCTTCGCCCGTGACATGGCGCCCAAACTGCCGCCGGTCGGCGCTGACTACCGCAAGCATCACGTGCGGCATGCCCAGCGGGCGAGCGAGACACGCGAGAAATCCGCCGCGTACTGGTTAGACCTATTCGACCCGGTGCCGGCTGCTCTCGACATGCCGCTGTCTCGGACAGTGTCTGGGCGTTCGTTCGAGGGCGCGTATCGCAACTACGCGCTTTCCCGGCAACTGCACCAACGGCTGACGGAGTTCACCAGGGCAAGAAGCACAACGTTGTTCATAACGGTGCTCAGCGCGTTTGCTGCCCTGCTGGCCCGCCACAGTGAGCACGGTGACCTCGTTCTAGGTACCTCAATCGCCGGACGGGACGGGGAAGCGGTGGAGCAGTTGGTCGCGATGTTGGTGCGCACTCTGCCGCTACGCGTAGGCGTCGACCCCGAAAAGGGATTCTGCGATTTATGTGGTCAGGTGCGCACCGTGTTCGGGGATGCCCTGCGGCATCTGGATTTCCCGTACGAAGACCTAGTTGCCGAGCTTCGTCGCCGGGGCGCGAACCACTCTGCCAACCTGTTCGACGTGCTGATAGAGTACGAACGATTCGGCGTGTCTGGGGAGTCCGGTGCGGGTGGTGACATCGGTTTCGGTTCGTCCGCCAGGCAGTTAGACGTGAGCCTGCCGACTTCCGTACATCCGCTCAACATTATGCTCTGCGACAAGGACGGCACGCTCGCGGCTGCCATCCGTTTCGACACCGCACGGTTCAATGAGCAGTGGGTCGATCGGCTTTGGGAGGACTTCCAGGCGATGTTGGCGGCGATGCTCGACCTCCTGGACTGCCCTCTGCGGGAGCTACCGCTGCTGTCCGAACGTGAACAGCTGCGTGTGAGCACACTGGGCTACCGTGAACTCCGGTTCGACCAGACAGTGCTCATCCACCATGCCGTCGAGCGGCACGCCGTTGAGCACCCGGACCAACTGTGCCTGTCCCACGGCGCCGACCAGCGTACCTACGGCCAGCTCAGTGCGCGGGCCAACCAGTTCGCTCGGTACTTTTCGAGCACCCTCGGTGTCCGGCCAGGCGACGTGGTGGCCTTAGTGATGAATCGGTCCATCCTGATGGTCGAGTCGATTCTAGCACTGTGGAAGTGCGGGGCGGCCTACCTGCCGATCGATCCGTACTACCCGGCCGCCTTTGCACGACAGATGCTGGAGTCCTCCTCGGTCCGGCTGGTAGTACTCGACCCCGCCAGGCAGGTGACCGAGCTACGCTCCCTGGTGCCTGACGGCTGTCGGCTGATCGAGCTGACCGACGCGGCGACGGTGGGGCAGAGCACGGCGGACCTTGCGCTGACAGTGTCGGCATCCGCACTGTCCTACGTGATTTACACCTCTGGTTCAACAGGTGTGCCCAAGGGGGCCATGGTCGAGCACATCGGAATGCTTAACCACCTGCACGCCAAGATAGTTGACCTGGAGCTGACCGAGCGCAGCGTGGTGGTCCAGAATGCTTCCAACAGTTTTGACATCTCGGTGTGGCAGATGTTCGCGGCCCTGTTCGTCGGGGGGCGAACAGTTATCGTAGACCAGACGATGCAACTGGACCCGCTCGTGTTCGCCAAGCACCTAAAGGCCGAGCGCGTCACCGTCCTGGAGCTCGTTCCGTCCTATTTGGACGCCATGCTCGACTCCTGGGAGCTGTCGGATCGGAAGGTCGACCTGGTGGACCTGCGTCACCTTCTGGTCACCGGCGAGGCGTGCCTGCCACGTCAGGTCAACCGCTGGCTGTCGACGTATCCGGATGTTCCGATGGTGAACGCGTACGGGCCCACCGAGGCGTCCGACGACGTGACTCACCACGTGATGACCGAGCCCGTCGACACCGATTCCGTGCCGATCGGTCGGCCCATTCCCAATACGATGATTTACGTGCTGGATGAGTACCTGCGAGTGTGCCCGCAGGGCGCGCGTGGCGAGATTTACGTGTCCGGGATTTGTGTCGGACGTGGCTACCTCAACGCTCCGGACCAGACCGCCCGGTCGTTCTTGCGCGACCCGTTCCAGCCCGAGCGGCGCATGTACCGCACCGGAGACGTCGGTAGGTGGACCGATGCGGGCAAGTTGGAGTACCTAGGGCGGGCCGACAGCCAGGTCAAGGTGCGGGGCTTCCGAGTCGACCTCAGCGAGATCGAGCGAAGGGTGGACGGTAGCCCCGGCGTAAAGGCCGCCGCCGTTGTGAGCAGGACGGTCGGTAGGGACCGGCAACTGTGCGCGTACGTCGTGCTGAAGCCCGGTGGCTCTCTTGAGCGGTGCCGGGCGCACCTGGCCAGAACGCTGCCGCAACACATGGTGCCTACCGATTTTGTGGCCGTCGAACGGCTGCCGCTGAACTCGAACGGAAAGGTGGACCGCAAGGCACTAGCAGTGGTCCAACCGGTCCGAACGGATGCGGCCCACAGGGCGGGGCCAAGTAGTGAGACCGAACGCCTGTTGGTCGAGATCTGGCGGGATGTGCTGGGCAGGCCCGACCTCGGCGTCTCCGACCGGTTTTTCGACGTCGGTGGCGACTCGCTTCGGGCGATCCAAATCCTAACCCGGATCCGCGCCGAGTTAAATATCACCCTCACACTGGAAACGCTGTTCGCCCGTCCTACCGTAGCCGAGCTTGCCCTGGTGTTGGCCAATAGCCAGGCCGGCGCGTCCTCGCCCATCACCAGTCTGGGCGGTCCGGGAAGGTACGCCGTCGCGCCGTCGCAGCAATTGTTGCTGGAGATTGAGCGAAGCTCGAAACAGCGCGCCGCATGCAATCGTAACGACCTGTTCGAGCTGGTCGGCGACATTGACCCGGACCGGCTTCGACGAGCCTTCACGCTGGTCATCGAACGGCACGAGAGCCTGCGCACCACGTACGAGGAGGACGTGCAGGTCGTGCACCCAGTAGGCGAGCTGGAAGTGCCGTTTCACGTGCACGACCTGCGTGGACAATCCGACGCGGCGGTGCGGGAATTCGTGGCGAGCAGGATTAGGGTCGCGTTCGACATCATGCGGGAACCCCTGATACGTGCCGACCTGCTTAGGACCGGGCAGGACCGGTGGCAACTGCTCACCTCGATGCACCAGCTGGTGTCCGACGGGGTCTCCGCCGGGGTCATGCTCCACGACTTGGAGGCGCTTTACGACGGACGGCAGCTGCCAGTGCTTTCGGTTCAATACAAGGACGTCGCCGCCTGGCTCGCCGAGCGGCTGACGCCGCAGCGTCAGGCCGAGCACCGTGAGTTCTGGTGCCGCGAACTGGCGGGCGCCACCTCGCAGGTGCTGATGCCGACCGACTACCCGAGGCCACCGGTGAGTGCGTTGTCGGGAACCCGGTTACGGCTTCCCGTTCCAAACTCACTCACCGATCGCATGGCCGAGGTTGCGGCGGCCCACGCCGTCACGGAGTTCGTGGTCGCGCGCTGCGCCGTCGGGCTGCTGCTGCTGGCGGAAACCGGCGAGACCGAGGTCACGATGGGCACCTACACCCAGGGACGCGGTGTCCCCGGTCTCAATGACCAAATCGGGTTCCACATCAATACCGTCCCGCTACGGTTCCGACTGGCCGCCGGGGAAGACGTGTCCACCCTGCTCACTCGTGGCCAGCAGGACGTACTGCGGGCGTTCCAACACGAGGAATACCCGTACGGCTGGACCATGTGCGACCTGGGCTGGCAGCGCGGCACCGACCGTGCCCCGGTGTTCGACGTCATGATCGCCTTCGACCGCCAGACCCAGCCCGCGCCCGAGCGGACCCTATTCCAGCCGCGGGAGCTGCCCCGTCGGTCGAAGGAGGCCGACCTGCAGTTCATCTTCACCCGTTTTGCTGACGGTATGGAACTCGCATTGACCTACAACGACGAGATATTCACCGCAGACCGGATGAACCGGTTGCTGGTGCGGCTACGCACAATCCTCGACGGACTTACGAGCTACCGTGACATCGATGATATCCTGAAAATGGAGGAACCCGAGATATGAGCCGATTTGTGGAAGCCGACATCCTGGCGGGCCTGGATGCCGAGCGCCGGGCGCTAGGCACCCCGTCTGTCAACGGTGACGTGGTCATGGAGCGCTCTGCGGACGGATCGGAGTGCAGGATCGTGTTCGTCAGTTGCCCGCCGGAGGGGATCGACGACCTGATCCGCCGGGAGCGGAACGCCGCCAGCTCCGGGGGCTATAGCCTGGAGTGGAAGTACTACGGCCACGACAGGCCCGTCTACCTGCCCGAGCGGCTCATCGCCGCCGGGTTCGAGGCCGGCGACGAAGAGGAAGTAATGGTCCTGCCGCTGTACGAGTCATCGCTGGCCGCCTTCGGGGACAGCGGTGGCCAGGAGATTAGGATCGTCCGGGACGAGCGTGACCTGGCCGATTACGCAGAGGTGTCCCGCGAGATTGGCAGGCGCAACGTGGAGGAGGAGCGACGCACGCTGGCTTTGAAGTTGAAGGAGAATCTGGATGAAATGAGCATTCACATCGCCTACGTGGACGGCGAGCCCGTCGCCTGTGGACGGATTTACTTCCGGCCCGGAGGGCCCTACGCCGAACTGGCCGGGGGCCGCACTAAGACCACACACCGTCGACGGGGACTGTTCACCGCGCTGGTCGCCTCTCGGTTGCGGGAAGCCCGTGACCGCGGCAGGACGTATGCCTTCGTCGACGCGTTGCCAACCTCCGCGCTGGTCCTGCGCAAGCTGGGCTTCCAGTTCGTGACGTGGACGCGGCCGTTCTTGTTGGAGCAACCACGGTGAGCGCCGACGCTGTTGTCGTTGGGACCGGTCCCAACGGTCTGGCTGCGGCAATTACGATGGCCCGTGCGGGTCTTTCCGTCCAGATGTACGAGGCGGCCGACGATATTGGGGGTGGGCTGCGCTCTACCGCGCTATTCCGCCACGACATTCGCCATGACATCTGCTCGACGGTGCACCCGATGGCGCTCGCGTCCGGGTTCTTCCGCGAGTTCGACCTTACAGCCCGTGGTGTCGACCTACTGCAGCCAGAGATTAGCTACGCTCATCCGCTGACGGATGGGCGAGCCGGACTAGCCTATCATAGCCTCGACAGGACATGCGAGCACCTCGGTCAGGACGGCCCGGCGTGGCGGGCGTTAATGACTCCGCTGCTAGCACACAGTCGGGAACTGGTCGACTTCATGCTCTCGGATTTGCGCGCCGTTCCCGCTGACCCGATACTGCTCCTCCAGCTGGCGGAGCGAGTCGTCAGACATGGCACGCGGCTCGCGATTCATCAGTTCGCGGGGCAGGAGGCGGCGGCGTTGTTCGCGGGTGTGGCAGCGCACGTAATTGGTGCGTTGCCGACCCCCACGTCAGCGGCGGTAGGGTTGCTGCTGGGCCACCTTGCACATGGCACCGGCTGGCCGCTCGTGCGTGGTGGCAGCTGGCGGTTGGCGGAGGTCATGGCCCATGATGTGCTGGCGCACGGCGGAAAGATCGCCATCGGTTGCCGAATCACCGACATCCACGAGGTCCTGGACGCTCGAGCAGTGCTCCTCGACATAGGGCCAAAGGAGTTCCTGGGGATCGCGGGGCGGTGGCTGCCCGCAAGGTACCGGCGCGCGCTACGGTCATTCCGGTACGGACCGGGCGCGGCCAAGGTGGATTTCTTGGTCTCCGAGCCTATTCCGTGGGCCAATCCGCTGGTTGGACGGGCGGGCACGATCCATCTGGGCGGGACCGCCCAGGACATCTTCCGCTGTGAATCCCGCGTGGCCTGCGGGCTGCCGGTGGACGTGCCGTTCGTCCTCGTGGTCGATCCAGCTGTGGTGGATCCTGACCGAGCTCGCAACGGGCAGCGCCCAGTCTGGGCGTATGCCCATGTGCCCAATGGTGACACAACCGATCCCACGGTTTTGGTCACGGCACAAATCGAGCGCTACGCACCGGGGTTTTCTGACACGGTGGTGGCCAGCCGAGCGGTCAGTGCGTTGGAGTTGGAGCGCTACAATAGTAACTACGTGGGTGGTGACATCTCCGCCGGCGCCATGACCCTGAGGCAGGCCTTCCTCCGACCGGTTCCCCAGTGGGACCCGTACCGGACCCCCCTGCGCGGCGTCTACCTCTGTTCGGCGTCGACCCCGCCGGGACCGGGTGTCCACGGAATGTCGGGCCACCTGGCCGCGTTGTCGGCGTTGCGGCGAGAGTTCGGTGTTCGGGTCGCGCCTTCGCTCACCCCCTGACACAGCTACTAGTGTAGGACTACACCACCGACTTTCAACTGTGGACGGTGGCCTCCCAAGAGCTATCTTTACTCAGAGGGCGTTTGATTTAGCCTTGTTGCATTTTATGTCCTAGCAGGCGTCTTAGCATGGCTTTGGAGCTAGCGGCGAGGGTTTCGTAGTCGCGTATCAGTTGTATCTTCACGCGGTCTCCGGGGTTCTCGCGATCCACACCATGGGAGAATTTGGTCAGCCTCTCGGACGGTACCTGCGCTGAGGAGACAACTTGTACAAGGCCGATGCGGCTTACATTTGTGGACAAGGTCCAGGGCGCTGGACATCACTGAATATAGTTGGCTGAAAATCCGCAGGGCATCAACAACGGCGTGCCGGCCTTGCAATCGCTTTGCTGGACATGGCGAAGTTCGGCTACCTCTATCTGCAGGAAGGGCGCTGGGAGAATAAGAGATTTTATCGAAGGAGTGGATAGCTTTCTCAACTACCCCGAGGTATCTAACATATGAGGAGATCGGTCACCAAGCCAGCAACTGGTGGGTCGTTCCCCTCGAACAAGCAGAGCTCTCTGACAACGCTTCCACTTTGCCAAGGGCTTACGCTCCCGGTACATCATCGTCATCGTCGTTCCGACAGCTGGCATGGTGGTTGTAGTTATCAGCGAGACGTTGGATCAAGGCTCACTCCCCATGTTCCTGTTCCGGGAGTGTATTGTTCCGGCACTAGGTGTCACGACGGGGGCGCAGTTCGACAATAGGAAGGTAGGAACGGCTTGAAAACACAACCTTTATCTAACCGCTGGTTCTTGAAGTTGTCACAGACGAATTCCGGTCCGATCCGGTTATTTTGCCTGCCCTATGCGGGGGGCGGCGCCAGTATCTATCGTCCCTGGTCCCGGCTAATGAGTGATCAGGTGGAGATTTGGGCTATTCAGCTTCCGGGCAGGGAAAACCGGTTAAAGGAGGAGGCCTGGGTCTACCTTCCTTATCTGGTTGATGAACTGGCAGAGCGCTTTGATGCTTTCCTCGACCGACCCTTTGCCCTCTTCGGGCATAGCATGGGCGCTCTGCTCTCCTACGAACTTGCGCACAAGCTACGTCAGAGTTACGGGATGTCGCCGGTCCACCTGTTCGCCGCAGGACACCGTGCACCGGGGAGGCCGGATGTACGCCCCCCGATCCATCATTTGGGGCAGGCAGAGTTCTTGGACTGGCTCCGGCGCCTCGGCGGCACGCCGAAAGAGGTGTTTCAACACACGGAGCTACTACAACCGTTATTGACGACCCTGAGGGCTGACCTTCAACTCTGTGAGACTCATATTCACACCCCGAGGAGGCCGCTGGAATGCCCCATCACTGCGATGGGCGGTCATGAGGATCCTTATGTGGCTGAGGCAGACATAGAGGCGTGGCAGGAGATGACCACCGGGCCGTTCGAGATGCGGATGTTTCCCGGGAATCACTTCTTCCTGCATAACCATCTCTCTAACATCGGACAAATCGTACATCAGCGGTTGCTGGATCTGGCTTAGTCTTGCTCCATTTTCAACCTGGGAGGGATTTAGTTGGGCGTTCACCCACTACATCCAGATTCAGTTCATGTCTGGAGTATCACCCTCGATTGCTCGGATGGGGAGACAGGCAGTTTTGCCGCCGTGCTTTCCGAAGACGAGGCAGAGAGGGCGGCGCGCTTTCGATTTTCTATTCATCGCAACCGTTTCATTGTCGGACGCGGGTCGCTCAGAACGATTCTGGGGCGGTACCTGGGAACCAGCCCGGCAGAGCTACAGTTCACATACGGGCCTCGGGGAAAACCGGAGCTGGTAGGGGAAACGCTACGGTTCAACCTCTCGCATTCGCAAGGGATTGCACTGTTGGCCGTCACCCGTTCGAGAGCCGTCGGCATTGATTTGGAACAAATCACCCAAGAGGTAGAACTGGATAAGATAGCACGTCGCATCTGCTCGGATCGGGAGTTCGCTGCTATCAATCGGTGTCCCTCAGAAAAGAGGTCGCAGGTCTTTTTCAACGCATGGACCCGTAAGGAGGCCTTTATCAAAGCCACAGGTAAGGGCTTTTCTCTTCCGGTCGAGCAGGTGGAAGTTTCACTCGAGCCCTGCTCGCCTGCTCGCCTGTTAGGAGTGCCGGCCAGCGAAGGGCCCGTCTCCAGGTGGAGCATAGCGGCACTGGAGTTGCAAAGAGGATTTGCTGGAGCCCTCGTAGTTGAGGGCCATGGGTGGTCCCTTGACCTTTTATCGCAATCGAACACATAGGTCTGATAATCGGTGCCGACACAGGTTTCGCTCCCGGGGACATTATGCACTTACACTTACCCATCAAAGTTTTGTCTTCCGGTGACCAAGTCTGTTCCCTAGTTTGGGGCCTCCCCTAGTCAGTGCAACCCGCGACGACCTACCTAAAATCCGCCTAACCAAGGGGGGATCCATCCGGATTAACCCCTTCCAATTGGACAGATGCTCTGGATTTTAGGCATTTTCGTCGAGTTTCAAAAGCCTTTGCTCATCCTGTGTAACTTGCCATCGTTCGTCGGTCCGTCAAGGGCCGCTTTCGCTGAACTGTCGTTCCCCTTGACTGCCACTCCTCGCTCTGGCGTCTGGCACTTAGGAGCAAAGGCTCACTGTACGTGGTCTGACACACGTTATACCTTCACCAGCTTCTTCGGCTGCAACCCGCTCTCCAGATGCCGACGGAGAAATTCGGCTGGTGACAGGTAGTGCAGGCTGGAATGCAACCTGCGTGTGTTGTAGCGGCGCACAAACTCCTCCACTGGTATTAAGTCAATAGAACGGACACTCCAAAATAGAGAATTTGTAAGTTTTAATATTCCGATATAATTGATTCTGTCCCACTTAACTCTCCTTACTTCTCAGCTTCTGGAAATATATTCTCTCGTATTCAACCGGCGTTAGAAACCCAATGGATGAGTGATCTGTTCCGAAAACGAATATCCGCTTGCTTGAAAAGACATCGTTTGCCATCGAGATCTATTTGCTGAACAAAGAGAAATCCCGCTGACATAGGTGACTTCGTACATTCCAAGAGGTTGGTGCTTTGGACTGAAGATTTGGGTATCTATTGGCGAGGTGATGGGCTAGCCGGACCTCACATCAATACGTTTCGCCGCATGGGTGTATACTATCGGTAAAACCATCCAGAGAGGATGATTCAACCGTGAACTCCAACGATGGCAACCACAAATTCACCAACCGTCTTATCCACGAGAAATCCCCATACCTGCTTCAGCACGCGCACAACCCTGTCGACTGGTACCCATGGTGCGACGAAGCGTTCCGCATCGCCCGCAGGTTCAACCGGCCAATCCTTTTGTCTATAGGCTACTCGTAGCCCTGCGGGGCTACGAGTGGCAATATACGGGAATGGAGTAATATATGGACCTGTCACTGGTGTCATGTCATGGAACGCGAGTCATTTGAAGACGATGAAGTGGCTACTTTGTTGAATTCGGAATTTGTCGCGATCAAGGTGGATCGTGAAGAACGGCCTGATCTGGATCACATCTATATGAGCGTTTGTCAAGCGTTGACCGGGCAGGGAGGCTGGCCCCTTACTGTGGTCTTGACGCCGGATAAGCAGCCGTTTTTCGCGGGCACGTATTATCCGAAACAGCACCGATATGGGCGACCCGGTCTCATGGAGCTCCTGCCGAGGCTGGTGAAAATCTGGAATGAGGATCGTGAACGGGCTGTTCAGGCAGGGGAGGACCTGGTACGAAGACTGTCCTCGGCACAGTCTGGCATCACTTTGGGCGATGGCATCCTGACCGGAGATGAACGGGATGCAAAGGGTGATGCGGATGCGATGCAGCTCGTTGATCGGGCGGCTCGTCAGTTTGGCCGTCAGTATGATCGCAGCTATGGCGGCTTCGGCGACGCGCCAAAGTTCCCGGCGGCTCACAACCTCTCCTTTTTACTGCATCACGCGGCCATGGCAGACGACCCGGTGGCGTCCGATATGGCGCTACACACGCTCGTCCGCTTGTTTCAAGGGGGCATTTGGGATCACGTCGGCCACGGATTCGCCCGATATTCGACAGATGCGAAGTGGCTGGTGCCGCATTTTGAGAAAATGTTGTACGACAACGCGCTACTGGCTCACGCGTACCTCGACGCGATGGCCAGTAGTGGTCAGCCGTGGTTTGGTGCGGTGGCCGAAAAGGTGTTTACCTTCGTCGAGATGGAGATGACGTCCCCAGACGGCGCTTTCTACTCGGCCCTGGATGCAGATTCAGAAGGGGAAGAGGGAAAATACTACCTCTTTACTGAGGAGGAACTGACGGACATCCTCGGGTCCGAGGACGGACCATGGTTTTGCCAAATGTACGGGGTGCGCGCAGGGGGCAACTTTGAAGGCAAATCGATTTTGAATCTCTTGAATCCGCCGCAGGCATTGTGGTCACCGCTGGAAGTGGCGAAGACTCCAGCACAGATCACGCAACGCGAGCGTCTGGAGTCTTGTCGGGCGCGCGTCTATGCGGAGCGCTCCAAACGAATCGCACCTTCGCTCGATGACAAGGTGTTGACCGCTTGGAACGCGTTGATGATCGGGGCCCTCGCCAAGGGGAGTCGCATCTTGAGACGGACGGACCTGTTGGGCCGTGCCGAGCGGGCGTTATCCTTTATCGAGCGGGAACTGCGTAACGCAGACGGGCGTTTGCAGGCGCGGTGGCGCGCTGGAGAGGCGCGGTACTTGGCCTATCTGGACGATTACGCGTACCTGGCTTGGGCCGAACTGGAACTGTATGATGCCACGGCCCATCCTGTATATCTGGCACGGGCGCAGGAAACGGTGGAGGCCACGGTGCGGCTGTTTGCGGATACAGAAGGAGGCGGGTTCTTTTTCGCTGGTGCAGATGGAGAATCGCTGTTGTTTCGTCCCAAAGAGTTTTACGACGGGGCCATGCCGTCCGGAAACTCCGTCATGGCGGCAGTCATGGCGCGTCTCGTGGCGTTGACGGATGACGAAGTCCTGCGCAAGCAAGCAGATCGGCAATTGGCCGCCTGTTTACGGAGAACAACCGACTCCCCGATGGGTCACGCCTACCTGCTGTCGGCCCCCTTGCAGGTAGGCATG
>Ga0080006_1112019_pt1 | contig 15007 bp, 13 predicted proteins | sample RS3BMetagenome_FD_69209 | JGI IMG/M metagenome (GOLD analysis project Ga0080006, IMG submission 69209) | Ferric oxide microbial mat and aquatic microbial communities from Rainbow Spring, Yellowstone National Park, USA - RS3B (SPADES... ...
ATCATCCACTTCATACCTGCAAGCCTCCACTCGTCTCCTTTTCGTATATGTAGCATGCTAAAAATCGAGCATTCTTCAAGTTTTCGATGGATCCGTTCCAAGACACCACTCGTGGACGCAGCGAAGCGCGCGGTCGGATTGACGACGAAACCATCAATCGATGTCGTTCCTGGATGACCTGTTCACCAACTGATGCCAGGAGTTCACTGAGCTTCTCACGTCAAATGATCGATTCCATCCAGAAGTCTATCCTTATCTTTTTGACGCCAAAGACGAAACGGAATGCCACAGCACCGCCACGATACCTCCCACGGGAGATGCTCTCGGAGGTTCCCGTCTCTTCGGTTTGGACGGGAAACGGTCTTGGATTCGGAGTTGGGTTATCGCACCGATGAAAGGGACGGTAGACGGATTGAAATTTCTCGACTCGGGCACCAGCCTGGATACTTTGACCGGTACTTGTTTCATCCTGGATAGCACTGTGTTCTGCCAATCATCTATTCGGTACGAAAACGCACGCTTTCGTGTGCAGTGGACAGTGCACTCGCCGACGGGATCGTCCAGAAGAAGTCTGTTATCGTGGGGTACGGCACCGGTTGCGAAAACGGAGGACGGCATCGAGGTGCGCACGCTTTACCCGCCAGGGGCATGTACTACCGAGCGATGAAGCGAGCATTCTAGTGCCACGGGGCGGCGCTCAGAGCACCCGCTCTCGTGGACACACGAGAACACCAGACCACAGTCAAGTGTCACTGCTACCAAACGGCGCATCGAGGCTGCACTCAATGAAGAAGAAAATGGGAAACAAAACGTAGATCGAAATCTGCACGTGTGAATGAAATGCGTAGAAAAGAGCAACACGCAGCGAAAACGGGACGTTCATACTGCCATCAACATCCTTCGATCGCTGGCAAGGGTGCTGGTGGAAAAAAATGAGCCCGGCATCGCTCACGCCGGAGACCAGATAGATATAAAAAAGCAGTCGGAAGTAAAGCCCACAAAGTCTGATATTCCTAACGGTTGAAAGATATCGAAAATTTAGAGTGGACGACCAATTTCGTAGAGCCCGTTCCACTGTATGCTGATATGGTGTGTGTGCGTGTGTGTGGGGCGTGTCCAGATACTCGATGCACCACTAGAGGCGGCAATCGCCAGCCAGCAACTGCGTAACACGCGCAGAATGAATGAATCTGCGCAACGGCCAGCAGGGCAATTTGTGATGTAGCCGCCAAAATATCCGGGCAAGGGTTTGTAACGGTTTGGAGTGCTGTGAGTTCTTTCGAGGCACCGCGTTGCGTAAAAGAAAAAGTCGAGTTCGGGGATCCGTTTCGTTTGACTCTGAAGTTTCAAGCCGGTGATGTGCCGTGCTGCCTACACCGGTCACTGAGATGAGCATAGTGCTGGTTGGAGCGACTGCCCTATGGAGTTTCGAGTAGGCACCGGAGCGAAGCCTCAATTCAGCGCCCAGTTCCCACAGGCTGGCCATTTCACTGACCCTATTCGAGTTTCTTGAGACACGAGTCAGAATTCAGAGAGAATGGCCTCTGGAGCACAGGGTGGTGGCAACGGATGGGACTTGTTGCGGCACAGCGCTCCCGAAACAGATCGCAAAACCAGGTGGTTTTCAAACCGACGCAGCAAGAGTGAGAAGCAAAGGTCTTTTGCAGGTACCGCTCGACGCCGACCTGGGATGGATGAAACGTATTTTAATGCTTTCATAGTCACGCTGCATGAGATTGGGGAAGCGTACACCTTTCCCCTGACCGAGCGCTGCCGCTCATACGAACGCTTGGAACTTTCGGTACCTGGGGATCTTCCAGGAGAACTGTCACTGCAATGGAAGGTTGCGAACATCGTCCCTATAATTGGAGAAGGTATCTCGTACTCGAGACATATGTGTTTGCACTTGCGCGCCGCGTAGCAACAAGAAGCCGTGCATGCAAGGCCGGCACGTACACACATGAAGCGGGATCAAGCCGATGAGTGTCGGTCTCAGAGGTTTGGCGTTGATGCTTCATCGTACGTTGCCTGCCCCGATGCCGCACGAGCCCGCGCACAATTGAGCAACGGATCGTGAGATGCTCTTGTGCTGCTCGATGGAGCTTGCTATCATCGATGCGCAGGTTTCCTGGAGTGCCTGGCATTGCCTCGATGCCACCGATCGAATAGCGGCTTGCTCAAAACGATTGGCTGCGTAGGCTGGTAACCAAATGGAACCCAGGGCGCCGCTGACCCGCGTTCGCCACATGCGATGCTCGCCACACCTGGTCACGAATCTGCAGTCGAATGGTGGTGTGTATGCGCTCGATGCTGGCTGGGGCGGCAACCGTGCCCCACGCCCAGGATGCATCCACCGCCCGAGACGCATCGGTGGTGATCATTGCGGGTGCACAGCGGCCTACCGCGCGATCGACGATCGGGATCTCGTGCCAGCGAGGCGCGGGGCTTAAACATGGACGAAGTCGGACCTTGCGGACAAGGCGGACACGGGGGCGACACGCGTCGCGCGTGCGGTGTTGACGGCGGCGGTTTCCAACGATGCATGTCGCGTCACGAATGCGCTCGTCTGACGCTGCCTTGGGCCACAGAATGCGGACTGCGCTGGGGCGTTTCCAACACGCGCTCTGAGGGCACTGTTGAAGCGTTGGTCGGAGTTTCGGGACGCTGACCAGCTACTGGTTCCGTATTCTGTGTGACGAAGGTCAAGTGCTCGCTCGTTGTCTCTATTGACGAGTTAGCACGCACGAAACCTGGCCATGAAGGCAGACACGGTCGCATTCCTCGTTTGGAGCGGACTTGGTCCAAACTCGAGGCAGCCGCGTGCGTCGTCGTCGAGGTCACTGCTACGTCTGCAAGCAGGTGCCGCTAGCCACGAAAACGAGCCGCCCGTTGGTAGTCGCGAGCAGAAGCAGTCGGCTTCTTTGAAGTACGAGGCTGCAAAAGAGTTACCAGCGGGCGCGAATGAAAACGCGTCCCCACCCGCGAACCATAAAATCACGCCGACGAACGGGGTATCGCCGAGAATCTCTCTACAAGAGCTCACGGGGCGTACTGGTAGGCTACTGCGATCCCAACGTAACGGGAGCGCCGGCGGAGCACCAGCGGCTTGCTGGGACCAGGGCGCCGCCAAGGTGCCGAGTGCACCAGCAGCAGCGGCGTGGCTCGCAAAGCGTCGCGCCATCTTACAGGAACCTGTCTCGGTTTCCGCGCTGGTCGAAGATGTCATCCCGGGGGGAGTCAGGCACAACGGCACGAATCAGGTCCGAAACCATGCTATGGACGAGAACGCGGCCTCTCGAGCCAACTGCAGCCAGCATGAAGCCCCGACCGCTGCCGCAGCGTATCGCGAGTCGCTTAGCGGGAGTGTCGTTGTCCAGAACTCACCGTTCCGCGAAGTAGTGGTCATCTTTGGAAAGCGTCTCGTGCGTGACCAGATAACCTACGAATACGCTGTGCGTATTCTAACGCTCGTCCGGCACATGGTTACAGGACGTATCAAACCTTCAGCAGTATGCTTTACCGGCGGCCGGGATCATCCCGATAGTTTGGTCAGCGAAGCCGTTGCCGGATACCTGTTCTTTCGCCATGTGTGCGAAGAATTTAGCATCAGCCTCGATTCAGTAGCGATTATCCTAGAGGAACAGCATCTGAACGCGCGAGATTGCATGTCGTCGATACTGACCCAACTCGGGGAGCAACTCGTAGGCTCCCATTTTACCTTTGTGAGCAGCGACTACCACTTGATACGTATTCGAGAGGTAGAGGCGGCAGCTCCGAACTTGTCGCTTTTGGCACCACTGCGCAAACTGCGCGGCACCGTGTCGTATGCATACACGACGTACCCGTTCGCGCTCTCGAAGAACGCAGCAGTAGCACTTGCTGGTCGGGCAATCGTCATCGCCGCTGAGCTGGGTATCATGATCGTGGCACTGCGCTCGTACATCGAGGAACGCGGCCTCTTCCAACGCGATGTATTCCGCCGCTTCCAGGAGGCCACCATCGAACTGGGAAATCTGTGCGAGAAATGCAGTGCAGCCCTGCAGGTACAGATCCCAACAGCGTCATCGACGACGGATGATATTGTATTCACTCAAGATATCCGCCTGGTAGGAGAGGTGATCGAAAGTGCTTACTTTGAATTGCGCCAGGTTATCCGTGTGCTGGAGCAGTGGGTTTTGGAGAAAAGTCCGCTAAGCCGCATGGAGCTACAGAATATTTTGCAACAGATCACAATAGTTGAGCAGAGAATTAGGAGCTCCCTCGATCCAGACCGGCCGCTAACGGCAATGGAATGGAATCACCTGCCTCTGGTGTTCCTAGCACCAGTCCTTGGACCAGGATTCGAGCAACACAGTTTATCAGGGGATCCTGGAACGCAACCTTGGATTCCTACATCACCAGCAGGAGCAACCCCAGCACCAACGACGGCGACGGTGACAAGCTCAGTGCATGGATCCACCATTGCACCCGCAACGGCAGCGTACGCGACATCACGAACCGAATCGGCGCTCTCGTCTGCACCAGCCGCCAATCGAAACGCAACGACAACGGACTCGTCATGGGAATCCTCGTCGTTCGTATCGCCTTCGTCGTCGATGACGACGTCCGCGGCGGTGGCAGCGGAACATGCAGCAGCAGCAGCAGCGTGGCATCTTCGGAAACCGTCCGCGTCGCCCCTGAACGGTGCTGGTGCTCGACTGCGCCACTTTGCGTCGATCGTCGCTGAAGCTTCGCAAGCCATCTTTCACGAAGTGCTTCGACCTGAATACCACGAGGAAAAGGCACGACGTATTTCCGAGGAAAATCGACGACGGCGACGACAGGCTGCCGCTGAGTCGGGTCCCGGTCTGTCACCCGCGAAACTGCGTGCGCACCGCGAGTCCCACGCGGCATCCGGCACTGCGAATAGACGAAGTGGTCGTACGACTGCTGCATCAAGGCCTGCGAACGGGCACGTACCCAACGGAACCAGCGCATACCATGAGCCTAAGCCGCCTGCTTCCGGTCGGGAAACGGACGCAGACACAACAACGTCGGACCGTTTCACGGACAAGCGCACGGCAACCTAGCGTGCTACCAAAGGCAAGTCGATAGCCGCCAGCCCCGCCCCTAGTCAGCAGGGCTTTGAACAGCGTGCACAGCGAACCCGCTTTCCCCAATTCTAACGAAAAAGTAGTTCCTAAGCAACTTTTTCCAGTTCACTCGCTTCGAAATGAGCGATAAACTTCTTACTACCCTCGAGCATGACCTGGATAGGTCGAGTCGCTGAGATCGGCACCCCCTGGTACTCGTCAACGAACTTGGTTACGACTCCTTCGAGACCACGCACATCATGTGGTTGTCCCTTACTCATCGGCGTGTGGTACATAATCACAGACTGCGTCACACGCACCCGGTCACCGACCTTGAAGTCGCCGCGACGTTCAGCGGATAGGCAGAGTCGCGGCGCCCGAGCAGCGGTGCGCCAAAGCTCCGTCCCTCGTCTACTAACTGGCATCCGTGCAAGCCGGTCTTTGTGCCACAGACAACTTGAGCTTGTCCGATCACGAGTTCGGGGTGCATAAGGTCCCGCTAGAAAACAAGCACGCCGCATCATGAAGGTCGTTCGTATCCGCACTTGTTTCAAGCGTCTGCCGCCCGGAAGGCGCTAGGTCGGCACTGACGCCGCTCATGGACGGCGCCCGGCGGAGGCGCACGCGATCCGCGCATCGCTGCGCGTGCTCAGAGAGGGGCGGTTTTGCACCCGCCGCTACGCATCGCTGCGCGACGTCCAGCAGCGAGCGCTGCGATCTCGCAGGATCGCGGCGTGCGAGCGTTGGCGCCTCGTCTTCGGCGATGCGTTGGAGAAAACGTTTCAGGTGAGCGCGGATCCCAGGCAGCGGCACGGATATTGACACGCTGGTACGCGTTCATCAAACTGCATCCGACCTCCGCGTTCGATGACTCATGAATTTTTCGGATGTACTGATCGTTTCATATGATCTATCGTGCGCCGAGTGCCTGCCTTGAGCACTCGTCTTGGCGCCTAAACCGCTGGAGCAGATTCATCACGGATGCAGAGCGGGTTTGTCGTACCGCTGAAGGTGTCGACTCGAGGCGTGGTGCCTCTGACACCGGAATCAGGATTCATTACGATTCTAGGAGCCAGCGTGCTGCGCAGACAGACCTACTGCCTGCGACAGCGCGAATCGATAGACTAGGATATAACTGGAACATAGGCTACACCCAGACGCAGCATGCTCGCTCCTGGTCATAGGATGAGCTGCGTTTCGGACGAGTTGTTCAGGTCTCGCTACAGCGGTCGCCAATCTCGAGAGCATAAAGCAGAAGCTTACCAGAGTCGGCCGGCTCGTTGGGCCTTCCTCCAAGAAGATAAACTTTCGAAAATAGAGAAAACGTCTCCCCGTTTTACGGTTTAGCATATAGGGGAAAGCAATTGTCATCAAGTCGGTAGTTAACAGGTAGTTTCTGCTTTTTTTGTATCGCACGGTCGATGAGCGGAACTGCGTATTTAGAAGGCATGAGATACGACGCGCCTCTCGCTGCTGGAAGGAAACGCGATCTTGATACTTCGCTTGTTGCTCTGACGGACAAGCTGTATGTGCGCTGATGTCGTAGCAAAGTCTAGCTTTTCAGTTCCATTGTGTTTCGACCCCCAAGTCTGTGTACTCAAGTGCTTTTTCGCGGTTTACCGCAGAATCGTTCGAACAGCGTTCTTTTTCAAAAACATAAAAAAGGAAAGTTCTGGAAATCAAAGTGGAGGATCCTGGGGACGCAGTATCGCCGGCTGCCAGAAAAACCAAAAACAGTGCCGAGCAAAGACGAACAAGATAAGACCATGAAGCAAAAAGGGGTGGGGTGGTCCGACGTCAGGATCTGCGCGAACGACGACAGAACGACGAGACGTTCGTGAAAGCGTGTCTTCTTGGCCATACCAAGGATCCGTACAAGCAAAAGTTGCAAGAGGCCACAAGAAACCGTGTCGAGTCGCAATCGATGAGTGTTATATAGGCGTCGTCAGGAGAAATGCATGTAGTGAAGGACATAAATCGCGATGTGACGGATATCAAAACAGTCTAGGCTCCGGAGGATTTTTCAGCGAAAGCTTTATTCGTCACCTGATGGTTTGCACAGGGAAACGTCGAGGAGAAATGAGCATGTGCACGCTCTCCACGAAAATTACGCCAAATGCCGCTTGAAGGGTGCTCGATACAAGGCTGACTCGCGTATTTACGAACACGGGACGATGAAGCACCTCACGAACCTGGAGAATCGCGTGATCGTGAAACCCGAACGCTCCATGATACGCTCCATCTTTGCGCTGTACCCGGGCCCGTCTCGCAAAGGGATACGGGCCATCGTCGGTGGCATCACGATCGATGGTAGGCATGAGTGGGAGATCGAATTTGTCGAAAAGAAGACATCACGCAGAAGAAAGAATGAAGGTTCTGTAATCCGTGCGGCTACTCAAGAGCATCGTGCGGTCTTGGGGCTAGTCGATCCAGCAGAAAAGGTATCAGGATCGAAAGAAGATGAAGAAAGATGGGATCACCTCATGCTGCGCTATTTCGTGTTTTTCGGACCGAGAACTCGAACGCAAGGCCGAAAATGAGCCGGGTGTGGATGCAAATGAAGCGTCGGAGACGCGGAAGGCTGAGCTTCTGGAGAAGCGCTTCAACGTCGTTCTGTTATGCGAGATCAAGTCACATTTTGTGACAGTCGACTCCAGAGCCCTTGACGGCATCATGCAGGAGATCAGTTCGGGGTTAGGTGTCAGCACGAACGAGGTTACGGGCGAAAACCGGGAAACTCATTGAAGGAGTATCATCGATTTCAAACGTCTCAAAACGAGCAAGAAAAAGGTATTTGCGGGGATGTTCGAAAGCGATGGGGTATCCATATGTCGACACTATCGGCGCTTGAAGGCAGACCGTCCAGTTCGGCCCTCGGCTTCGTCCTCGGCGAACCATGAAGAAAACAAGGAGGCGGATCCTGCGACGCAGGAGGTGGAGGAGAACGACTTTATGGTTGGCGCGGCGAAGCATGAAGATGGGATGGAGGCGGGTCCTTCGCCGCAGGACATAGAGGATACCGACTTGTCGCTGGCGCAGACCCCGGAAACACAAAGATCATAACCATCGCTGTGTCCACGCGTGCGGAAGATGGTAACGAGGGTAACTTATGTCGGAGAGACATGCGTCTGTGGAGGTTCTCGAGAGCAGGAGACTAAAGAGAATCCGGTATAATGAATGCGAGGAAGAACATCGAGATGTGGAATGCAGGAATGAAAGAGCACCTGGAAGCTATGAGCCAGGTGACGAGCCGCGGAGCGGACTTGAAATCTTTTCTGAAATCCATGGAGGTTCGCGTTGCTCATTGGGAGGCGCTGTGGAAAGAATATACAAAACCCCGGTGGGCTCGTCTGCGTATGAATCTATACAGTGGAAGCAGCGGGCATTCGCGAATTTTTTCAATGAGTTGAGCGCCTTGAAGGAGGATGAAAGTCAGAGGCTCGTAGTAGCATACGGAGCAGGACGATGGAAGACCCAACAAGGGACTACGCCAGCTCCAACGACGAGAATGTATAACGGGTGTGCAAGGCGTTTCGCTACGATACCTGTAGATGGATTCCGAACGTCCTCTACACACCATGAACTGGGCTGTACACTTCAGAGGGCAGAGGTGGAAAAGTGCCAGCGGAGCCCTGAGGCTATAAAAAAGTACGGACCGCTGACGGAAGAGCAAATGGAAAGGAGGGCGAAACTTCGAGGGCTACTCGCATGGGTTAGTACAACCAACGGGGCCAAGAAACGCATGGAGTCCGTGAATCGAGCCTCTAATGCCGCCATCAATATCAGACGATGTTCGATGCTGGATACAGGACCCGCGGGGCTGACGCGATCCAGTTTTGCGGGGCAATCTCTCCGGCTCGAAGTGAACAGGGAGAAACTGATGCCAATAGCAGTGGGCTGGTCGAAAACGACAGGTATGCGTCTGCGCCTAGTTATTCATGTGCCTTACACATTCGTGGTGTATTTTCGTTCCATTGACCATGTACGATGTAAGTTCGCAGCACGGTGCCTTGTTCGTGGTGTCGCATTCCTTCATGGATCCGAATGACCCCGGATGCACGATTGCAGCCTACAACCCGCGGTAGAGGCACCTCTATCCCCGTAGCTGCTTCGACGCTGGAGTGAGTGGAATTCAGTTTACTCGTCTGGGCTAGAGAGCTTGATCCAGTGGTCCTGCGAAAGCCGAGCTCACTGCACATGCTCGCTGAGATGGGGTATGCGTCGGTGCTGTCGCGATCGCTGTCTGGTAGCAGGCGTCCTCCATGGGGCGTTCACGGGTGTCTGAACGACGGGTCGGCACAAATGGGTAATGGAGGGAAATAGGTCACAGATGAACTTTATGGACAGCGACCACGTATGCAGCACTTTGCTTATGGCGTAACATCGATGAATTCAACGCGAACGCTTCCCATGGACTGCGAGCACGCACGCGGTGCTGTTGCGCCTTGCTTCCGCGCTGCACGCTCAGCCGGAGAGCGCTCCGTTGCTCGCCAGGCGTCAGCTTGTCTCTCTCTGCGTGTGTGTGTGTGTTGCAGCGATGCCAGCGGGTCTAGCGCCAAACCGGCACGTTTGGGACGTTCCTGCCGCATGTCCATCCAGCGAGGCGTGGTCTTCGATCCGTTAGCGCCTGACCGGATACGAGAACGGGCGAGCGTGCATGCGTCTTGCTGGAATACCTGTCGCCGCTGCAAATACACCATTCCTGTGGAAAGCGTGCTCAGCCGATATCGCTACGATCAGGCCCCTAGCATGCAACTTGTGGTGGTACGCATGCTCTGGTGTGCGCGGCTCAAGCGTTGTCTTCTGGTCCCGTTCCCGATGCAAAAAACACCAGATAAAAGGATCGTTGATGCTGCCGCCATCTTGCACATACTGGCATGCCAGATGAACATGTCCCGTATCCGGATAACTGCCCCGAGGTCCGCGCTGCACCGTTGAAGCACGTACGAAGTTTTGATATGTGCAGCGTCTGCGATGGCGTTTTCTCTGGCCGGCTTCAGGACTCAGTTCAACTCGCGTGACCTTAGAAACACGCAGCATGTAGACGGCATTCACAAAGCTGCTCAGCGTGGCGGGACGTACATCGCGGCTTGTAGCGCAGCTACCCTTGGATGCGAGAGAGATCGCTCAAGTCTTCCGTTGCGGTTTTCTTCGCGATAGCGGATTCGGGCCCCGCGACTTGTTTCGTTTGAAAGCTTTCGTAATATTCGTTTTGGCGTCCATCCAGGGCAGCTTTGTTGTCCTCTTTGGACGTGAAACACGCGCAACGTTGGCCGAGTCCGGGAGCGCACGCGAAGCGTCGGGATTCGTGCCCAACTCGCCAGTACGCACCTGCAGCTCTGAAGCCGCTGCGGGTTCGTTCACCTTTGCAAGTGACAACCTATAACCAGACGCTGCCGGACTGCTGCTTTGTTGGAGCGCCCGCTGAGCCTCATGCGCAGCCGCTACCTCGGCCGGTGTCGCCGCGTACACTCGTTGATGTTGCTCGCGCGCCTCCTGAAGACAAGCCGTTGAGGGCGGCTCTATCTGGACGTGCAAGCCACCACTGAAAACAGCCAATTGGAGCAACATCGTACCAGCCGTCGCCTTCAAGCGCGATCGCAGAGTGCTATCCAGTGCCGCTACCGCAAAACGGCCTCGGGAGCGTGTCAGTCCCGCCTGCTGCGCAGTCTCGGGGCCACGCTCGACGCAGGCTTGAATGCAGTCCGCTTCAAAGTGTTCCTGACCAGGATCAAGCTCCTTGTGTTTCGGGTGTCCACATGGGAGGAGCTCCAGCTGACGAGCTAGCCAACTGACCCGTCGCCAGTGATCGCCCACGCGTTTCTGCTCAGCAGACGAACGCTGGACCTCTGCGCCTCCACCTGTGGAGTGCGGAACCTTACCCGTCTGATTTTCTCTATCAGCAACCTTAATTTTCCTTGAAATCGCTCGCATCGTGCACGTAGTTACCAAGGTACGTACCTGGTTCTTCCCGAACACCCTTATAAACAGCGACGGAAGCGCTTTGCTCGAGCGGCGCTGCACCAGCTCCCCCAGGAACGCGCTGTCGAGGATCACCCGAAAAGGCGGGCGGTACCCAAACCGCGTCGCATAAAACTTGACATGCTTTTCCTGTCTCTTCTGTCGTTGTAAACGCATTGCATCCTCAACGAGTCGCCGAAGTTAAACTGCTGTGCTGCACACCAAGCCGCCAGCCGGATACGTTGCCACCGAGTTGCAGCGCCCGAGATGCGCCCGCTGTGGCGCTCGCACCTTGACCCTCAACCCAGTGGCGGTGCTTCTGGGAGACGGTTCCTATCAGTGAGTTTGTGCACCGGATAGCGACGTAGCAGAGCGTGCGATCATGTCGGAGCAGACGCCTCTGCTCAGCCAACGTAGCCCAGAAGGCGTTCCGGAGGGTGCAGGTACACGCACGGCCCCTGGTCGAGCCGCCAGTGCCCAGATCACAGGCGGCCTCGACTACGACTTCGAGGAGGACGACCTTGAGGCAGGTTCCGACGACGAAAATCCCGAGCACGCCCAGCACATGTGGCCGAAGACCGGGCCGAACTCGACTGGATCGAGCTTCGTGGAACGCGCTGCCCAGACTGTAACGGACTTTGTACTGGGCGAGCGAAGTCGCACACCTATCGCAGGAACGAGTTCGACGCCACCGGAGCACAGCACACAGCTTACTCGCGACACCGATGAAGACGATCGAAGAGACGACGGTGACGCTGGAGCAAAGAAAAAGAAAAAGAAGAGTAAACGAAAAGAGCGCGACGTCGACGATATTGAAGCGTATCTGTACGATACGATAGAGTCTGCACGCAAGCCAGTCAAAGGGGACGACCTCAAGACGCATATGGCCAACGAGCGCACTTTTTTCAAGTGGCTCTTTACTGGCTTTCATATCGGAGCGATGGGAACGTTTATTCTGAGCTTTTATTCTGACGATAGCGGTCGACCTGGAACCGGAAAGATCCTGCTCTGTCTAGCGATATGGATGGTTGCACTCGTCTATGTGATGTACGGATTGATCAACTTTTATCGACGTCGCCGTGCACTGCGCCAAGGTCTAGGCAAAGAGGAATGGGATAGTGGTGCTGGCCCTGCGTACGTAGTGGCTGGACTCGTTCTCGTCATTGGGAGTGTTTTAGTGTATTCGTTAGTGACCGGACAGGCACCGCGGCGATGGCAGCAAGCGCAAACCTGAATCGATGCCGTCAAACCGAGCCGCCGGCTCTGCAGGGCACCGCACGGAAGACCAACGACTCTGAGAAAGATGCTGGAGTGCTCCAATGCCGTCGCTTGCGGCTGGTTTCGAAACGAGCTTTCCACGCGGATCGAGGCGAGGTCTGCAGCGGGGCGGGATGCTCTTTTGCGGAAAGGATGTTACCGCAAGGGTTTTGAGGGCGTCGCTCCAGCCAGGATGCCGGCGGCAAGGGATGGGCGACGAAGGCCACTCGACCATTTTGGGTCGGTTATGAAGTTATGGATGTTGGGGTGCGCCTCGGAGGTATCCCTTTCCCGAGTGGACCTGGACGATTCTCACGTGAACGAGGCACGTTTTCCCTTGAGGGCTACTCCTGCGGCTGGAACGGAACTTGGATTCTGGATGAACCGTGGAATTTTTCAAGCGATATGAAACGCATCGTCCCGGCTTGCAGATGATCGAGCTGCATACTTCTCGCTTGCCACCGTGCGACTCTACCTGAGGCCGATTCGAGCGAAAACAGCAGCACGCATACTCGACGCAGTGCGCTCTGCTTCGGTAGCTAGTCACTGGCTTCTTTTTATCTAACACGACCGGCTCATGCATAGGACTGAAAGTGACTGGAGCTGGAACGAAAACCGTACGATGGAGTGGATCTCCTGAGCACGTGCCTCCGAGTCCGTTGTGCATTGCTTTGCATGCTGGCAAACGCCACCAACAGTTGTCTTGCTGATCAGGCGCAAGAACCGTTGCGGTTGTCCGATTCATCAGCCGCCGGAGAGGTCAAAACTTTGTGGACAATCGCGAGCACTGGCGTCGGGACACACTGGAACACGGCTTGCGCACAGCAGCTAGCTCGACACCAGCAAACAGAACGCGTGTTTGCGACTGCCTCCTTCGATGCGGACAAGTGTCGTGGTGGTGCGTGGAAGCACCCACTGAGGCAAGCATTCGGTTGAATCCGCTGTTGTGAAACGCGAGTTTCTCTTCTGGTACTCTTTAAAATCGTGGGTACACCTCGATGATGCCCGAGGCCATTCTGGTCCAGCAGACGCCGTCCAGTTCAGGTAATCGCTTTTTCTTGCGGATAACGACCGAGCGCGACACCCCGCACACCTGCGATACAAGTGCTTAGCGCAGGCGTTTAGAGGGTGTAGCTCACTTGTGCTGAACACTGTGGCAAATTCCTTTCAAAGACAAACAGCGATCGCTTTGCGCAGGCCACCTGGTACCCGTGGCCTACTCCGCGGAAACGGGGAGCCAGCGTCACCACCCGGCGCTTCCGCGCCTCAAGTAGTTTCCTACCGATGGCATTGTAGATTGTGAGTGTGATCGCTGCGAGCGGTGCGAGGTACATGACTCGCGGAACGGAGCCTTTCATGAGCGTTGCCGGACCCTCCTCTGCAATGATGCGGCGGAAAGTTGGCAGAATGCCGCGATACGTGCCGTCAGCGCCTTGGGTCATCAGACGGGTCTTCACGACATCTACGGGTGTGAGCATTAAGGCCGCAGTTGCACCTCCTATTGCGGCTAGGACGAGGTTTTCTTGTCGGTTCGGAGCGCGTTTCTGAATCCGTTCGAAAAGGCGCGACTCTTGGAGGAAAAATAGAAAGGAAAGCGCGTTCCAAGGAACATCACGAGAAACTGTTGCCCAGTAACCACGATATAGGCCACCGAATCCTTCTTTCTGGAGAATGGTGGGCAGCGCGACCCCGATGTGAGGATATAGATCCGCCTGGATGCGCTGTTTGAGCACTTCTTGCGGCACTCGAATAAAGGATGCTGCGAAAGCGCCGGCAGCTCCGGAGACCAAATCCACCACAACCTGTCGCCAGGCATGATTGCGACCAGAAGACGTAACTTTTGTTGACGCTTGTTTGGTATGCGAAGCTGGCGGCAGTAGCAGCTCGGTGAGGCGTTGTTTGCACCACTCGTACGCAACGAACTGCACGCCGCCCGCTGGCACCGCGAGAACAACCTGCGGTATCACGCCTTTGATAAACACCCGCGGTGACCAGTCTCGACGAACACCCCGGGCCTGAAGTCGGGTACGCACTACATCTATTGGGTGCAGCAGGGTCTGCGCAACACCACGAGCCGAGGACCCTGCCAGCAACTTCTCCGTAAACGTTAGCTGCGAAAGCGCATCAACGCCAGTGGTCGTAGCAGCTCCGGCGCTGGCTGCAATGACAGTTCCAGTTGTCTTCGTAAAGGCGTTTTTATTCTCTTTTGAACTCATGGACGTTGTGCGGTCGAGAGTGAGTTCTGGTGTTGCGTGCCGGAGCGAGGCACTGAATTGAACCTATATCGTTTCGTCCGGTTAGACGCTGAAGAGTACCCTACAGAGCCTCAGTTCAAGTGAATATCCGGTAATACCTAGTTAAAGAAGGCTCAATCGGTTCCAGTAGACACCTGTTCGAGAAGAGGGATACAATCCGAGCCAAAACTTACGTTCGTACACGTGTACCACAAGAGACTGTAGAACCGCCTTCGAGCCGATGCTCGTGGCGAGCGCCGCAGGCCACGGCAACCGTTCTGCGGATCGCAGCTGCTCGCGGCGATCACCGGCAGCTCCGGATGGAGAATTTCTGATGAAAAGAAACGAAAAGTCGATTATGTAGAATACAGAGGCTCCAAACCAGGGATTCCTCCTTCGTACAATCGTTTTGTCGGTTGAATAGAGCTCGGCAGCTCCGAATGGGGAATTCCTGATGAAAAGAAACGAAAAGACGATTATGTA
>Ga0080006_1124082_pt1 | contig 14999 bp, 14 predicted proteins | sample RS3BMetagenome_FD_69209 | JGI IMG/M metagenome (GOLD analysis project Ga0080006, IMG submission 69209) | Ferric oxide microbial mat and aquatic microbial communities from Rainbow Spring, Yellowstone National Park, USA - RS3B (SPADES... ...
GGATAAAGATGCTTAGAAGTCAAAGAGATAAGATGATGGAGCTATACAATATTCAGAAAGAGCAGTTAGAAAGGTATAGGAAGAGTGAGGAAGAGAGAATCGGCAGGAATGAGGAGTTTTGGACCTATCAGCTAAAGAGTTACTTTGAGCAGTTAAAGGAGCAAGGATTTATTGGTAGTAAACAAAAGAGTTACCGATTGCCTCATGGAATAATCGGCAAAAGAAAGCTACCGGATAAATGGGATTTTAGCGGGGTCAATGTACATGAGTTGTACGAAATTGACCCGGAGCTGGTAAAGATGGAGGTTAAGAAACAAGAAGCGAAAAACAAACTAGAATATGTTGGTGATGATAAGGTCGTTCATAAAGAGAGTGGACTAGTTATTGGTGGAGTTAGAATTGATGAGCAGGAGGATTCCTTCTATGTTAAACCAGAATAGAAAAGTAAAGAAGGCGCTATTATGACCATAAAAGAGATATTGGAATACTACCCAAACGGAACGGTCTTAGGCATATGGGCCAGCCAGGCAACAGGCCGGTGGCTAACCGGCATGTACCTGGGCAGGTTCATCGTCGATCATAAGCGGAGGACCATCGTTGAGGCGGCAACTGGCCGAACCTGGTCGGAAGTCCAGCAGGCTTTTCGGCAGCGGTATCACTACGTGCCGAATATCGCCAAGGTGGCCCCGATTAGCACGTGGTAGGAAGGATTTGGGTTGTCATGTTGAGGTGTCATAGATTGGAGTGTCCCTGGTTGGCTGCCAGGGCCAGGGCGGGGCGGGGACACTCCTTGGCCGGGGCCAAGGATACATTCGACGGCGGGTTGCGATTTTCCTGCTGATTTTCCTGCTGGAGAAAGGTAAAAAATTTTTCAGGGTTTTTTAAGCAAATTTTCAGCATAGGTGTACAGGTGACATGAAAAAGGGCCAGGTTACAGGTTACAAGTTACAGGTGCCAGGTTACAGGTTACAAGTTACAGGTGCCAGGTGCCATGTTACAGGTTACAGGTGCCAGGTGCCAGGTGCCAGGTTACAGGTTACAAGTTACAGGTGCCAGGTGCCAATTTTTCAGGGTTTTTTAAGCATTTTTTAAGCAAATTTTCAGCATAGGTGTACAGGTGACATGAAAAAGGGCCACGTTACAAGTTACAAGTTACAAGTTACAAGTGCCAAGTGCCAAGTGCCAAGTGCCAAGTGCCAAGTGCCAAGTGCCAAGTGCCAAGTTACAGGTTACAGGTTACAGGTTACAGGTTACAGGTGCCAGGTGCCAGGTGCCAGGTGCCAGGTGCCAGGTGCCAGGTGCCAGGTGCCAGGTGCCAGGTGCCAGGTGCCAGGTTACAAGTTACAAGTTACAAGTTACAGGAAATTTAAGGAATATTCCAAATAATAACAGGAGGTACGCAAAATGAAATGGGTAATTTCAGATGAGTTTGACGCATTCGACTTTGAAGATAGCAGCTATTCCTTAGACGATTTTTATACTCGCAGCGTAGATTCCAGAGGCCACAAAGAACTAACTAGGTTAGTTTTACCTCCAAATGTATTATCGGCCTTGACCGTGATTGTACAGAGCGGTAAGGTTCCTGCATATAGGACCGTACAAGATATTATTAGAGATGCTATAATGCACCGTTTGTGGTGGTTAGAAAAATATGTACTAAAAGGAGATTACGGCATTATTGACTACAAGTCATTGGCAGTAATGAAGCTACAACGCTTTATTGATGAATCATTAAAAGAAGGGCAGAGAATGGAAGCTATCTGCTCAAATGCTGAGAAAACATTAGAGTACCATAGGTCTATGGGAGATATAGAAGAATTATTAAGGGCATTAAGTGAAATGAGAGATCAATTGGATAACCTTAGAGAACCGTATAAAAGTAGGCTAAGAGGGATTATAGAACGGTTCGAGTATTTGGAAAAAGACAGAGAGAAAAGAAAAAAGTAGTTTAGATAGTGCTAAGATAATGCTAAGGTAGTAGTAAATAGTAAAATAATACTAAGATAGTGTTAAAATAGTGCTAAAACAGGTGGGTGAACTGGAATGACAAGAGGACCAAACATGCTAAGAGTTGGTGACCCGGTAGTCGATTCACTGGAAGATAAACTTGGCACTAGTTTAGTAAAACGCGCACAAATGCGCGAATTAACTCAAATTGACCAAGACAGCTATGTTGTTTATGGTAACTCTAAACTGGGTGACCGGTATGAAAAGTATTATGTCGATTTTATTAATGGTAGGTATCATTGCAGTTGCCAGGGACATAGCTATGGCGAATATAGACGATTTTGCTCACATGCGTTGGCCGTTATCCTATACAAACGGCAGCACATGAATGATGAGCCATGGACTCCTGTGATACCTAGCCCGCAGGACGATATGTTTGGGTTTCCAAGGTTGCCGGGCAAATTTACTTCTTTCCGTCCGCATCAATGGAAAGCCATTGAAGATGTAGTTAAAGCCTTTGAGGACGGCTACAAGTATGTTCTATTAGATGCCAACCCTGGTTCCGGCAAAACTCTGATCGCTGAAGCGGTCAGGCGTTTACTCAAAACCAAAATGATATATACCTGTTCAACTATCCTACTACAAGAACAATTTATGCGAGATTTTGGCGAGTACGCTAGGTTAATTAAAGGTAGGTCAAACTATCCCACTCTTAGCTATCCTAACAGGTTTCGCGATGGAGTGACGAATCTTTCCGCAGCCGACTGTACTGATGGTGGTAAAGGACAATGTCCATACTGCCTTGTTGACGGTGATAGTGGTAAAGGTAACCGCAAGTGCCCTTACAGAATCGCAAAATTAGAGGCTTCTAAATCGGATGTACTAGTTACAAACTCAGCTTATTTCCTCTACGAGTCTAACTTTGGCGGTGAAAACTCCATCTGTAGTGGAGCGCCGTTTGTGGTTATCGACGAATGCGATTTATTGGAAAACACGCTGATGGGTTTTGTCTCATTCAGCTTATCACAAAAAAAGATACAACAATATGAGTTAAAACTCCCGGCTAAAAAGACGGTTGATTCGGCCTGGGTGGAATGGATTGACCGTGAAGCCTTGCCTAAACTGAATAAAATATTCTTGAACGTTTATAAATCGTTAGATTCTGTGCAAAGAGGTTCGACAGCGTTTGTTAAGCTGTCAAGAGAAGTTAGTTACCTTAAAAAGACAATCGGGAAATTGGAGGAAATCAAACCGGAAATTGAAAAAGGAAATTGGGTATATACAGGATATACTGAAGGCCACGTCGAATTTAAGCCGGTAACGGTCCATCAATACGCCCAAGATGCTATTTGGCGGCACGGGAAGATGTTCCTTTGCATGTCAGGAACGATAGTCAGCGGTGATCAATACGCTGCTGATTTAGGTATTCCCGACGGCGAATATAAATATTTAGAGGTGGACTACAGTTTTGCGAAAGAGCATAGGCCGGTATTTGTTGTCCCGGTCGCTAATATGACTTATAAAACAGAGGAAGAAGAGACACCAAAATTGATAGATGGAATTGTCAAGGTTATTAACAGGTATAAAGATAAAAGAGTACTTATTCACTCGGTGAGTAGGAAGTTAACATTTAGGATTAGAGATGGTATTATAAAGGCCAAAGTTAAACGGCCAATCCTAACTTATACTGATCAGGAAACAAAGAACCAAGTCTTGTCAGAGTTGAAGGAGAAAACTAATTCCGTTACCATAGCCTACTCCTTCGACCGTGGAGTTGACCTATATGATGATTTATGCGAATGTATAATTATCGCTAAAATGCCAATGGCAAGTCTCAGCGATAAGCAAGTTAATGCCAGATTACATAGTAAAGGAGGAGATGCCTGGTATACGGTTAATACAATCAGGACTTTACTGCAACAAAGTGGAAGAGGGGTGAGACACGAACACGATCACTGTGATATATGGATTTTGGATGCGCAGTTTGTCAATAACTTACTAAGAAGAAAAAGGCATCTTATCCCAAAGTGGTTTAAGGAGGCGCTAAGACTAGATCAGACATTATAAGGGGGTATTTAAGGTTGTTATCGGAAAGTCAAACCATCTTGCAACCGTTGGCGCAGAGAAGGATGGTGGTAAAAACGATAATGGAAGATGTTACAAAGAAAATAGAAGAAGGAAATGTGTTGGTTGTACTGGAAGGGGCATCTTCAGTGTTAAAACTCTATGTTAGCAAAGAAGATGTCGGTAAGTATACCTTTGGCGATGTCCTGGACGTATACGTTTACAATCTTCCCCTTATAAAAAGTAAATAAGGGGTAAGTAAAAAATAGGAGGTAATATCATGACAAAGGAAGTCTACCCGGAAAACTATGATGCGTTTACCTTTTCGGAAGGGTTCGAGCAGATATTCGACGGCGTTATTACAGACGCTTACTTCGCCGTCGATAACTCCTATGCTCCAAATGCCCTTCTCATGCACTGGGTGGTAAGAAACCTGGAAACCGGCGAAGAGTTGCCTAACCCGTTGAAATTCAGTTGTGGTGAAGGTTGGATCACTAAAGACGATGGAGCGACCGCCTGGCATAAGGAAAAGCCCATTGAAAAGATGGTCTTCAACAAAAATTCTAGTTACGGTTCCATTTGCTTAAAGTGCCTTGAAGAGTTCAAAATGGATTCCATTCTAGCCAAACGGTTCAATCGTCGCGGTCCTGGGTTCAGGGAGGCCAAAGGTTGGATTGGGTTGAAATTCCACTTTGAGCCGGTGCAAAGGCATTATCGGGGGTTGGACGAAAAGGCTAATCGACCAAAGATTATGCCAGTTGAATTTCTTGGGGAAGAGGATACTGGTAAGAAAAAGACTGGGACAATAACTAAAGGAGCTACAGCAAAGGCCGAAGGGAAAGTGGAAAGTGCTGCCGAGAAGGCCAAGAGGTTATTAGCTGAGAAAAAAGGTAAAGGTGGAAAGGAAAAGACGATTGAGGAAAGGTTGACCGACTTAGCTAAGGAGTCAGCGGATTTTGAGGAGTTTGTGGCAAGGGCGTTAGAAATGGAGGAAGTTATGCAAGATGAAGAATTGTTAGCTAAAGTTGCTGATCCGGAAGCCTTTTATGCTAGTGTTGTTGGTGAAAGTACTAATGAAGAGGAGGAATAGGTGAATAGGATAAAACAAGCAATATAATACGACAAACACGGCACGGCTGGCGTGGCAGGGCAGGGCATGGTCTGGCGAGGTCAGGCTAGGCACGGTACGGCAGGCATGGCAAGGGCTGGCATGGCGCGGCATGGGCCGGCAAGGCAAGGCAGGCGAGGATTGGCAGGGACTGGCTAGGCAAGGACCGGCGAGGCCGGGATTGGCAGGGCAGGGCACGGCAGGCAGGGCAAGGCATGGACTGGCATGGGCCGGCAAGGCTGGGCAGGGCACGGCAGGCTAGGCGCGGAATGGCATGACACGGCGGGGCCAGGAATGACAAGGCGTGGCATGGCGAGGAACGGCAGGCGAGGCCAGGCGCGGCGTAGCTAGGCAGGGTCCGGCTAGGCAAGGCGTGGCAGGCACGGCTGGGCCTGGCTAGGCCGGGCGCGGTTCGGTGCGGCTGGGCGGGGCATGGCTGGGATTGGCCGGGCAAGGCAGGCAAGGCGAGGCCGGGTCCGGTTTGGCGTGGCCAGGTCGGGCGTGGTAAGGCAAGGCAGGCGCGGTAAAGCAAAATTAATAGAGTGAGGTGCCGATTTACGTGCGAGGCGAGCTAAATTCTACAAATGAAAGAGCTTTGATTTCTCGCGTCAACGGCACCTGGGCTTTCCGTGCCAGCGCCTGCGGCATATGTCTTCGCGCGTTAACCGCCGCGAGGCTAGGCTACATGGAAGCGCCCCCTCCAGCATGGTTGCTTAAGGTCGCACAACGTGGCTGCGAAATCGAACTTAGTTATAAGGACCATCGTCGGAAATCCGGGGTCCAGATCGTCGCTGAACAGGTGGAGATCAGGACCCCGGTCCCCGGAACCAATGCCACTATCGTTGGGCATATAGATGGCATTGAAGTTGACAAACGGCCTTATCTATTAGAAGTAAAATCCATGTCTGAAAAACAATTCACCAAATGGATGATATTTCGTTTTGAAGAGTTCCCTAACTATTTAGCGCAGATAAGCGTCTATGCGTGGGCTATTAAGCTGCCGGTGAAATATGTCGTAATTCCTAGACACTTAGGTATTGAACATGCGAATATCAGCTATTTTAATAGAGATGACATTATCAAATTTGGCGGCGGAATTGACAAGGTGTTTGACAGAATTAGAAAGGTTGAAGAATGGGCGAAAAAAAGGGAATTACCAGATTGTGACAGTGATAGTTCATATTGCAGGTTTGACTACCTTTGCAATAGAACTAATAAATAACTAACTAAACTAAACTAAACTAAACTAAACTAACAGATAGGAGGATAGTAGGTGCTAATTCTTTTCGACGATGTCCCACCAGAAAAGAAAGTCTCAAAAGAGGAGTTGGCGAAGGACTGGCGACTTGCACCGCAAAAAAAGAAAAGAATACTTGATAAAATGTACAGCGGTGAGCTGTGCAGAGGAGCAACGGTTCATGACCGGAAATTGAACAACTATAGGCCATGTTCGTGCAATAGACTTCCAGGTGAGGAATTATGCGGCCACCACCTATTGATGAAGAAAAAGAATGTCGAATTTGTTGACTGTCCTGCTCTAAGAGATAATAAGGTAAAAGGCTTTATTGGTTTCAAAAAGGACATCTGTAAGGCGATATGCAGGTATTGGAATGGTGATAAGAATATCTGCGAGTATAGTTTAGGAAGGAGATAGAAAATGCCGTTACATAACCCTGACGGCCTAACTGAAAGGATATTGCTATACGGGTCAATTGGCACCGGGAAAACTACATCATACTTAAAAATAGCTCAGTGGCTACAGAATACCGGGTCAAAAAACAAAGTGTACGTCATTGATACCGATTTTGCGCTTAAAAGAATGTTGGCTAAAAACCCAAAATACAAGTCATTAAAAAACCTAACCTACTATGAATGCACACAATGGGATATCACTGAGGACAACGACGAGTTTAAAAAGTTACCAAGAGATGAACAGGAAAGGAAGTTAAACAAGTCGGTTGTCAAAGTTACCAGAAAAATACTGGATGTTATAGAGCCCGACGATTGGCTGGTGGTGGACTTTTCCGACTCTACTTGGTCAATGGTTCAGTCATGGTTCGCTGAGCGAGTTTACCAGATGCGAATTGAGGACCACTTTCTACTAATGAGGTTGGAAATTCAAAAGACATTATCTGAAGGCGAAAAGCCAAAACAGAGCACGGTATTTAGTGGCCGTGGAGATTGGCCCACGATCAACAAGATATACTTTGCATGGAGGGATTCTATACTATTCCAGCATAAGTTTAACGTTCTGCTGACAGCTAAGGAAAACGATATAGAGAAGGACGATGAGGCTAGAACGAAGAGAATGTTTCGGCGATTTGGGGTTAAACCAGCAGGACAAAAGGACATGGCACACCAGGTTCATACTGTGTTATATACGGATAAGGACAAGGATGATTGGATCATGACAACCGTTAAGGATAGGGAGGTGGAATACCTGGATGAGGAACCGATGAAGGATTTTGTGTTGGGGTATTTGGTGAAGATTGCAGGGTGGAAATTGAAGTAAAGTTGAAGTAAGTATAAAGTAAGTATAAAAAGGAGAAAAGTACATGATAAAAGGTTACAAAGGTTTCGATAAAGACTTACGTTGCCGTGATATGCAATATGAGCTTGGAAAAGAATACAGTAAACCCGAGGCGCTAATTTGTAATAAAGGATTCCACTTTTGTGAGCATCCTCTCGACGTTTTTAATTATTACCCGCCAGCAATAAGTCGTTATGCCGAAGTTAAAGGAGGCGGATTGATAGTAGATAAGGAAGCTAATTCTACCAAAGTATCCTGTACTCAAATTGAAATTGGAGAAGAGCTTCAATTACACCAGCTGGTTAAGAGAGCAATTGATTTTGTTTACAATCGTGTCGTTAATCCTTACGTAGATGGTAGTAATGTTGTGGCTAGTGTAACCGGTCGCAATGAAATGGCTATGGTTAGACGTATGCGTGGCGTAGCTGTTGCAACTGGTAACTGCGGTCTTGCTAATGCCATTAGTGTTCATGGTATAGCGGGAGCTGTGGCCGATTACGGAGCGGCAAATACCAATGGCGATGGTGGAATAGCGGGTGCCTCGGGCAATTGCGGAGCTGCTAATGTGACTGGTGATATGGGAATAGCAAGTGCCTCCGGCGATTGTGGAGGGGCTAGAGTAAAAGGTGACCGTGGAGTCGCAAGCACAACTGGCGATTATGGAATAGCTAGCGCTAAAGGTGACTTAGGGATAGCTAATACGGCTGGTTATTATGCAGTAGCTGATGCTTATGGCGATTATAATACAGCAACTGCTACTGGTAATTGTGGAAAGGCTAATTCTTCTGGTCGTAATGGAATAGCTGCCGCAACTGGTGGTAATGGAGTAGCTATCGCAAATGGTGATAATGGAGTAGCTGTTACAACAAACCAATATGGAATAGCTACTGCTACTGGCTACTCAGGATTGGCAGGTACTACTGGTAAACATGGAACAGCGTGCGCTTCTGGATTTCGGGGAGTGGCTATTGCTACCGATTATAAAGGAAATGCTGTTGCTGATAGCCAAGAAGGTATAGCAATATCTGTTGGTCCTATGGGACAAGCTATGGGTGTTTTAGGTGCGTTTATAATAGTAGCTGAGTGGAAATATATAGATGGTAATTGGCATAGAATAGACGTTAAATGCGCTAAGGTCGATGGTAACCACATTAAACCGAATGTTTGGTATATGTTAAGAGATGGACAGATTACGGAATGGAAGGGATGATAATGAACATAGATAACTTAAACATGATAGTACAGATGGGGATAGCAGGATGGTCTGGATTTATGCTTGGCTATATAAAGGGGGTGCTTGATGTCGGGAAAATATACAAAAGAAGGCGGTGAAAAGAGATAAAACAGGAGCAATTATTATGAAGGAGAATATTGATGGAGTTTATAGGGCCAAGTAGAAGCACGCAATGTATGTTTTTCAAAACCCGGCAGGAAGCGGAGCGGTTTGCGCATCAAACAAAAGGTCGATCTTGGCGAAAGTTTGTACGTATTTGTCCAGCAGGATTCTATCGTGGAAGTGGTTGGATTGTTAGGGAAATTCACAATGTAGAGCAAGGTAAAGGGGAGAAGTAGAAATGAAGGGGGATGATGCCCAGTATGTATACCGATAAGTATTCTAAATATGGTTGACGGTGCCCCGTCTTTCGGGGCAGAGCATTACCAAAACACACAAAAAGAAAGGAGAATTCCTTAAATGGAACGCAAAAAACTACATGAGAAAGTGTTGTACCCGGTCGTCCGCGTCATCGCTAAGAAGGCAATGGGAAGCGGGACAATCCTTTATTCAAAACCATCAGAGACCGTACCAAACGAGTATGAAACGTATGTGCTGACCAACTGCCACGTGGTAGAAGACTCCATCAGCTACAAGAAGGAATGGGACGCGCTCCTGAAGCGGGACGTGAAGAAGGAAATCTTGGACGCCGTGCAGGTGCAGGAGTTCCGTTACTACACCGGAAGAAGCGTCGTCGTGGGGGAGTCCAGCGTCCAGGCAGACATCGTGGCCTACGACAAGACACAGGACTTGGCGCTCCTGAAGGCCAGAGACGTGAAGCGGTATGAATATGTGGCGGAAATGTTTCCACGTGACGGAAAATTAGAAATGTTGATGGAATTGCTGTGCGTCGGGTGCGGCATGGGTGAAAGGCCGCTCATGACATACGGGTTCTTGAGCGGTATGAACAGGGAAATCGACAATTATCCCTATCACCTGTCGAGTGCAAACAGTGTGTTCGGTAATTGTTTGCCAGGTGACACTCTTATTAGTATGCATGATGGTACTGTCAAAAAGTTGAGCGACATTAAAGTTGGAGACTACGTGCTTGCCTATGGAGAAGTAGCAAGTGGTTTAACAAATGCTCGTGTTGAAGAATTAATCGAATCTGGCGAGAAAACTGTTTATAGGATCAGAACGAGAAATAGAGAATTATATGCTAGTGGCAACCATCCTGTAGTTCGTATAACGCCTTACATGGATTTTGCCGGGAGAATCCGTAATATTCCTCAGTGGGTACAAGTAAGCGAGTTGTCTGAAGGCGATATTATAACTGTTATGTCACACCACATTCCGCGGGATAAAGGAACAGGATTAAGATTCGCTGATGTCATCGGACAAGATAAGAACCCGCTTGACTTAATGATGTTTCTCGGTTTCTTTACCGGTGACGGATACAAGCGCAGACGCACACATGAAGGTGGCGAAGTTCAGTTGTACCCGTATAACGAAACTGTTGGCAGAAAGTACAAAGAAATAATAGAAACACTTTTCGGGGTTAATGTTACAGTTCTAGGGAATTGGGATCAACTACGTGTTAGCTCGGTTGCGCTAGTAAATATTCTTGATAAATTAGGATTTAGTGGCAAAGCAAAAGATAAGGTTATTCCTGATTGGGTATTCAAATGTACCCCGGACAAACAGATAGCGTTTATTCAGGGGTATGCCGAAGCAGATGGTTACACCGACAAGCATGGGGCATGGGTATTTGAAGCTGCCAGCGAGGACTTGATCAGGCAATTACGGCTTATGGCTATTCATTTAGGTATTCAAGTCAGCAATATACATCATCGTAGCAGAATGACTGTACCGCCAAATGCTAATGGCGTGGAGTATGAATTTGAATCATGGAGTTTCCAAGCTTATCCTAGTTATAGCAAAGAAACTAACTGCTACATCGCTGGCGACAAGTCTTTATTGCCGGATGATTTGCAATATGCCAGGATAGCTAAAATCGAGGAAGTTGGAGTACAACCTGTCTATGATATAAGATTAGATGCAAGGCATGCTTTCTTTGCCAACGGAGTACTTGTTCACAACTCGGGAGGCGCGGTGTTCGAGAAAGAGTCGATGCAATTTGTAGGAGTACCGTCACGGATCACAGTATCGTTATTCGGTCAAGCGATCACGCATATGGGGTACTTTATCCCAGTTGATCGTGTGTACAAGTTCCTTGATGAGCAAATGTTCGAGTTCATTTACGATCCCACGCAGACCCCTTCAGCATGTGCGAAGCGGCGCGAAGAAAAGCGGGAGAAAGACCGTATCTTCGCTGCCAACGTGAGCGAGGAATCGGAGAAATAAGGATAAAAATATGATTGTTAGTGCCCCGTCCTCCGGGGCGGGGCACTAACAGAACAAAAAAGAAGGGATGATCTAAAAATGCAGGTATTTATCCATCAAAAGCCGCTAGTGAAGGCGGTGGAAACCGCATCCCGGTTTGTGCCGACAAAAAGCCCTGTACCGGTACTGTCAGGAATGAAGCTGACAGCGTTAGACAATGATATATTGGTAATAGGAGCTACGGACCTGGAATGCGGAGCACTCGTCTCCGTCCCGGCTATGGTAAGAGATCCTGGCGAAGTGGTCATTCCCGCGCGGGTGTTCACCGATTTTGTCAAGAGGCTGCCAGATACCGAATTGACTCTACAAGTAAAAGGCCAGGACCTACAACTCAAGGCTGATGGTATTAATGCAGAGTTTAACGGTTTCTCTGTAGAAGAGTACCCTATGCTTGACGCAGCAGAAGACGAAAATTATAATGTTACTTTCCCGCCTAGCATATTCCGCCAAATACTTGACCAGACGCTGTACAGCATTGCTACTGATACTGCCAGAACAATCTTCACAGGGCAGTTTTGGGATATAAAGGAAGGGGAACTGGTATTGGTCAGCACGGATGTCCACAGACTGACTTTTCGTCGGCTGCGGGAATTGGAAAATTCCGAAACCATAAGCGGGATCGTGCCAGGAAAATTATTGCGAAACGCTCTTCGATCATTTTCTGATGAGCCGGTAGGCGTCCGGTTGTCGGGAACACAGGTTAGATTCAGGTCGGGGAACATAACTGTTTTTGGCCGCCTTATCAGCGGTAATTACCCCGATTGGCGGCGAATGATTCCCGGCGAAGAAGTGGAAGCGATGTGCATGGCAAAGGTAGAACCTGCCGAGATGTTAGATGTCCTAGGCCGCGTTGCCGCATTAGGAAGTGATCCGTCAATAGTGCATTTGGCAGTTTCGGCATCAGGAATAGATGTTTCGGGCAGCAGCGAAGCCGGTAACCTGAAGGAACATGTCAGGGGCTATGTAAGTGGTGACATTGAGCTGTACTTCAATACTGAGTACCTAATCGACGCGCTGAAACCGTTCAGCGGACCGGTTGAGATGACGTTTTACGGTCAGACAAATCCCGCTTTGATTAAGGCGGACTGCCCGGATAATGACGATTACGTGGCGGTGTTGCTGCCGGTAAGGATGAATCAATAATGATCTCATATGCCAAGAAAGAGGGTGACGTTCGTGATCCAACGCATTTGCCCAGCCTGTGGGGCTGAATTGTACAGCGCGGCCGCCGGCCAGACGTGGGTGTGCCCGATGTGCGGCTGCGAAGTACCAAACGAGCCCCAGAGACCGTGCCAGACCTGTGACGGAAAGAAAGGTAAATATTCTGGTCTTTTACGCAAAGAGGAAGAATTTGGGGAAATCGAAAAGTACTGGTTCCCCGATCCCAACAGACCTGCGTTGCTGCGTTGGGCGGTAAAATCACAGCGGTAAATTGCGGCGCGTGCCCGACTGCCCAGCGTACGATTTGGAACTGGTGGAGTGAGGAGGGATCGAATTGACCAAAACACGCATCGAATGGGCCGACACGGTTTGGAACCCCGTCACTGGTTGCACGCCCGTCAGCCCTGGGTGCGCCCATTGCTATGCGCGGGCCATGGCGAGGCGTCTGGCCGGGCGGTGCGGCTACCCGGCGGACGAGCCGTTCCGTGTGACGCTGCACCCGGAGAGACTGGAGGAACCGTTGCAGTGGAAGAAGCCGAGGCGGGTGTTTGTGGGAAGCATGTCTGACATCTTCCACAAGGAGGTGCCTGATAAATTTCTTGACCGGATTTTCGCTGTGATCGCCCTCTGCCCGCAACATACATTCCTGATCCTGGCCAAACGCCCCGAAAGAATGCGGTTATATTTAACCAACGCCTCAAGGCCGTTCGCCATCCAGAAAGCCATGGATGAGATCAGTGTCGATCTGGCTAGCAAGTCCATTAGCGAAGAATGGCGCCCCGTACCTGGGTATGAAGGCTCCTACGAGGTTTCAAACCATGGGCGTGTTCGGAGAGTAGGTGGTGGTAGCACAAAAGGCCGAAGGAATTTAGAGGGAATATTGCGCCCACGGGCAACACGTGGAGGATATCGGTCGGTATGCTTTTCTATGGAGGCACAGTTGAACCAGGTTCGGATTAATCGACTAGTGCTTGAAGCGTTCGCTGGGCCGCCTCCATTCCCCGATGCTGAAGCGCGCTATCTCAACGGTAACCCGACAGATAATAGAATCGTGAATCTCTGTTGGGGCTCCAAAAAAGATAACATGGCTGATGCGTCTCGGCATGGTACTGCTGGAGTTTGGATGAAGGGTCGAGCTAAATTCACCCCAGACCAAGTGGCGGAAATACGTGATCTTCGCGCAAAAGGCATGAAACTTGACGATATAGCAGCTAAGTTCAATACAAATCGCAAGCACATCTCTGCAATCTGTCTCGGGCGTAAATATCGACCTTCAACAATACCCTGGCCGCTACCAAATTTGTGGCTAGGCGTAACTGCCGAAGATCAGCAGCGGGCTAACGAGAGGATACCTATACTTCTCCAGACCCCGGCAGCGATACGGTTCGTTTCGGTCGAACCCATGCTGGAGGCCGTGGATCTGTCACCCTGGCTGACTCTGCTTGGTTGGGTTGTAAATGCGGAGCTACCTCATTGGCAGCCTCTGCTGCATTGGGTGATCTGCGGCTGCGAGACCGGCCCCGGCACGCGGCCTATGGAGGTGGACTGGGCACGGAGCCTGGTTCTTCAATGCAGAAATGCTGGCGTGCCCATATTTGTCAAACAAATAGGAAGCGTTTGGGCTAAAGCGCATTCAAACAAAAGAGCAAGTAATCACCCCGAAGAATGGCCGGAAGATTTGAGGATCAGGGAATTGCCCCTAAGCCATAACTGCTCTTTAGAACCTTAAGTGCTGCATGAGTTAATAATTTCTTTTTCCCAACAAGTAGCGGTTCAAGCGAGGTAAGACAGTGATAAACATCTACAGCGCCAGACAAATCCCAGATACCAATAGGATTAGGGCATCTTTTGCGGGGTTTAGACCAATACAATTTGCCACCAAATTGTGCAAGCCATCCCAGAATGGCGGCATCTTGATTAACGATGCGAATGGAAACACCGTTGCCTCTGCGGAAGTTGCGAAATCAGTTGTACCCGATGATTAGCGATGCCGTCGAGAAAAACCTAAAAGAAAAACCTAAAAGGAAAACCAAGTTATGCTAATAAGCAGCACCGAGCCATTACTAATTCGCCAATTGGGTAAATCGTCACAATTACCCGAGAAGTACGGCGTGGATATACTCATCGTCAACAAATACCTATTTGGAATACAACGAAAGCAGTTTCCATCGGATTTCATCGCGTCATTGACGGATGGGAGATTACAACGAGAAATACTCCAGATGTCCAAGCTCTATTTCGCCGTTCTGTTGCTGGAAGGTATCCCTATATGGACAAACGACGGCTGGATGTTAGATCGGCACAAAATCTCCATAAATCAGCTGTTGGGTATAATATGGTCTTTGCAGTTAGAAGGAATATCTACCCATTGGACGAAGGATACTGAAGACACCATCAGATACCTAACGATATGGGAAAAGTGGGTAAACAAAGGCAAGCATGACAGCTTATTCAGGCGGCCAAAACCTAAATCCTCCATGTATATCCCTGACAAATTTGATTACCAAGTGCATTTTCTCCAGGGGATAAATGGAGTGGGGGTCGACACGGCAAGAAACATAATTAGGCATTTC
>Ga0080006_1172880_pt1 | contig 14997 bp, 16 predicted proteins | sample RS3BMetagenome_FD_69209 | JGI IMG/M metagenome (GOLD analysis project Ga0080006, IMG submission 69209) | Ferric oxide microbial mat and aquatic microbial communities from Rainbow Spring, Yellowstone National Park, USA - RS3B (SPADES... ...
ACTCCTCGTCCGTCAAACCGTACTCCTTCTTCAGTTGCATCTTCCAAACGTTACTAACTACACTGACAACAAAGTTAATCGACCTTGTCTTCAAGAGATTAGGCCTAGCTATAAGTATATGCCCAATCCTAAATGGTAACAGCTCCCCCTTTGCGTTCTCTTCGGGTACGGTTGAAAACCTAACGTAAGGTGAAAATAGGGTACCAAAAGTTTGCATACAGGAGGCTATTGCGAAATTCGTCCCCAGTCCACCGTAATTTTGCATTAAATCGACACAACGTACAAGGAGGTCAGCCATCTACATGTATAGTTTATGCGTAGTTTTATTTTTTATCTTCTCGGGGGTTCAAAGGGGGCGTAAGACTCCATCCGTGAGGGTGGAGATGGACAAGCCTCTTTTCAGTTACACTTAAATATCACTTTTTCAAAATTTCTCTTAATGCCCGTCGTAGGGTTCCGTTTTAGGGCATACGCTGACGAACAAACGTTGAGGGCGTTAAGAGCCCAGATGAGGTTAGCGTGTGAGGTTTACAACACCCTACGTTGGGCAGACATATATTTTCATGAAAGGGATGGTGATGGACTAACTAAGACGGAGTTAAGGCAACTAGCCCTGGACTTGAGAAAACAGGATAAGGAATACCGACAACTTTATTCACAAGTAGTACAACAAATCGCCGACCGTTATTACGAGGCTAGGCAACGCTTTTTTGAAGGGTTAGCACGTTACCCCAGGGAGAAGAAAGCACACAAGTGGTACTCCCTCGTCTACCCTCAATCAGGTTGGAAAGTACTGAGGGTAAGAGAAATAAGGACGAAGAGCAAGAAGAACAAGAAGAAGCTCATGACGTTAAGGCTGTCACACCTGGGTATCTTCAACGTTATTGTCCATAGGGACTTCCCTGAGAAAGTAAAGAGGGTAGTAATCAAGTTAACGCCATCAGGGAGAGTTTACACCACTTTTGTTGTGGATCAAGAGTATCCTCAACTCCCCAAAACAAACAAAGTTGTCGCTGTTGACGTTGGTGTCGAAAAACTCCTAACGACTAGTGACGGGGAATACGTCCCCAACCAGAGACCTTACGAGAAGGCACTCAACAAGATGAAGAAGCTTCATAAAGCTCTCTCACGGAAGGAGTTCCTGTCACGCAACTGGTTTGAGGCAAAGATTCGTCTAGCGAGGGCTTACGAGTACCTAAAGGATTTAAGGAAGGATATATACATGAAACTCGGTAAGTATTTTGCCGAGCATTACGACGTCCTCGTAATGGAAGGCATTCAAGTTAAGCAACTTGTTGGTAAGTCTCTTCGAAGGCTGAGGATGAGGTTATACGATGCCGCTTTCCACGAGTTAAAAGAGATAATACGGTACCAGATGGAGAAGTACGGTAAGAAACTCACTCTAGTAGACCCAGCGTTCACTTCAATGACCTGCGCCAAGTGCGGGTATGTTAAGAAGGATTTAACACTGGATAACCGTGTGTTTGTCTGCCCCAAGTGCGGTTGGGTCGCTGATCGTGATTATAACGCCGCTCTTAACATATTGAAAAGATCGGGGTCGGAACGACCCTTAGTGCCTGTGGAGCTGAGACCTCTACCCTTTGGGCAAGCCTCGGCTTTGAAGCAGGAAGCCCCGTCAGTTAGGGCGGGGTAGTTCACTGTCAGTTAACTTTTTCAACTTCAGGTTGATTATATCACCTTATTTTTAAATGCAGTTTAACAAATAATACCATTTAACGCAAGAATCTATCTTTTACTAGGGTGTCTTGTCCTCCATCAACTTCATCTCGTACTCTACACCATCAGTCCTGCCCAAGGTTACCTTTCCGTCGTTACGTATTACAATCCTGTAGGCGTCAGTGTAAACCTCAACCACCTCATCAGTCACGTGCACCATCTGTATCTTCTCCTTCACTACCATCAAAGGTATCTTTGATAACAATTTGACGATCTCATCTAGCAATATCTCCTGCTTTTCATAAAAATACTTGTACTTGTATTTTAGTAGTGTTATCTGATTTTGTAGACTCAAGTTTTAATCAGCCTCGTATCCAAGTAGTCGTTTAGGGTGGTATTCTGTACCCCTGGTATGGTTATACTTAGTTTACCTATCTCAAACCTGTACTTATAACCAGGGCATTCAACCTCTATCGTATCCAGTTTAGTGGGAAGGGGACTACCACTCCTGTAATTCACGGGCTTACCGTCAAAGTAAACCCTGTATTCACTACAAAGAATGTAAAGCCTACCGTCGTACAAGAGGACTTGGGAAGACATCAACAAAATATTTTATCCCCACGTTTTAAAACTTTACCCATGGGATTACAACACTACGTTAATGCCAGGTTGTGGGCATTTAGGGAGAATGTTAACGATATTGTGAATGCCGCACAGAACGGTTACTGGGAGGATGTGATACACTTTATAGGAGGAGAGGGGGAAAGTTACCTCTCCTGGAGGATGATGACGAGAAGGGCTTGGGCAAGGAAAACCCTATTCAACCCGGGTATAGCCCCTCCCAACCTTCCTCCGTACGGTTCGTTTGAGATGTATCAACGTTAGTCAAAAAGGTGTTTGTACACGTTTAAAAAGTAGTACCTTTTTGCGGTTTGCACGCACCTACTTGACATGTCATAATACTCCTCCTTACCCATACCCATTGCGTATTTTGCAACCTCAACTACCTCCATAGGATCATAGAGGTAGATATCTGTGTATGGTGTCCTGTACACACCAGTTGCGTGAAAGGTTAACCCGCAATTGTTGTACTCCGTAAAGGGCTTTACATCAAGCGTGATGGGTGGTGTACCAGAGGCCATTGCCTCAAGGGGTGTCATTTCAAACGCTCCGTTACCGCTGAGGGACAGGTAGAATTTGGCGGAACGATAAAGTTTGTACAGTTGAAATCTAGAGAGAGTGTACGCCTTAGTGTTAACGGGGTAGTAGGGGTTAAGTTTTGTGGCGTATTCCTCAACGCTCCTGTCCGCTTCATAGGGGTTAAAGTCAACAGTGTACACGAGGAAGTTGTTACCTAGTTGTTTAATGACTACATCCGAACCAGGAGGGTACTTCCTTGGTGCGAGTCCAGCAACGTAGAGGAATGGGACTTTGTAGTCGTGTTTAGGTGGTAACAAGAATCTAACTGCGTGAGGCACAACCCTAGGGGTTACCCTCCATTTGTACCTCTCCAGTACGGCCTGTGATGGCACGTAAACCTTACCACAGTACTCGTCCTCATGCATATCCTCGTAGTAGTAACCATCAAGTATAATGTAACAACGTTGGTAGTAACGCTGGAAGTCAGGATAACCAAAGTAAAGGTTGTCTATCGCCCACACATCACGTGCCGCTCCAGTTGCCTCAATAATGTCACTCTTCACGTTCTCTATACTTGCCGCTCCCTTATAACTAGTGTGGACGGCACGAAGAGGGATGAGGAGTGGCATTTAACCACTCAGCTTTAAGCCGTACGTAGTCTCAAGGTAACTTGAGTAGAGGTCCCAGGTTAGCGGACCCCATCCGTAGTCGTTCGTCTTCTCTATCCCACTACTCTTCAACACCTCCTTAACCTCATCAACCGTCAACACCTTTCCCAGTAACTGCCTATGTGCCTGCCTCATCAACGTAGCTAACCCTGCAACGTGAGGAGTAGCCATACTAGTCCCTGCTATTGCCTGGAATGGGTGAACAATCCCCGTGTAAGACCCCATCATCCAACCAGTAATACCACCGTCAATTATTGCACCCGGTCCAACTGTATCAGGCTTTACATCTCCCCAAGGTGTAGGCCCTCTACTACTGAAGTTGGAGACCTCACCCGCAGGACCAAAGGAGGAGACTTGGGAGTTGTCAACGGCGTTGTACGAACCAACGGTGAGGACTTGTGGTAGCCATCCTGGAGAGGATAAAGTACTAGGGTTGGGACCACTGTTACCAGCGGCAAAGACTGGTATCACATTAGCCTGCACAATCGTTTGTATGGGTTTATAGTACGGGTCCTCCTCGGGATTACTTGTACTCTCCTGTCCACCCCAACTACACGAGATTATATCCGCCCCGAGTTGGAGGGACATGTACAAAGCCCTAAGTAACTCGGCGTCAGTACCAGTACCCTCAACGTAATTTAATGCCTTCACCTCAACAATATTACAGGCTTGGGCTATCCCCTCACAAACTACTGGTTTCCCTTGCATCACAGAGAATAAGTCATCAGTAACCGTCCTACCCGCGATGCATGACGCACACCACTCCCCATGCCCTATTGAGTCAACGTCATTACCGTAAACAGCGGTGTGTTTTTGTAGTTGTGGTGTCTGCCTATTAAACTGTGTACCACCCGTGTCAATCACGATTGTTGTCACTCCCTCGCCATTAAAACCCTGCCTGTTTGCCTTATCAGCCCCGATCAACTGCTTCGTCCAGTAAGTACTAGTGAAGTACAATGGTGCCCTCCACAGGCTTTTGCTAACTTGAAAGATTCCGGCGGGATTGGTAACGTATGGTAGGGATAGAATTCTCTTCCTCTTCACCTCCCACACATTCCTGGCGATTTTGGAGTCGTATAATGCCGAAAGGTCGATTATGTTAAACAAACCAACGTAGTAACCAAACTCTTTGTAATAGCCACCGGGTATGGAGTTATATGGTTCGTGCTCGGTTGGGTAAAGCCTGGATAGAACGTCGAAGATGGTTTTGGGCTTTACTAGGTGAAACATATCGTACTGTTGTACGTTGGCTGGGTCGTCCGTCTCTATTATCACTGGAAGAAGGGAAGAGGCGAAGTCACTAACCCTGAATACTCCCATATGTGAAAGTTGGGGTTACAGTTTAAAAAGTGTTTAGGTAGCGAGGGTGGTTAACGTGAATACAGAGTCATGTCCTGAAGGAGCGGTGAAGGTTTTTACGAGGGTCATGGTTGAGGGGTTGATTTTGTCGACATGACCAGGGACGGTGCTGTAACCGGCGAAGACGTAACCGGAGAGGGAGGTTAACGAACGTACGTTGGGATGTGTTGGCGTAAAAGTTTTCATAAGAGACATGGTTAATGGGGAGACTTTGTCAACGTGACCTGGGGTTGTGCGATAACCGGCGTAGACGTAACCGGAAAGGTTGGTTAAACCGAACACTTCGTTATGCCCGGTCGGTGAAGTAAAAGTCTTAACGATAGACATGGTTGATGAGTCGATTTTGTCGACGTAACCGGGAGTGGTGTCATAACCTGCAAATACGTAACCGGAGAGAGAGGTTAAAGCGAACGCACGGCTATGTGCTAAAGGAGCGGTGAAGGTTTTGACGAGGGTCATGGTTGATGGGGAGATTTCGTCAATACGACCTGGATTGGTTCCATAACCTGCGAAAACGTAGCCGGAGAGGGAGGTTAACGAGAACGCACGGTTATGCCCACTAGGAGCGGTGAAGGTTTTGACAAGCGACATGGTTGATGGGGAGATTTTGTCAACACGACCTGGGCTGGTGCGATAACCTACGTAGACGTAACTGAAGAGAGAGGTTAACACAACCACAACGTTATGCCCAGCTGGTGCCGTGAAGGTTTTGACAAGCGACATGGTTGATGGGGAGATTTTGTCAACACGACCAGGACTGGTATCGTAACCGGCGTAGACGTAACCAGATAGGGAGGTTAAAGCGTACACATAGTTATGCCCACTAGGTGCCGTGAAGGTTTTGACGAGGGTCATGGTTGATGGGTTAATCTTGTCGACATGGCCAGGACTGGTGCCATAACCTGCGAAGACGTAACCGGAAAGGTTGGTTAAAGCGTAAACATATCTATGTCCTGAGGGTGCGATGAAAGTTTTGACGAGTGACATGGTGGATGGAGAAACTTTGTCTACGTAACCAGGTGAGGTAGAGTAACCAGCAAATAGGTAACCAGAGAGGGAGGTTAAAGTAATGATATAGTCATGTCCTGAGGGTGCGATGAAAGTTTTGACGAGTGACATGGTGGATGGAGAAACTTTGTCTACGTAACCAGGTGAGGTAGAGTAACCAGCAAATAGGTAACCAGAGAGGGAGGTTAAAGTGTATACGCGGTTATGTCCTGATGGAGGAGTGTAAGTCTTGACGAGAGACATGGTTGATGGGTTGATTTTGTCGACGTAACCTGGGGTGGAGTAATAACCGGCGAAAACGTAACCGGAGAGGGAGGTTAAAGTGGACACGTCGTTATGTGCTGAAGGAGCAGTAAAGGTTTTGACGAGTGACATGGTGGATGGGTTGATCTTGTCTACGTGACCGGGAGCGGTGCTGTAACTGGAGAAAACGTAACCGGAGAGTGAGGTTAAGGAGATCACTACGTTATGCCCAGAAGGAGCGGTGAAGGTTTTTACGAGGGTCATGGTTGAGGGGTTGATTTTGTCGACACGACCTGTGGTGGTGACAGAACCGCCATAACCTGCGAAAACGTAACCGGAGAGGGAGGTTAACGCCCACACATAGCCATGCCCCGAGGGAGCGGTGAAGGTTTTGACGAGTGACATGGTTGATGGGGAGATTTTGCCAACGCGACCTGGATTGGTGTCAGAGCCGACGAAAACGTAACCGGAGAGGGAGGTTAACGCCCACACATGGCCATATCCTGTTGCAGCGAAGGTTTTGACGAGGGTCATGGTGGATGGGGAGATTTTGTCGACATAACTGGGAGAGACGTAATAACCTGCGAAAACGTAACCTACGGTCGTCGTAGTGGTCGTTACGGGTGGAGGGCAGACGATGTAAAAGGTTGTCTCCTCTACTGTTGACATAAACAATCACTAAATTTTCTCAATGTAAAATACGTCACCAACCGACATACATCTAACCAGGTTGGTGTTAAGAATTTTTACACACACGTGTTCGTTGTCAAAGTGTATCACCGTACCCTCCACCAAATCAGCTAAACCCTTCATCCTTATCCTAACTCTTTCGTTTGTGGATAGAGGTAACACCATATGTTAAAGGTGTACGAGGGGAATTTAAGTTTATATGACGTGGATGATAGGATCAATCCAAACATAAATAAGGAAGAATTAAGAAAAACCTAACCGGTGAAAGAATGAAAACACTCGTGATCGTACTGGACTCCGTAACCAAGAAGGATCTCGTGGATTTCCTTGAAAACGTATACAATAGGGCTAAGTATCACGGGCAACTGGTACCAATAGGGACTGGGCATACAGTTACCTCAGCCTTCGCATTAATGACAGGAAAGATACCATACAATACACACTACGGTTACAACTGCCCCATTGGTGACTGGGTGTGGAGGACAGATGGGAGGAAGTTTAGGCAGGACAACATGGAGATGTACACTTATGACGATGTGAAGGACGACAGCCTAATTGGTAAGAGCGGTTTGAGGGAGGTTTGGTTTAACATCCCAATGGCTATCCCAATCCCAAGGGTGAATGCGGTTATAGTGGGTGGAATACCCCTAGCCGGTTACGAGTATTACACACAACCGCCCTGGTTACAGGAGGAATTGGAGAGAATGGACTACATTGTTGACGTGAAGGAGGATACAAAACCCACCCCAGATTACTTGATTCGAATGGAGGAAAAGAGGGCGGACGCACTCAACCTAGTACTGGATAGGTTTGAGTGGGATGTGGCGTTCGCCTGGTTCACTGCGTTGGACAGGTTACACCACAACCGTGTCCATCTTAAGGGCGTGTACGACAACGAGATGAATAGGAGGTCAATCATGTCCTCCCTATCTAGGTTGGTGTACAACCTTTATTCAAAGTACAAGCCTGATCATCTATTCGTATTGAGTGATCACGGATGGCTTGATGAGGTGAACTACCACTGGAATAACGGCATTTACGCAATCTTTGATAGTAAAAGCTATGATAACCCTGAGGTTAGGGCAAGCATAATCGACGTCCTACCAACAGTCTACGCTTTACACGGTTTGAAGAGGGAATTCGTAGGGAAACCCGTTTTTGAGAGGCAGAATGACACCTTTATCCTTCCAAATGAGAAGTACTTGAAGTCGTTTGAGATAATCAAAAACACTTTCAAAACTTTCAACTCAAGCCAAATTGCCGTCTCAATTTCGGGTGGTAAAGACTCCACTGCTGTTGCGTACATGGCGTGGTTAGTCGATAAGAACGTAAAGTTAATCTTTGTAGATACGAGGGCACACTTTAAGGATACATGGTTCCACATCAACGAATTAAAGAACGGATTCAACATGAACATCTACGTTACCCAACCAACAACGAGGTACTTGAATTACGCCGAGGATAAGGTTGACTGCTGTCACGTTAATAAGATACAAAACTTACACCACACGCTTGAATTACTGGGCATAAAAGTCCTGTTAACGGGCATAAGGAGGGACGATGGTGGAGGGAGGGAGACGACACCAGTGTCAGAGGTGAGGAAGACTGAGACGGGTTATGACTACCTACAGGTTAACCCTATACTTGACTGGAATTACGACGATGTTATGAACTTCTTACTGTCGGAAGGTGTACCAATCAATCCACTGTATTACAACGGTTACAGGTCGATCGACTGCTACCCTTGTACGTTGAGTATCTTCGACGTACCGGAACAGACGAAACACGAAAGGGCTGGGAGGATAAAGCAGGAGGTACTTGGTAGGTTGAGGAGTATGGGGTACTTTTAGACGGATGAGACTAGGGTTAATTTGTTTTTCAATCTATCCAGGGCAAGTAATACAACCATAACTTAAATTCTCCCAATTACCGATGACCTTCACTTGTGTGGTTGGGTTCGACACCGTCCCAAGCTTTATGTACACGTACGTGGTTGTTAGTGGTACAAGGTTGACGTAGACTGAACAGTGTGTAGTATCACCGGATGGAGGAGTGATGACGGAGTTAACGGTTGACTTTGGTTGGACTGGTACTGAGACAATGGGTTGTGTGTAGGCTAGCTCAAGTTTTTCAATCTCATTCAGCAACAATTTTATCAGGCTACCAAACAGGTAACCGCTACCCTGTATACTGTACACGACTTGGGGTTGGGTAGATTGATAGGTTGTTTGACAGGAACAGCCTCCCATAACATAGTTTTGTTGCGTTGGGCATATAAATGGTAGTGTTGTGAAATTCTCTATGGGTTGAATGAGGACTGCAGGTGCTGAGGGTATTTTAACGGGTTTGGTTGGTTTTTGTAAGTAATTACAGGTAGACATGGATAACACCCTCTAGACTATCACCGTTACCTCCTCCAACCCAACCCTTTTTGTACCGGTCAACCTGTTAAAGAATTCAACATCCCTAAAGTCCACCTGCAAAACCTCCTCCAGTGTAACCTCCCCACGTGCAAATGCTTCATGTGCATCCTGTTCCTCCAATGACACCTTCATTAATAAGTCCTGCTTATTCAACACAGTACGTAATGGGAAGTAGGTGAAATAAATCTTACCAGTTAAGTACTCCTTCGTACCAACGGCAAATATGCCCAAGTCGTAATTGACGTAAAAGTCAGCTAGACTACCAGCGGCAACGTAATCCGAGTCAGAAGGAAAGGAATTCAGGTAGTCCAACTGTTTCAGTATCTCCTCCGGATAACCCCTCTTTTTAGCCTCTATCACAGTTGTTGGTGGATGGGTGTGAAAGATGAGGTCGATTGAAATGGTATTACGTGTGATGCTTTGGTTAATTAGATCACCTAGAGGGATTGTGTCACTCCCTCCAACTCCAGTAACCACCCTAACCCGTGTCTCGCCATCAACCACATCCGTCAGCTTTAGCAACATCCTCTCTATACCGTCATTAAACGTCTCCTCTATGAGGCGGAGGATCTGTGGGTCGCTTAATTGCATGCCCGGCAACCCGGCTTACGTTGGTTTGGCGTAACCTGGCTTTGGATTGGTCGAAGGTTACGAATTCCTAGTAACTTATCCAATCCCTCAATTAACAAACCTAGTATACCAAATATTCCTATCTTTGTTGGTTGAGAGGGTGGAGGGGTTGAAACCGTTGTCGTGACCGGTAACGTGCTCGTCACAGTTGTGGTGACAGCTTTTGTCTTCGTAACTGTGATTGGTACTGTACTGGTGACCGGTACGATTACAGTTTTAGTAACTGGGACAGAGACGGTACTAGTGACTGGTACGGTAGTCGTTACATATCTAGTACTTGTAACAGCGGATTGACTAGCCGAAGGTTGTACACTGGTGATACTCGTTATGGTTGGTAGTCTAGTTGGCAAAGATGTTGTAGTCGTCGTACTGGGTGGTTTACTCGTTGTTATGCTAGTGGTGCTCGTTATCCTAAATGGCGTGCTTAACTGGCAGGACGAGGGTTCTATGACGGAGCTGGGTGATACGGGATAGGTACCAAGGTCATATCTGTAATTGTAGAGAATTCTTACGGAGGAAACGCTGGATGGTACCAAAGTGTAACCGTTAAACCCAGGATAGGCTACCAATATCAGGTTATTAGGGTTACTACTATCAACAATTGTGATGGGGAAACTACAAGGATTTCGTACGGCAACCTTAAGATTACCCGGAGGAGGTGGTAAAAAACTCGTAGAAGGTTGAGGGCAGTTGGTTGGTGTAATTAATTGCCCATTATACCTAACAGTAACCTCGGAGACCACCTTATCGTTATAAAGAAATTGTACGGTAGAACCGACTGGTAAGGATTCCGTCATTGTTGACGTAATACCACTCCTAAAGTACTGTATTCCATTGTACACTCCCCTAGCTATCAATGGTTGGCTACAGGTATTCTTTATTATCACTGTTACATTACCAGTGCTAGTCGTGCTAGTTGAAGTAGTATTAGTAATACTAGTTGTACCAGTTGCCTGTGGAAGATCACTGTATGGTATTACGTATGCACTGGCGTTCGGGCAGGCACAGTAAACCTTACCCGACTCGTTGTCAACGTACTGATTACCCTGCACCGTCCAATTACCAATCAAGTACACCTTTTCGTTGGGATAGGTTTTACAGGAGGAATAGTCTTGCCCAATACAGATGGTGAAGGGGGATTGTTGTACGCCGTAAGCAACAGACTCGCCTGAAACAGCACCGTAACCATTTATGAATATTCCTGGTGTTGACTTACCCGTCAAGACGATGGAACCTGGATAGTCACAATACACGATCGGAGGATAACCCTGTCCCTGTGTCAGGAGGGGGTTACAACCGGAATAGGCAGGTACGGTAATGGTTGATCCGTTGGGTGGAAGTGGCTTAGTGGAGGTTGTTACCTGTACCCTAGTGTACGTGACAAGGTAACCCGTTGGTGTACCAAACTGCTGTACAACTGAATCTGGTATCACGAAAGGTAACGTACTCGATCCGTCAACAGTTACACAGTTACGGTAGAAACCTGACTGTATTATACAAAACTGTATTGAACCAGGATCTTGGTTAATAACCGTCCATTCGTAATTCATCTTCTAGACCTCCTCTGTTGGTACAAACCGTTCCTCTCCAATCCTTGAAGTAGAAGTCTCTGTCTCTCTTCGTACACCACACCAGGTGTCGATACCTGCCTGTTCATTCCTCTCCTCCTATTATTATCAACAAAGTACATGGGTGTATTACAAGAAAAGAATATTAGAAGGTTGTGTTTTCACAACGCTAACCTTGAAGTCCACACGTTGGAAGGATGAAACCTAGAGGAATAACTGGGGTATCAATCTAATAACCTCAAGATAGACGCTGTCCGTGACCTTCTTTCCGCTTATCTTCTCTCTCAACCTTAGTAGAGTCCTCGTCATTTCCTCGTTTGACATCCTTACTAACTTATCTCTCGTCAGTCTACTTAAAAGTACCTGCCCTCTTAAATACGTCGTCTTTGACAAATAATAAAGGTAAGGATTATTACTAAGTAAAGCCCTAGATAAGATTATTGCACTCTCTATTCCCATCCTTATTCCTCCTCCGGTTAGAGGGTCAATAAACCCCGCACTAGTACCAACCTTATACACTTTACCCTTCCTTAACACTACCTTACCACTTAATGGTAACTGTGCCCCCTCAAAGCCCAGTGGCTTGTCCTCCGTCTTCGTAACAACTTTTGTGTAACCCATGTAATTTTTCAAACCTTCCCTCTTCACCTTATCAACCACATCCCCAAATCCAACCTTAACCTCTGCACCCCTCGGCATAAACCATGAGTAACCCATATTGAAGACGCTGTTGTCGAAATAAATCTCCATCACGTTACCCCTTTCCTTTGGTGTGGGGTAATACTCCTGATAAGCAACTAAAAAGGTGTTTTCATTCATTCCCCAACCGTCCACTCCCCTTGCATCAACAACGTAGTCGTAACCCTTCAGTTGGTGTGGATCAACCCTCATCTTATTGTAATACTGCACACCGTAACTCGTTGCAATTCTTACAGCTTCCTCGTCCAACATATGCCTATCCATTATTACTCCAAGTTTTTCACGTTTTATTCTTAGATTTTCTCCTGTAATCTCTAGACTCTCAAAGTCGTCAACACTGATCGGTTCACCCGGATTCATACCATATCTGGTATTCTTTCTAGTATACACTTTGAATGATGTTATGTAACTCCTAGTGCTCTTCAGTAACAACTCGTATATCTCATCATCCATCTTTCTAATTCTATCTAGAGCGTAGAAACCCAATCCACCACCGCATATGCCCTTTGGTCTCTCTCTCATCTCATACAAGTCAACTTTTGCTCCTCTCCTTGCCAGATTGATGGCAAGGGTACTACCCGAGATTCCCGATCCGACTATCGCAACCCTCATAATCTTAAATAATCAGTACCAGATATAAAATTCTATGTCAAGTGAATCTGGAGGAACACCAGAAAACCAACCCACACAGGAGATTTCGCAGGTAGAAACACAAGATCAAGTGATAAATGAACCAGAAGAGGTACCACAGGAGGAATTACCAACTGAGGGTATTGGTACACCGGAGGAGAAGGGTGAGGTACAACAGGCAAAGGTAGGACAGGATGGTGGATTCACCTGTCCAACGTGTAAACAACCTGTAGCATTTTTTATTACAAAGAGTGTAAACTCCCCATACGCAAAATGCCCTAGGTGTGGCTCAACCTTTGCCAAGAGAATAATACCGCATGGCAGTACTGTCATCTCAAAAAAGTTGGACGGATTGGCTGGTAACATAAGCTACGAGGAATTGATAAGGATGTACAACGAGGGAGAGATAAATGATATCGTAATACCTAAAAGCTCAAAAAATAAAATACCACAAAAAATTGTCTCTAACTTGAACGCCATGCCCCAATCCGTGGGAAGTGGACAAAGTACACGGCAAGGGTTGCAAACTTCAGGTAGGCAGGAATCCTTAGAGGAGAATTATGACGCCTCCAGCGTCTTTCCTGCTCCCAAAAGTCCGTGTGACGTGTTGGCGGAGGTATTTTCGGAATTCTCAAGCCTAAATCCAAACTTTGTAAAATTGATGATAAACCACTGTAGAAGGAAGGAGGGTCAACAGGGTGGTATACATCCCTATGAATTACTTTATTACTTAAAGAAAATGAAAAGCGGAGTGAAGACTGAGGCAGAGGCAGACTTTATTGTTAGAGAGTACGTCGAGGCTTTGAATACGGAGGCGGAGAAGGCAAGGAATACGGGTTTTGATTACCCTATGTGGTTACTAAATTATAATACACCAGTAAATGACAAACCAATGGAATTACCGCCAACACCCGTGAATCCAGTTTCTCCTATACCGGTATCACCTCCTCCAAACATAAGGCAATATAATCAGAGATACGGTGGGCCATTTGGTAATATGCCGCAGTCACCTCAAGCACCATCACAACACGAGGACAACAGTGCCATAATCGTAAAGTTACTGGAATTACAACAGAAGAATAACGAATTAATGCTGAATAGTGTGAAGGAGAGTATGCAAGTTAGCTTTCAACAACTGACGCAGAATCTTAGTGGTGCGTTTAGTGCAATAGCGGATGCACTTAAAAGCATACAGAATAATAAACCAAGCCTTGATGAGGAGAAACTAAAGCTAATCCTGGAGAATAAGGATAAGGAATTCGCAATACAGATGGCGAAGGATCAGATTGAAAGGGCTAGTAAGAGCTTTGAGGATACGTTGAAACAGGTAGGGCAAAGGTATGAGGACTTGCTGAAGGCACAGGAACAGAAAATTAGGGAGCTGGAGGAGAGGATGAAGGAACAGAAACTAAGTGCATACAACAGTGATTCCGCGAAACTGGTACACGAAAGTATTAAGGAGGGGTTGGATACGGTGAAGACTATATCGGAAAACCTAATTAAAGTTGTACAAGAGAGGAGGCCTCTTGAACAAATTGCGAGTAACATCGTACCCAAGATACAAAAAATTAAAACTAATGAAGGTTTAATTAACCAGCTAGAAGAGGAGGGTTTGGTGGATGAGGGTAGTAACAACGAGTAGTACAAAAGGAGGAACGGGCAAGTCGATGATTAGTATTAACGTGGCTGTGGAATTAGCAAAGAATTACAAGGTTGGACTACTTGACGCGGACTTGGACAGTCCGTACTTCTCCTTCCTTACGAAGAATTACAGCGATATACCCGTAACCAAGGATGTGATAATACCGATAGAATGGAATGGTATAAAGGTAGTTAGCTTTGGTAACATGTTTAAGGGGAGGGCGATCTCCCTTTCAGGAGATATGGAACAGGATATTATGATAGAGTTGCAGGAGAGGATAAAGTGGGGTGACTTGGACTACCTCGTTATAGACATGCCCGCTGGAAGCAGTGACATCTTCAAAACTGTGTTAAGCGTCTATGACAACATACTTGGGGGGATTATAGTCATGCTACCATCGTCCCTACCAACGATTGAAAGGCTAATCAAGTTGCACTACCTTTACGACATACCCGTCCTGGGATTGATTGAAAACATGGCTTACATGCAGTGTGGTGACAAGGTTATCCATCCTTTTGGTAAACCTGTGGGTGATGAATTGGCGAAGAAGTACGGTATTAACTACCTAGGACAGATACCATTCCAAGTGGAAATGAACGAAAAGATAGAGAAGGGGCAAC
>Ga0080006_1136515_pt1 | contig 14993 bp, 10 predicted proteins | sample RS3BMetagenome_FD_69209 | JGI IMG/M metagenome (GOLD analysis project Ga0080006, IMG submission 69209) | Ferric oxide microbial mat and aquatic microbial communities from Rainbow Spring, Yellowstone National Park, USA - RS3B (SPADES... ...
AGTCGTAGGTTATGACCAAAAGATTTGAGCATCTCAGTTCTCTGCTTGCACTCAACAGCGCTTTAATCTCCCTTTCTCTCACTTCGGTCTTCTCAGATGCGTATGTGACCTGGATCAGCTGCTTTACTTTCCGGCCCTCCTTTACAACAAAATCCACCTCTCTTTGTGAATAATCCCTCCAATAAAATATTTCGAGTGGGCTGACGTGGCCGCTGCTTCTTCTTTGCAGCTCAATTGCAGTGAGGTTCTCCATGAGCACCCCCCTCAGGTCGGCAATGTTGAAGCCCACAGCTTCTATGACGCCGTTGTCTATGCAATAAACCTTTTTCGGAGCGAGAATCTGCTGTTTCAGCTTGAACGAGAACCTCTCGATGACCACTATCAGGTAAGAAGACCGAAGGTATTCCACATAGTTTTTGACAGTGTGGACGTTTTTGATTGATACGATTTTTGCGAGCTTTGAATAAGACACCTCCCTGCCCGCGTTCGATATTAAGTACTTCGCGAGTTCCCTGAATGCCTGACTGTTGCGTATTTTGTATCTTGAAATAAGGTCCTTCTGCAGTATGTCCCCATAAAGTCTTGGCAGCATCGCCTTTCCAATCGTTAGCGCCTCGGGGAAACCGCCAAGGTTGAGGTACCTTTCGAATTCTCTTTTTATCTGCGCCTCCTCAAATGTCGACATGACATTGGGGGCTTTTATGCCGTTAAAGCGCAGGAACTCCTTGAAGGAGAACGGGAAAATGGTGAAATCTATGTACCTGCCAGTAAGATGGGTGGCCAGCTCGCCTGAAAGCAGCTTTGCGTTGCTTCCTGTAATGACCACCCTTTTCGAGCGGCGCATCCTGCCTACAAACAGCTCCCAGCCCTTGACATCTTGTATTTCATCGAAAAGAAGGTATTTTGGCTCGCTTCCCTCCAATTCATAGACAGCCTGGAGCACTTTGTTAAGCGAATCCGATGTAATGCCGGCAAGTCTTTCGTCGTCAAAATTCACGTACCCGAAATCGCTGCCCATAAGCAGCATCGCCGCCAGCGTCGACTTCCCGCACCTCCTCACCCCCAGCAGAGCCAAGACGTTTGGCGTTTTCAGAAAACTGAGCATCTCAGGCGTATCCCTCTCTATGATCTTTCCAGACAGGAATCCCTTTAGCTCGTCTTTCTGGTCTTTCAGAATGCTCTTTATCTCTTCCACATTCATGATTTATTAATAGCAGACATTTATAAAAAGCTTGCTACTTGTAATAGCAAATATTATGAAGAAGCAGAGCCGTAGGCTGGTTGCCACTGAACGGCAATGCGCTACTGCAGCGGCAACTGCAACAACTGCACTGCAACTAGCTTAAGCCGCGCCAACCCATGGACCAGCAGCTACATGCCGCCGTGATTCAGTAGCCATCTCCAGATGGGTATGATGCTTATCCTTTTGCCCCTTTTCCTCACGACCCTTTCGTCCTCCCATGTTAGCACAGTCAGCTTATTGCACCTTAGCTCGTCCGATGCCTTCAGGAGGGGGGTCAGCTCCCTGCTCATGTTGGAGGCGTTGAGCTCGTACGTCACCTGCATCAGCTCCTCCACCCTCTCGCCGTTCTTCAGCACGAAATCCACCTCCCTTTGCAGCGCATCCTGCCAATAGTACACCTCTAGGCCGGGCCTCCAGTATGAGCTCCTCCTAAGCAGCTCTATGGCAACCAGGTTTTCGAGCAGCCTGGGCTTATCATCGACTACTCTGAACCCGAGTGCGTTCAGTATCCCATTATCTGCGCAGTATACCTTCTTCGCAGACCTGCCCTGCTCCTTCAGCTTTCTCGAGTACCTGTTTATCGTCATAACCAGATATGCGTTCTGCAGGTATGCGAGGTAGTTTTTGGCGGTATGCACGCTTTTTATATCGAAAGCGTTCTTCAGGCTGTTGTAGCTTATCCTGCCCGCGCTGTTCGACAGCACGTATCTTGCAAACTCCCTGAACGTGGACCTGTACCTTATGCCGTACCTCTTCTCTATATCCTTGGTGATTATGTCTTCGTATATCTGCGCCACTATTCTCTGGCCGTAGATGTTTGCTTCGGGGAAGCCCCCCTGCTTCAGGTATACCTCCAGCTGCTCTTTGATTTCGGCAATGTTGCTTGTTGTATAAACAGGGCCTCCGATGTCGGCCCTTCGATATTCCAAAAATTCCCTGAAGGAAAAGGGCATGACGGAGAACTTTATGTACCTGCCGGTGAGCCTGGTGCCGAGCTCGCCGGATAGCAGGCTCGCGTTGCTGCCTGTAATTATCGTTCTCTTCGTTTCCCTGAGCCTGGACACAAAGAGCTCCCAGCCGCTTACGTTCTGCACCTCGTCTAGTATCAGCGTTGGAGGATCGCCCCAAACGCCTGCCATCGCCTCCTTGACATAAATCAGGTCGCCCGATTTCAATCCGGCCAGTGAGGGATCGTCAAAATTCACGTACCCGTAGTCGTGCCCAGACAGGAGCACAGACGCCACAGACTTCCCACTTCGCCGTATTCCGCTCAGCACCAGCAATCCGTGCTGTTTGAAGACCCTTCCTATTTCGTCTATGAATTCCCTTTTAATGATTCTCTCGCTCTCAAATTTCTTTTTCAGGTCAGCCCTCTGGTCCGCAATCACCCTCTTGATGAGGCTTACATCCATATGCATTGTTAGTGCACAAAAACATATAAATATTTGCGTTTAAAATGCAAATTTTCATGCAGCGTCTTGGCGCAGCAGAACCTCGTTGGCTAGTGGCCGCTCAACGGCAATGACCACGACTACAGCGGCAACGGAAACAACGGGCAGGCAACAAATGTCATTTACACGGGCTCGTGGACCTCTGGCTGCACGCCGCCGTAATCATGGCAGGAAGTCCTTGTTCTTTATCTTCTCGCGTATGTAGTCGCCCACGAATGTGAGCTTCGGCCCCTGAAGCGCATCCTGCTCAAGCTTGATCTTGCTCTTTATCATGCGCTCCAGCTCTGCGACCCACTCCTTGTGCTTCTTTATCCATTCGTACTGCAGCATCTCCTGCGCGCGCTTCAGGTCGACCTCGCTAGCCTTGATCGTCAGCTTCTTCAGGAACTCGTATTTTCCGAGGTCGGCCATGGTCACGCCGAGGAACTTTGCCTCAGGCGTAGCTACATCCTCGCCTATATATGCTAGGTTTATGCTGCCGGTCTTTATGGTCCAGTATATGTACCATCCCCACGCGTCCGAATCAGTGAAAACGTAGATAGGCAGGCCCTTGTCCGCCAGCTTTCTTATCAGCCTCCGCGTTCCGCGCGTCGCCTGCCCCTGCGGCGATACCAGTATGCAGTTCTCCTTCTTCCAGAACTTGTCCTCGTTGAGCCTCTGCCAGATTGCATCTTTTTCACAAACGATCACATACTTCGCCCTGACGTCAACGAACTCTATCTCGTTGTCCACATCGCTTGGTATGGCCCAGCCGCTTCTTCCCATCCTGCTCGCATCTATCTCCTGGCGCTCTCCGCCGAAGTTATCAATCACCTTGAGGTTTCCCGCAAGCACTCCCTTTCTGTTCGCATTAAGGTTGAGCTCCTCCCGCTTTACGCCCAGCGAGACCTCAAGGTCCTCTATAAGCGGATTGCTCTCTGCCTGCTCGCTGAATATGCTCTCGTCGACGTCTTCGCCGAGCGAAAACTTGAGCTGGTAGAAAAGGCCCCTTATCGTTGTGTGCAGGTTCTCCTGCAGGAACCTGTGGCACTTGGCCGCTATCGCTATCGTCTGCATGAACTTCTTCGACTGCGCGACGTTGATGAAGTATCTTTCCTCCCTTGCGCCTCCCAGCCTGAGATAGCCCTCCTTCTTGTCGAAGAGTATGTTGCTTCTAGTCCTGGCCACTGTCACGAACTTTGGGTTCTTGCCAGCCTTGATTTCATATATTACCTTCTCCCCCAACTCCTCGATTTTCTTGGCAGCGGCCTTATCAACCAACCAATCACTTCGCAGCAGGCACTGTGGCGCCAACCACGAGCGGCGGCCTCTCCCTGGAATCGGCAGTAAGGTAGCGCCTCAGCTCGTTTATTATCTCGTTCCTCCTCTTGCTGGGCTTCAGTGCATAGCTTAGCACGTCGGCTATGTTCTTGGCATAGAGCAGCCTCACCTTCCTCCCAGCTGCGCTGTCAAGGTAGACGTCGTCCTTGTTGCTCTCCGGTATTATCACATACTTTATCCCTGCCTCTATTGCCGCCCTCACCTTGGCTGTTATGCCGCCCACCGGCAGCACCATGCCCCTCACTGAGAGCGAGCCTGTCATCGCGACATCCTGCCTCACAGGTATGCCCTCTAGCGCCGATATGACGCTGACAGCCACAGATATGCTTGCGCTGTCGCCCTCCACGCCAGCGTACGTTTGTATGAACTGCACGTGAATGTCATAGCTCGCTATGTCGCGATGCATGTGCCTCTTTATAACCGCGCTTATGTTCTTCACGGCCTCGCGGGCTATCGTGCCAAGCTTGCCAGTGGCTATGAGCTTCCCTTCCGCCCTAGAGCTTGCGGGCGTGACCTCGGCTGCTATAGGGGTTACTATACCGGTGGCTGTGACAGGGTTCGCGCCCATGACCGCCAACCCATTGACCTTGCCTATCGCGTAGCCCTTTGTGGAGAAGACCCTGTAGTCCCTCGTGTACCCAAGCTCCTGTTCGGCGTACTGCGCCTCTATTGGCTTGGCGTAGCCCAAAGCCTCGAGCACCTCTTCGCGCCCGACTATCTTTTTGCCTCTCTCCACAGCTATGTCTCCGGCCGCCCTGATCAGGCCGCCGAGATCCCTAAGTATGAGAGTCAGCCTGCGCTTCCTACCTGCGCGCCTCCTCGCTTCATTGATTACCTCCATGCATGCAGAGTAGCTGAACGGAGGTATTCGCGTGTCCTTCGCTATCTCCTGCGCTATGAACCTGACCAGCTTCTCCCTGTTCTGCTCGTTGTCTGGCATAGTAGACTCCATATAAACCTCATATCCGTAGCCCCGGATCCTCGACCTAAGCGCAGGATGCATGCGCTCTATGTCAGCAAGGTTGCCTGCAGCGACCAGCAGGAAATCGCAAGGTACAGGCTCAGTCCTGACTATCGCGCCGGAGCTCAGCTCGCTCTGCCCAGTTATAGGATACTTCTTCTCCTGCATTGCAGTCAGGAGCTCCTGCTGCGACTTCGGCTCAAGGTCTGCAATCTCGTCTATGAAGAGAACGCCCTTGTTCGCCCTATGGACCGCGCCGCTCTCCACGCGGAGATGAGCAGGCGTGCCGAGCCCGCCTGAATTGTGGGTTAGAACAAAATCCACGAAATAATTTCCGCTCTCTGTTGTAAGGTTGTATACGAAACCATCATAGCGTTCCTCCTCTATCTCCTCTATCTCGTCGAATGCATAATCTCCATCGCTCAGTGCTTTCAATCGCATGACCTCTTCGCCATTTGCACCAAGTTCAACAAATCTTGTGCTAATCTTTTTCAGAAAATTCCTTGTCAATCTTGTTCCCTCAACACTTGGGTTGAGCGACCAGAAATCCCCGTGTACCTTCTCTTTCGACACGCCCAGGCTCTCCCTTATACCGTCGAGCATTGAGAAATTAACAGGAATTATATCATCAAAGCATTCTTTGCCGAAGCCGGTTTCTCTGAGATATACACCAAGGTTATCCTTGTGTGTTTGGTTTATTGTGCTTGCATAGTATACCTTTGCCCATTCAAACTGATTCCATCTGAGGACGTGCTGGATTGCTCCTTTCTCCTTTCCATAGTCCCTGTCAATTCTTGCATGATATTTAGGGTTTATCCCAAGTGTCAAAAACAGCGCCTTTATCTGCTGTATATAGGTCTTGCTAGATGAGAGTATCTCAAACTGACCCTGTTTGTTTACATAGCCGTCTAGAGAAAGTAGCCTTGATAGGAAAAGTATCTTCTTCGTAGCTTCCTGCGAAAAGAGCGCATCTGGAATCCTCTTTTCCTTGTTATCAATCACGTCAAGTTCCCTGAGCTCCCTGCAGAAAACGGCGGAGTTTAGGGCGATTTGCGTTGCACCATCTTGTCTTATTTTGACTTTGGGCACATGGCCAAGCCTTTCTATATCTCTCTTTATCTGCTCTATCTTGAACTGGCGTTTGAGGTTGAACTCGATGTGCCTTTCTCCCATGTAGCCATCTGCAAGAAGGTCTGCGATGAAAACAATCATCTCATCATTCATACTCCTCCCTTCGCCTGTACTTATTCTTTCTGGGATTACAACCCTGTTGCCAGCAGCCACGTCTCCCGCCTCAGAATATCCAATCCTGCCATTCTTGTCCAGCAGAGCAATGGGATGGTTGGGGGTAACACGTATGCAATTTCCGCTTCTTGTTCTTATTTTCAACACAGCCCCTGTATATCTTCTTCTGTACACCCGAACCACGGAAGCCGGGGCAAGTCTGAATTTTTGATCAAACCCTCCTAAAACTTTAACGCCGTCAGAACCAAGCTCAATCTCTCCCTCCTTCCCCTCGGCAAAATACGGGTCAACAAGTCTGTCTATTTGCATTAAGTTCCCGTTTTCCAGTAAAATCATTTCGCCAGGCAGAATACACTGCAAGGGATCATGTTTTACATCGCCGAGCAGCGCGCCAGCGCGCGATCCTGTCGCATCTACGAATGGCGCGTGGGTCATGCCAGTGTTGTCAACTATTAGCTTTGGCTCGTTCGATTCGAAGAATCCGGGGAACATGCCGACTCGCCTGAAACTGCTTACGAAGACTACAGCTGAGGAGAATATAAGCACCCCGAGTATCAGCGCGGCAAAGACAAGGATCTGGTAGCCGGAAAGGAAGCTGCTGAGCGCGATGGTAAGCAGCAGGATTACGATAAGCGCGGTTATTGGCACAATGCTGCTCCTTCCCTGCATCGTGTCCATCTTTCCCCTGAGCTTCTCCCTCTGGACTATCTGCCTGCCCTGCCCATCGCCGAGCGGCTTAGGCTTCTCTCCTGGCTTGAGCTCCACCTTTGGATACGTCTTCACAGTCTTAACAAGCGGCCTGTTCTCGTCATTCGGATTCTTGTATACAAGCACATCCTCGAGATCAGTAACAGGCATGAGCTCAGCCATCGCCTGCGCGAGCATCGTCTTGCCTGTGTTGTGCGAGATAATGCCGTTTGCTATGAATCTGTGTCCTTCAGGAACTTCTATGTCAAAAACATCTGCGATTCCTCCATGAATTACTTTGATTACCCTTTCACTTCTTTGCTTCCTATTTCTGGCAAACATCGCAGCTTCTACGGCTAGCGAGTCCGCCATATTTCTCTTCTTTCGGCATGCGAAACCTATCTTTTTATTAAATTTGATTATATCGCGCCCCCTGGTTATGTACAATGCCGGTACGGCGCTTAATGAGCTAGATTGGAAACCATTAATTCTGGACTCTATTCCGAACCTTAACAACAGCATTTGTACGTCTCTTAGCAATTCAACATTCTTTGACTTCAGGGATACGCCACTGCGTCCTCTCCCGTGATTATAAACAGTGCCGTCTGCGGTAAAAAGCCATCTTAGAAATGAAGCCGCCACTTCATTGCCTGAACGCAATATCAAGTCGGGAACTCGTTTTTCTATAAGAAAATGCAGGTTACGGTAAATATCTTGATTAGAAATTTCAACATAATACATCGTCATTCCCCTGCCCGCTCTTGATCGTGTATAGATGCAGGGATCGATGCCGAAACTTTCTTTCACAAAGGAAATTAGCTGCGGGAGAATGTCTTCTTCGTCGTGCGCAACAACAAAACCAATCCTCTCTCTATTAGAATCAACCCAGCCATCCCCTATTATATAACCAAATAAGGAGCCAAGTGCCGGAGTAACTCTCCGCGGCAGTTTGCCATGAAACTTAGGGCCGTATCTGTTTCGTTTAACCGGAGCAAAGTTGGTCTCTATGTAGCGACTAATGGTGCACCTGACTCCGCTTACTACAGCAACCCTGTCTCCTACCTTTATCTCGTCCAATCTTTTCCATTCTTGTGAAGGTCTGTACCAATCTACTTCTATTTCTTTTTTAGTCTTTACATGGGCGATTTTGCGTTTTCCAACATATTTCTTGGTGACGGTCAGAAGAGGATGGTTTGGAGTTCCCTTTATGCTTTTCCCGGATTCCGTGATAACTTCTATAATGGGCTGGTTTTTGTATGAGTGAAATACAGTAGCCTTCGCGGTCTTAGTGCCTTTGCCAACCATCACGCTTTCATTTATTGCTTCGAGGTGATAATTCCCAAAAGTTCCGATCTTTGCTATCGCGCCGTTACCAAGGAATACTCTTTCGTCAGCTACCAGGCAGCCGGGAGAGCCTATTAGAAGAACGTTTCTGTGCTGCTTGGCAGCCTTCTTTACTATGTCTACGGCCCGATCCTGACCTATCACCTGGTCGATGAGCTTGTTCGAGAGTTTTATCTCTGCTGTAGTTGCAAATTTTTTCATAGAACCTTTTATGTATGTATTATGTGCCTCGGTTTAATATTCTTAACCCTGAGCAGAGGGAAGGCAGTGCTTTTTGGTGGCGCTGGGCTGCTTGTCCTTTCTGCACGAATCCTAAGGATAAAGGAATAGCGGAAGAGTTTGAAAAATTGAGCAGAAGGCGTTTAGAGGGTGGGGAATAACGGGTAAAATACGCTCTAAACGCTTGGTAAAAAATTACAACTAAAAAGTTTATATACTTTTCTTACGAAGCGTCAAAGTTCAAGAAGCTTGCGGGTCCGACGACAAGATTTTGCGCGTTTGCAGTTTTCTTATAATTGCCACCTATCAGCAAAATTCCAGAAGCAAACACTATTCCTTTCGGCATGCAGCTGCATCCTCCTATCTCCCGCTGTTTGATTTCTGGTAGATAAGGATAAAAAGAAAGCACGCGTCAATAGGTGGGAGAAGAATGGACATTGAAGCGAAGATGGAGCTGATCAAGGCCGAGCCGCTTGAGGAGGTAATAACGGAGCCCGAGCTGAAGCAGATGCTCGAGACGAACAGCAAGCCCAAGCACTACATCGGCTTCGAAATAAGTGGCATGCCGCATATAGGCCACATACTCTTCGGCGGCAAGAAGATCAATGACTTCGCCAAAGCTGGGATAGAGACTCAGGTCCTGCTCGCCGACTGGCACACCATGGCGAACAACAAGCTCGGCGGCGACTGGGAGAAGATAAAGAAGGTATCGGAGTTCTACCGCGAGCTGTTCAACTTCTTCTGCCCGAAAACCAAAATAGTGCTCGGGTCTGATCTTTACTCTGAAACTGAGAACTACTGGGAAACTCTGATACAGATAGCAAGGAGGACAACAATGGCAAGGGCAACGCGCATGCTTGTCATAGAGGGGAGGAGCGAGAAGGAATCGCTTTACGTTTCGCAATACATCTACCCCATAATGCAGACTGCTGATATATGGGCGCTTGATGTCGACCTCCCGCACGCCGGCATGGATCAGAGAAGGGTGCACGTCTTCGCCAAGGAGATTTTCAGGGACATGAACATGAAGCAAATAGTGCCGCTGCACCATCACCTGATGCCCTCTCTATTAGAGCCGCCATTGTTTGATGCCAATACGCCAAAGGAGGAGCAGGTCGCCGCATTGAAGATGAGCAAGTCAAGGCCCGGTTCATTCATCTCTGTGCTCGCAACAGAAAGCGAGATATCGGAAACAATGAACAGAGCATGGTGCCCTGAAGGGGTAGTGGACAACAACCCTGTGCTCCTGCTCAACAAGTATGTCATACTGCCAATCCGCGGGGAGCTGCACGTTGAGAGGAAGGCAGAGCACGGGGGAGACGTGGATTACAGCAATTTCGAGCAGCTATCAGAGGATTACAGGGCAAAAAAGCTGCATCCACTGGATCTGAAGGCGGCAACAGCAGCCTCGCTTTCTGAAATAATGAGACCGATAACGCAGAAGTTCGGAAACAGGCGCATGTATTTATCAAAGCTGCTCTCTTCCTGATGTCAGCTGAGTCCAATCAGCGCAGTACCTAGGCTTATTATCAGTATGCCGTACCATCTCAGCGGCGGCACGACCTCATCCAGAAACAGGTATGCTATAAGGCTCGCGAAGATATAGCTCAGGCCGGTGAACCCGTACGCCCAGCTGAGGTGAGTGCGGCTCAGCACATAGAAGTACAGCACTGTCGAAGTTAAGTAGGAAAGGATTCCGAGCGAGACGAACTCGATGAGGCCGCCAGTGCTGCTTGTAACTCCTATCTTGAAGAAAATCTGACCGAAGGCACCGAGCAGCGTGCTCGTTATAAGGAGCATCACAAAAACCTTCTTTCCTTGCACTCTCACACCTGAAAAGTCAGCGAAATCACAGCGATTCCTATAACTATAAGCACCATCCCCAGCACCCTGTGCAGGTTGATGCGCTCCCCAAATACAAATCGCGAGATGAGCAGCACGAACACGAATGTGCTGGCAAACACAGGATAAACGAAAGAGATGAGCGGTGCATTGTCCAAAGCATATAGGTATAGTGCGAGGCTGGCAATGTAGAGCGCTCCTCCCATCAGTATGTCCTTCTTCCTAAATTCGCCTGCTATTTCTCTGAGATTGAAGCTGAACTTCCCTATGCCCCTCTTGTAAAGGTACTGCGCCACGGCCGCTATCATGGCTGAAACCAGCGTTATGCCTATTATCTCGAAGGCGCCAAGCATAGCAACTCTACTTGGATGCGCAGCATACCCTTATAATTTTTCTCCTGTATAAGTGATTGCCCGCAACTGCTCACCGATAAAGCGCGTGGGCTTCCTTGCTGAGTATTGGTGATCTGATGGATCTTGATTTCAGCTTTCTTGAGAACAAGCACGAGGCACAGGCATTCATGTATTCTGCTGGGGTGATTGTGCTAAGTGCTATGGCGGTGGTGGCCTTCATAGTTTCGGGAGGAGGAGGCGGCGTGCTCTTCTACATATCCGCTGTCCTTGCAGTGGCGCTTGGCCTGTACATGGCCTACCACCTCTCCAAGACTCCGGTGCAGTCGCCGGCTGGCCCTGCAAGAAGGAAGAAAGCAAAGCGCTGATCCAGATGCGTAATCTCATAGTCGCAGAAAAACCAAGCGTAGCACTGCGAATAGCACTCGCGCTGGGAGGCGGGCGGCCGCTAAGGAAGAGCACCAGGGGCGTCAGCTACTTCGAGCTGCAGAGGAACGGCGACACGCTCTTCATTGTCGCTGCGGCAGGCCATCTCTTCACCCTCACACAGAAGGGAGCAAGCAAGTCGCTTCCGATCTTTGACCTTGAGTGGGCGCCTTCATTCAAGGTAAACAGGGAGGCATACTTCACGAAGAAGTACCTTGACGCTATAAATGACGTGAGCAGGGGATGCGACGCATTCACCAACGCCTGCGACTACGACGTTGAGGGGACCGTTATAGGCACCAACATAATAAAGTACGTCAAAACCAGCGATGCCAACAAGGAACCGAGCTGGGAAAACGTGAAGAGGATGCGCTTCTCCACCACAACAAACCAGGACCTGCTCGCCTCTTACGAAAAAAGGGAGCCTTTCGACAAAAAAAACTTCGAAGCAGGTGAGGCGCGCCACATGCTGGACTGGATGTGGGGCATCAATCTCAGCAGGGCGCTGATGCACGCGCTCTCATCATCGGGCGAGAGAAAGACGATGAGCATAGGAAGGGTGCAGGGCCCCACTCTGGCCATACTCGCCGAGAGGGAGAAAGAGATCAAGGCTTTCAAGCCCCAGAACTATTGGAACGCCTTCGTAGTCGTGAATGGCGTAGAATTCATCAGCAAGCGAGGCGCGATTTTCGACGAGCACATAGCAGAAAAGCTTGTAAAGGAAGCAACCGGCGCGCAGGCGCACGTGGACACAGCTGACGTGAGGGAGTCGAGGCTCTTCCCGTTTCCGCCCTTTGACCTGACCTCGCTCCAGCTTGAGGCGAGCAGAACCCTGGGGCTCGATCCATCCAGGACTCTGCAGCTGGCGCAAACGCTCTATGAGCGCTCTTATATTTCCTATCCCAGGACCTCTTCGCAGAAGCTGCCCTACTCGCTAAACCTTCCCAGGATAATCAACGCCATGGCATCCAATCCCAATTACAAGGAGATTGCGGAGGCACTGATAAGGGCACAGAGGTTCAGGCCGATTGAGGGGAGGAAGGAAGACGAGGCCCATCCTGCTATATACCCTACCGGGGAGAGGCCGGCCAGGCTGGCAGATGAGGAGGAGAAGCTATACGACCTGATTGCGAGGCGCTTCCTATCGGTCTTCGCAGAGCCAGCTGTGATTGAGCACACCTACGTAGCGCTCTCGGTAGCTCAGGAGAAGTACGAGGCGAAAGGCAGCAGGGTTGTGGCGGAGGGGTGGCTTTCTGTCTACACTTACTACAAACCTGAAGAAGCAAGATTGCCTGTTTTCAAGTCTGGGTCAGTCCAAAAAGTGGAGAAGGCATACTCGAAGAAGCTTGCCACAAAGCCTCCTGAAAGATTCAGCAAGGCAAGCCTCATCGCGCTCTTGGAGAGCAAGAACCTTGGCACAAAGGCGACAAGGGCGGCGATAGTCGACACTCTGTTCAACCGTGGGTATATAAGCAACAAGCGCATCGAGGTAACAGCATACGGCATGAGCGTATACGAGGCGCTGAAGCAGCACGTCCCCCTGATACTCGACCAGGCCCTGACAAGGAAGCTTGAGGTTGACATGGAAAACATAGCGAAAGGCAAGACCACTGAGCAGGCGGTCATCAACGAAGGCAAGGAGGTGATAATGCAGATAATAAGCACGTTCGGCAAAAAAGAGAAGGAGATAGGCGCGAGGTTGGGAAAGGGCCTGGAGAGCACAAACCGGTCAAACGCGCTTGGCAGGTGCCTCAAGGACGGAGGCAACCTGATTGTCAGATATTCGCACACTGGCAAGCAGTTCGTTGGCTGCACCAACTGGCCCAAGTGCAACCAAACCTATCCGCTGCCCCAATATGCAAAGATAGTGCCCACGGGCAAGGTCTGCCCCTTCTGCCATACACCAGTGGTGAAGGTCTTCAGGAAGGGAAAGGTCTTCGAGATGGACCTAGACCCGAACTGCGAGACAAAGAAGGAGTGGGGCAAGAAGAAGGAGGCTGAAGCGGCGCCAGCCGCAAAGCACGCATCCTCATTGAAGAAAATGGAAGCGGCTGCAAAGAAGCCGGCAGCGTCTAAGCCTGCGGCTGAGGCGCAGGCAACTGAAAAGCCAAGCAGAGCTGGGCCACAGAAGGCGAAAAAAACAAAAGCCAAAGCCACCAAGAGAGAAGAGGCGGGATGATGTTCATATACCCGAAAATCTACAAAAAGCTCAGGAGAGGGCCGCAGGTGATTTTGCCGAAGGACATAGGCATTATAATCGCCTATTCGGGGGTGGGCAAGGAAAGCGTCTGCGTTGACGCAGGAACAGGCAGCGGATGGCTCACGATAGGCCTCGCAAGGGTGTGCAAGCACGTCTATGGCTATGACATACGCGACGACTTCTTGAAGATCACGAAACACAACGTAGATCTGGTAGGGGTGGAGAACGTGACTCTTAAGAACCAGGACATAACCAAGAGAATAGACGAGAAGAATGTAGACCTGGTCACGCTAGACCTCCCGAACGCCGAGAAGGCTCTTAAGAATGTGAAGAAGGCGCTCAAGCCTGGCGGATGCGTCGTAGGCTACTTTCCCAACATCGAGCAGGCGAAGAAGTATGTTGAAACTCTCGATAAGCTGGGCTTCGTTGATGCGTACACGATAGAGAGCATAGTCAGGGACATACTCGTTAGGAAAGAGGGCTCTAGGCCTTCAACAAAGGGGATTTGGCACACTGGCTATCTGACTTTTGCCAGAAACCCACTTATCTGAACTGCACGCCAGTGGAGAAGCGCGCAAATTTTCCTGCCTGCTGCGGGCAGTCACTTCTTATCAAGCAGGGCGAGGTTAGCGAGCATCGCCTCGAGCTGTATGCGTTCGTTCGCCCCCTCGACTATCCTGAAATTATATTCGCCTATCGCCTTTATGATGCTGAGCTTCGTGTGGTCTCCAACAGGCAGGTTCAAAGCTTCCCTGTAGCACTGCAGCAGCACGTCCTCGCCGCTCATACCGTAGTTGAGCATAAGCGTGTCCAGCTCGTGCCTCGCCTTCGGGAAGTCGCCCTCGAGCGCATATCGGAGCATCGCTGTCACCTCCTTCGGCCTCGCCCTCGATGCAATATCATATATTTCCCTTTCGCTTATCTTCGGCCCCAGCGCAGCAGCGCTCTGAAGCACGTTTACGAGCTTCCTCAGGTCTCCCTCGCTCACGTACACGAGCGCCTCGACAGCCTTCTCATCTATCTCCAGATTCTCCCCCTTCTGGATCCGTGATATCAGCCTCCTTACCTCCTCCTCGTTAAGCGGCTTGAACCTGAACACCACGCACCTGCTTTGTATCGGCTCTATGATCTTGCTCGCGTAGTTCGCACTGAAAATGAATCTTGTAGTGGCAGAGTACTTTTCCATGGTCCTCCTAAGCGCGTGCTGCGCCTCAGGAGTGAGTGCGTCTGCCTCATCTAGGAAAATTATCTTTACTAAACCGCTGGTAAGCGGGAGCGTTCTGGCGAACTCCTTCACCCTGCCCCGTATCACATCTATGCCTCTGGCATCGCTCGAATTAAGTTCCAGGAACGCCTCGTTAATCTTGTCGCCGTATAGCTCCTTTGCGAGCGCGATTGCAGACGTGGTCTTGCCCACGCCAGCAGGCCCTGCGAAGATCATGTTCGGGAAGCTTTTTGTCTTGACAAATGCCTTTAGCCGCTGCGCTATAGCGCCCTGGCCGATTATATCGTCGATTTTTGAAGGCCTGTACTTCTCAGTCCAGGCTATATCCTCAATGCTGACCATAAGTCAAATGCCCCCGAATTCGTGTAGTGCAAATGGTAATTACTAATTTACAATATTTATTGGTTTGCCTTCTACAAACGCTTTGATGTTGTCAATCATAATGTCGTATCCGCGCCTAATCGCATAGTCGGTCTTGTA
>Ga0080006_1154906_pt1 | contig 14981 bp, 14 predicted proteins | sample RS3BMetagenome_FD_69209 | JGI IMG/M metagenome (GOLD analysis project Ga0080006, IMG submission 69209) | Ferric oxide microbial mat and aquatic microbial communities from Rainbow Spring, Yellowstone National Park, USA - RS3B (SPADES... ...
TAACTTACATTTCCTCAAACTTTTATGAGTTAATATTCTTAAGGGTCATCCAGGGAACATCAACATTTCTAATGGAAATATTCTCCATAGAGTATTCAAAGTTGCTTAAATTGCCAGAAAGGATAGTTCCATCTACTATTTCTATTGGCGGCATTCCAACAGGTGTGGCTCTAGGTGCATTTTTTGTTAATTAAATGTCGATGTCAAATCTAGTAATTTTGGTATCACTGATTTTAATAGTAGGCGGCTCTTTTTCCCTTTTAATAAATTCTCTTAGGAAATATAAAATTGTAAGCGATGAATACAAGAATGCAAAGTCTACTAATTATAGCAATCCCGCCACATGGTTAATGGGCATAGTATGGATGTCAATTGCAGGATTTAACCTAAGTCTGGCTGTAATATTGCCTTTGTATCTATTAAAGACAGATCCTCAGTTAATAAATAATACAATGAACGTGTTTGGAATTGCAGGTGCTTTGTTTACGTTTTTAGGAGGAGTGGCATCATATTTAATTTATAAACTGGGCAAGAAGGATGAATCCTTATTTTTAATCCCTGTTTTTACGTATTTGATCACGGCAGTTGGTTTTCTTTTTATAATATTTGCAGGTACAAAATATCTCCTCCTTTCAACTTTATTGGTGATGGTAGAGGCTATGAACATAGGTATTATTTACTCAATACCTTAGGAAATTTTTTGAGAAAAGAATTATGCCAATGCAACCTGGGAATTTTCACTCATAGGGAGCAGTGGCCATATAATTGCACCTCTAATATTGATTCCAATTGCATTTTCATTAGGCTTTAACTATGTTTTTCTAGTTTATGCTATTTTCCCACTGATAGCAGCATTATCATTTTTAAGGATTAAATCATATATGCGCACGGGGAATAACTATGCGAGATCTTAGAGACACAATTCATGAATTAAATGATGATCTATTGCGAATTAAAGACAAATTCTCAACAGACTTAGAAATATCTGCATTCACAAACCTTGTTCAAAAGAAAAGGGGACCTGCTTTACTATTTGAAAATCCAGAGGGATATAAAAATCCTGTATTGATCAACATTTTTGGGACAGAAAAACGAATGAACAGAATTTTAGGAAAGGACTTAGAAACTATTGAGAATGAAATTAGTGAAATTTTAGGATTAACATCAAAGAAACCAGGTTTGCTGGACGGAATAAGGTTATACTCAAAACTCAAATCATTCGGTACAGAAGCTGTAAATTCCGGTCCAGTAAATGAAACAAAACTGAATGGATTATCGGAAATCCCTATTTTAAAAACATGGCCCAAAGATGCAGGTAAATATATAACAGCCCCAGTGGTAATTACAAAGGATCCTGAAACAGGTATATACAACGCCGGAACTTACAGGATGCAGGTTTTTGACGATGAAACTACCGGGATGCACTGGCAAAGGCAAAAGACGGGGTACAATCATATGCTTAAAGCTAAAAAAATGGGCAAGAATTTGGATGTGGCAGTTGTTATTGGTGTTCATCCCGCAATTTTCTTTTCATCTATTTCTCCCCTTCCAGAGGGGATTAATGAAATGGCATTTGCCGGTTACTTAATGGGAGAGAAAACCAGACTTGTGAAGGGTCAAACTGTTAACCTATATTATCCGGCAGATGCAGAGATAGTACTGGAAGGTTATGTGGATCCAATGGAAACCGAAATAGAAGGACCCTTCGGCGACCATACAGGTTATTATTCCCCTCCAGAGGAGTATCCGGTTTTTCATATTAAGAGAATATCTGCCCGTGAGGATTTTATTTATCATGCCACAGTAGTTGGCAAGTTCTGGAATGAAGATGTTGTAATAGGCCATGCAATTGAAAAAATATTCTTACCCGCAATTAAATTGTTAATACCCGACATAGTTGACATCTTTTTGCCAGAGGAAGGAGTTCTAAACGATATTGCCATTGCTTCAATTGATAAAAAATATCCGGGTCAAGGCATAAAAGTAGGCATGGCCGTTCTATCACAGGGGCAGTTAATGTTTAGCAAATACGTTATTGTCGTAGATAAAGACATTAATGTAAGGGATAAGAGTGAAGTTTTATGGGCCATAGCCACAAGGACCGATCCATCGAGAGATGTAGTTATAATCCCAAGAGCCCCGGCAGATTCTCTAGACCATGCATCTTTTTTACCAAATCTTTCGGGGAAAATGATAATTGATGCAACAGTAAAGACCAGAGAGGAAGGGGTTGTTAGAGAATGGCCAGAGAAAATTGAAATGAACGAATATGAAATACTGAAAGGTAAGATAGAAAAATATGGTTTCTAGATTAAAAACATTTTTAAAATTTATTCGTATCGAACATACAATCTTTGATTTGCCATTTGTATTTATTGGAATTGAACTGGCGCTCCTAAAGACGCATATTGCGTTTCCATACATAAAAATAATTTTAATTGCAATTGCAGCAATCCTAGCCAGAATATCAGGGATGACAATAAATAGACTTCTGGATCTTCCTCTTGATAGAGAAAACCCAAGAACCAAGCATAGGGAATTGGTAACCGGAGAAATAAAAATTTCAGAAGCGCGTACAATTCTTATTATTTCATCCATTTTATTCATTCTGGTTGCATTTTCATTGAACATTCTAGCTGGACTACTTTCCCCCATAGTCTTGCTTTCGTTTTATTTATATCCCTTAACCAAGAGAATACCAATAATATCGCACTTTATTCTAGGTATTTCAATAGGTATAATAGTATTGGCAGAAGCCTCCTCGCAGGTTTATCCATAAACATAAGCTTCCTAATATATTCAAGAATAATTCAAGCTTTTGGAGCAGCAATGATGCAAGCAAATGGTAATGCAATTATATCTGATTATTTTGATATAAGGGAGAGAGGGAAAGCATTCGGTTACATTACAACAGGATGGAATATTGGTGCCGCAATAGGAATCCTCTTGGGCGGAATTATAACAACATTTTTTGGATGGAGATTTATATTTTTCATAAATGTTCCAATTGGTGCATTTGCCCTTTTCTTGGGTATTAAATATTTAAAAGATAACGAAAAGACAACTTCAAGAATAGATATACCAGGGATGGTGGTTCTGGGTACATCGCTGGGATTGCTTTCATATGCTGCCATTGATATTTCCACATATGGGCTAAACATAAGGAATTCATTGGAGTTGTTGTTATCTATTTCACTTTGGATACCATTTTACTTTTTAGAGAAAAGGATGAGATCACCATTGATAAATTTTGAGGTTTTCAGAGAAAAACACTTACTTTACTCACTGCTGGCAAGCTTTACTCAAGCTTTGGGTTATTTGGCCGTGGTATTCCTTCTAATAATGTACCTACAGGGGATAAGGGGTTTTACTCCACTAATTGCCTCGATTATACTTCTGCCTGGGTATATTTTATCAAGCATAATGGCACCTTATATGGGAAAAATGGCTGACTCAAAAGGACCAAAAAATGTTGCAACTTTAGGTATTCTATTAATGGCCTTAGGTGTCGTATTATATGCAATGCTGGATTCTTCATCACCTGTTATTTATGTATCTCTAATTACATTAATAACCGGTCTGGGTGCTGCGATGTTTTGGCCTTCCAATAATAAGGCCATAATGTCAAGTTCACCAAAGCAATATTATGGTGTGGTTTCGGGGGTGGTAAGGACACTGGGGAGCATAGGTACATTGCTAAGCTATGTAATAGCTATAACAGTATCATCTTTAGCTGTGCCAAGGTACCTTGCTTTTCAGGTATTTTTGGGGACAAATAAAATAGAAGGGGGCTTAACAGAAACGTTTCTCGAAGGGTTAAGAATTGCCTTCTTATTTTCATTTGTGCTATTAATCTCAGCAGGTATCCTCTCATACCTGAGGGGTGATTCTAATTATGAATAAGCATAAAAATATCCGAAACATTGTTCCCGGTTTTTCCAGTAATTATGGCATCATCCATGAGGGTTAACAGCGTGAAACTATCATTATTTTGGAGATAGGCATCAATATCCTTGTAGTATGAAGATTTGAAATCATTATTGTCTACTATAGCTCCTGCGGCTATAGAATTCCCGTCTACTCCATCAGTTCCTATAGCCATGAATGTAAAATTTCCTTCTGCCCCCTTCAAAACTCTAAGTGCTAATTCTTGATTTCTGCCACCCTTCCCATTACCTTTTACTTTTACAGTTGTTTCTCCCCCACCTATTATTGCAAATTTATCTCTTTTGCTTTCAAGGGAGAATTTATAAATCTCCAAAATCCAGTGCGCTAATCTTTCATTTTCCATGTTTATCCCTGACCCCAAATCAATTACTTCATAGTCATTCTCAAGAAGTTTAAGGCTAATATAATCAAGAAAATGCCTGTTTTTCAATATTATGGAGTTAATGAGCTTTCCTTTATAGTAGAATTCGTTTACCTGATCAGCACATTCTAACTTGCATGTTAATATTTTAGTTCCTAAATTATTAAGATCGTATTCCCACGGTACAGAAGGCCCTGATGATATGATACGTGGATCATCCCCCGGTACATCTGATATAATTAGAGATACCCAAAGATCCCCCTTGTAGTAATTTAAGAGTTTTCCGCATTTAACATTAGAAAGGCAGCACCTGACGTTGTTTAAGCCGTAAATATCAGTACCATTATCCATTAGACATTTTATTATCCTATTGTATTCATCAATATTCACCCTGGGGTATTCAAGCATTGCAGATCCCCCGCCGGACACTAGAAATAGGATTGGATTCGACTCATTGGAAATTAAATCAACAATCTTTTTACTGGAATTTAAGCTATTTTCTCCTGGTAAAGGGTGATCCCCCTTCAAAATATACAAATCACCTTTAATCCCACCAAAAAATGAAATGTCTATATTATCCTCATTAGTTAATATAATGCACCTCTTGATTCTATTCTTGTAGAATTTAATCGCTCCAATAGCCATTTTCACGGAAGCTTTCCCAATAGAAATAACAGTAAGTTCATGGACCATTTTCATGGGATCATTATTCTTAAGATATTGGAATAAATAATTATCAGGTGAATATTCAAGTAGAGCACTTTCCATTATTTCTAATAGCAATTTTCTAGCATCTGTCCTTGCCAAATCATTGAAATTTTTAATTATCAATATGTTAAAATTGAAAGAGATTTAATAAATGTTTATATTGGGGAGAGATGCCAGATATAATCGTTAAGGGCAAAGCTTTGGTAGGAAATAAACTTAAAAACGGTACATTCAAAATCACTACTAATGGTATTGAGGAAATTAGGGAAGGGGAGCCTCAATATTTTGGAACCATAATCCCTGCGCCAGTAAACTTTCACACACATCTTGGAGATAGCTTTATAGGTGAAGAGCCTATTGGAACTCTTCCAGAAATAGTAGGCCCTAATGGTTTTAAGATGAGACATTTGAATTCAACAGATCAAAGTAAGATTTCAAGGGGGATGCTCAGATCAATAGATTTCATGAATAAATTGGGATTATATGCATTTATAGATTTCAGGGAACAGGGACTTAAAGGTTTTGAACTTATACCTGAGTTCCGTGGGATACAAGGTATATTTTTATCAAGGCCATCTAATTTAGATGAAGCCAGTATCCTAATACAAAGATCATGGGGATTTGCAATGAGTTCTTTATCTGACCATAATTTTTCATTTCTGCTAAAATTGAGGGAAATCGCAATGAATAATGGAAAACTCTTTGCCATACATTTCAGTGAAAACGTAAGGGAAAATTTAGATATGCTTCTCCAGTTATCCCCAGATTTTATAATACACGGCATAGAGGCCACTGAGGATGAAGTAAGAACAATATCTGAAAAAGGAATATATTGGGTAATAACTCCCAGATCAAACATTTTTTATGGAAAAAGACCGGATTATTCAAAACTGTTTAAGAATAACGCTCATTTACTGCTGGGTACTGATAATGCTTTTGTTACAGAACCCGATATATTTTCTGAAATTGATTTCCTCTACAGATATCAGAGAGGAATTTACAGGATTTCACCATCTCAGATAATAGAGATGTCAATAACAAGACCCAGGGAATTTTTCAAAAGGAAAGGAATTAATTTTGGGAGAGAAAGGTATATCCTCTTCTTGGAGGAAGTGGATGAATTCCAGATTATAACCAGGGCACATATGTACGATTACATTGTTTTGGATATTTGAATTAATAACATTTTTTAATTTATACTTATTATTGAAGTGGGTGCTGCATTGCCAGATGAAATTATAGAGGAAATTAAAGAAAAAATATTGAAGGCAACTGATAACGATCAAAATGCTGCTATGGAGTTCGATAAAAGATTGTTGGAATCAACAGAACCTCCGATAATAGTGGCATTAAACGTTGTTGAGGATTTCCAGGGTGATATATCTGTTTTATTCGATGGTGAAAGGATTAGCTCCGTAACAAAAGATTTTGAAGGAACTGTGGTTGGAAAGATAACAAATATCAGTTACAAAGAATTTGAACGAAACGGAAAAAGGCATAAGATGCTTACAGGTATTATTAGGGATAATTCTGGAGCTATTCCCATAACTATATTTGATCCACCTAAAATAGGAGAAGGTGATACAATTTTAATTAAAAACGTGGTAGGTGACGAATTTAACGGTAAATTAAGACTAAAGACAAGAAACAACTCAGAAATAACCCTGCTAAAAAGGGGATCGGATGGTCAGGCAGAAATGGTTACAATTTCTAAAATAAATCCAGATATGAAGTTCATCAGTGTAGAAGGCGAATTGCGTATAATTGAAAAAAATAGGCCGGTAAAAGGTGAGCAATCAAGATTAACGGTTGGAATACTTACAGACTCTACTGGCACAATTCAAGTAAGGGCCTGGGATATTGATTTAGAGGAAGGACTCGTTAGGTTTCATGGCGCATACCCTAAGATTTACAACAATAAATTATATCTAAATGTTAATAAAAATTCTAGAATAGAAGTATTGAGAAGGGCCGGTAAGCCAGAAAATCTATATCAGTTAGCTGAAAACGGTAGCGGTGAGATTGAGATCAATGTTAGGATTTTAGGGTTCATAGCAAAGAATCCTTTTGTGGATGTCTGTTCTGAATGCGGAAGGGTGGTAAGAGATAGCAGGTGTAATCTTCACCCTGAAGCAAAACCAGCACGAATAATTAGGGTTACTGCAATAATAGATGATGGATTCTCGTCTCAATATGCAACTTTATACCAATCTTTATTAATAAAGCTAATTGGGGAAGACGCAGTTAAATCATCTTTAGCCAGTCTTGACATATCACTGGTAAGGGAGAGATTAAATGAATTAGCCTTAAATGAATTTATGGTAAAAGTATCTGCTTACAGATCCTCACGTTCCAATTCCGGAGAGGAAGCCAGAACAAACATGGAGATTGTTGAAATTCAAAAATTCACAGAAGATGATTATAAGATTTCCATTGAGAAACTGAGGGGTGAATTTACATGAGGCCCGCATATTTGATCACAGGTGGAGAGTTGAGGGATTCAAGTCCAGTTAACTATAACGGAGAAAATCTTAACATCTCAGGACTTGGTTTGTTATTCAAGAAATTCATAATGGTAGGGCAAGTACAAAATAGGATGGAAGAAAATGATAGGAAAATGATAAAGATTCTTGACCAGAACAATGAGTTCTACTTTCTAATAGGACAGTATTTCACTGGAAATCCTGACAAAATATGGGATTTACAGATAAACTCTTATGTTATAATATCTGCTACGTTAACATTTAAGGAGAAGAATTCTGGCCAGGATAGGAACATATATGCTGAAAATTTTAGAGAAATTAACGATCTGGAACTACAGTATTATCGCCTTCATACTATGAAGTCTCTACAGGACAGACTAAACATAGTTAAGAAGTTAATAAGTTCAGGTGCAAAGGATTTGTCAGAAATTTCGGTCCTTACCAAATCAAATTACATCGCAGAGGGGATTTATTATAGAATTAAGGAAAATCTGGGATTTGATGTATCAAGGTATGAAGCATTACTGGAAAGCTTTAGGTCATCGAGTGAAAGTTCAACGAATGAAAAAATCTTGGGGTTAATAAAATCGAGGGGTGAGATGTCCATGGACGAAATAGTTAAATCATTAGAAAATTCAATGACAACCAAAGAAATAGAGGATGCACTTTCCAGTCTCTTAAATTCTGGTGAAATTTATGAAACTAAGGAGCATAAATTTAGGTACATTGCCTAATGTTTGAATGCTCTTTCACCCACTGATATGAAATTTAAACCTTTATCAGAAGCATACTTTAATATTTCATTATCCCTAATGCTACCTAGAGGTGCTGCCACGTTTTTTATGCCAAATTCATGAATTAATTCCAAATTATCTACAAAGGGGAAGAAACCGTCCGATATCAAAAGGGAATCATCATCTATCCTTCCCAGGCTCTTCGCTTTTTCAAGTGCTATTCTTACGGAATCTACCCTATTGGGCTGTCCTGCACCTGAAGATTTCAAATGAAGATCCTTTACAATGGCCACAGCGTTGCTTTTCAATGTTTTTACCAACTCCCAGCCAAAAATTAAATCATTTAATATTTTTGCAGGAGGATTGCCTGTTTCAATTTTAAAATTGAGTTCTTTCTTAACATTCCATTCCTGTTCCAATATAATGTTTCCGGCAATTTTTACATCTGGAACATTATAATAATCATAGTGTCCCCTTAAAACCCTGAGATTTTTCTTCTTTTCCATGGCATTTAATAGTTCATTTTCATAGTCAGGGGCTATAACCACCTCAATGTACCTATCCTTCAATATATGCCAGTCATCCTTTTTCAGAGGACGATTACAGGCCAGTATCCCACCGTAAGCAGAAACCTCATCACTCATAAATGCCATTTCGAGTGAATTGTCTCCAGTGGCTGCTCCACAAGGATAATTATGTTTTATAACAACGCATGAATTGCTATCTAACCTGTTTACCAATTCCCATGCTGTCCAGGCATCTAGAATATTGTTGTATGAGAGCTCTTTTCCTTCTTTTACGACAGAAAAGAATGGTTTAAAGAGATTGTATGTTCGAGCCTTTTGATGGGGATTTTCTCCGTACCTCAATTTTATGAAGGATTTACCGGCCAGATTAAAGTAGTTAGTGGATTCCCCAAAGTATGAGGATATAGCATAATCATAATATGATGTCAAATGGAAAGTTTCAGAAGCGAGATATTTTCTATCCTCCAAGGATAATTCACCATTTTTCATTCTATCCATTACAAATTCCATATAATCATTACCAGGTACAACAATCACTCTAGTGTAATTCTTGGCTGCTGCTCTAAGAAGCGTGACCCCACCTATATCTATCAACTCTATCATCTCTTCATATTCTTTATTCTTTGACTTCATTGAATCAATGAAATCATAAAGGGAAACCATAACAAGGTCAATTGGAACCATATTGTATCTGCTTAGATCAGGATCATTTCTGTCCAATGCCAATATTCCACCTAATAGATATGAAGAAAGAGTTTTTAATCTCCCGTTAAACATTTCAGGGATTTTAGCCAGGTTTGAAGCATCCAAACAATCAATACCTTTTTCCTTCAAATATTTCAATGTACCAGAAGTAGAATATATATTGTAGCCATTTTCAACGAGAAACTTTGCAAATTTTTCGATTCCGTCCTTGGACCAGGCTGAAATAATGGCATTTTTACCATTTTCCATAATTGATTATCGGGTTTTAATTGTTAAATTTTTATCCTTTGGAAACTAAAAAAATTTTAATTTGTGATAAATATTAACTGAATATCGGAGGAATCTTTGATGGAAAGAAACATAGTTGTAGAATCTTTACCGCAAGCTCCTGTAGAAGAAAGGGAAGTGGAAATCGTTGAAAGGAAAGGAATAGGCCACCCAGATTCTGTTTCAGATGGAATAGCAGAGTCAGTCAGCAGGGCGCTTTCCAAATATTATTTGGAGCATTATGGTCGAATTTTGCACCATAACACAGATCAGGTAGAAGTTGTAGGTGGTCAAGCTGCCCCTAAATTTGGGGGAGGTAAGGTGCTTGAGCCTGTTTACATATTACTCTCAGGGAGGGCAACCACTTCGGTAAATGGTGAAAGAATTCCCCACAGAAGTATAGCAACTAAGGCAGCTTTAGATTATCTAAAAAAACATTTTGATACCTTAGATGTAGAGACAGACGTAACTATTGATTGCAGAATAGGCCAGGGATCTGTCGATCTCAGATCACTTTACGATACCTCAAAGTTGCTCTCAAATGATACTTCCTTTGGTGTTGGTTTTGCACCATTTTCCGAAACTGAAAAGGCGGTATTGGAAGCTGAAAAGTACATAAATGGCGAATTGAAGGGAGTTTTAAAAGCCCTTGGTTATGATGTAAAGGTTATGGGCTTCAGGAAGGGAGACACAATAAACCTCACAACTGCAATTGCAATGGTTGACAGGTATGTAAGCTCGCCAGAACAGTATATTGATATTAAGGAAAAAGCCAAGGAATTAATACAAAAGAGGGTTCAATCCAAGGTAAAGAGAAATGTAAATGTTTATGTTAACACAGCGGACAACCCTAATGAAAACATATACTATCTTACAGTTACAGGTTTATCCATGGAAAACGGTGACGATGGTTCAGTAGGAAGAGGTAACAGGGTAAATGGTCTGATAACACCATACAGGCCAATGAGTATGGAAGCTGCTGCCGGAAAGAACCCTGTAACACATGTTGGTAAACTCTACAATCTGGCCGCATGGAAGATAGCTGAAGACTGCTACAAGGAATCTAATGGAGAAGTTAAGGAAATTCATGTAAGAATAGTCTCACAAATCGGAAGACCTATAGATGATCCACATGTGGCAAACATACAGATCATAGGCGCTGACCAGAAGACTGCAGAGAGATACAAGAAAGATTTCCAGAGGATAGCCGATGATTGGCTTGCCCACCTTGACAGAATAACAAACATGCTGGTGAAAGGAGAGGTGTCTACTTTCTGATCAGCTCCATAGAGTTCAGAAGGTTCACACCAGATCTGCTTCACCAGGTTACTGAACTCTCGAGGAAGAATGTAACAGAAATTTACTCAGATTTTATTTTTATAGATATATATTATTCTTGGCCTTCTGGTTTTATAGTAGCAATGGAAAGGGAAAACGTAGTTGGTTTTATTTGTGGTTCCGTAAACGGAGAGAAAGAAGCAAGGGTTATGATTATAGTCGTGGATAAGGAGTTCAGGGGGCAGGGGATCGGAAAAAGGCTTTTAGAACTATTCGAGGAAGAGGCAAAAAAATTAAAAGTAGAAAAAATGAGATTGGAAGTTAAAACTTCTAACAAAGTTGCAATAAACCTCTATAAGAAAATGGGCTTCATAATCTCCAATATGCTACCAGCTTACTATAATGATGGCAGCGACGCCTACGTGATGCAAAAATTTATATGATTTTTGAGGCCCAGGGCAAAGCCTCCTCAATATAGGAGGGGCCATGATGGGCAAAAAAATCGTATTGGGAAGGTGTCAGAAATATCTTATCCTCTTTAACTGCCCTTATTCCTTCCCATTTCCTCTTTGCAATTTCTTCGAAGTATTTTTCCTTCGAAGCTCTCGAGAACATTTTGGGCTCAAAAATAATAATCTCTGGATCAAACTCCAGTATATCATCGAAATCCGGAACGAACCATTCCTTCCTTATCATTGAACCATAAATTTCAAACCCTAAGAAAGAAAAGCCATGATTTATATAGCTCAATGATCCAAAGGTTACTGGCCCGCCAAGGTCAATCTCATAGTACAACCTTAATCCTCTCCCTTTTCTTTCGATTGATATGAGCTTCTCATAGAGTTCATTTACCAATTCTCTTGATTCATGGACCCTGTTAACAACAATTCCTGTCTTCAAAATAAGGTCAAAAATTGAGAAAAGGTTGAATGGAAGATCAATGGTATAAACAGGGAAGTACTCTGAAAGCTCATCCCCCAATTTATCTTGGTAGCCAGAGACCATTAAAATTAGATCCGGATTAAGCTCTTTAAGGAGGTCTATCCTCGCATAACCGTAACTTCCGATTTTCCTAATTTTCTGTGCCTCTTTCGGTCTTACGCAAAACGGTGTCACACCAATTATATTTTCACCTTTACCTATTCTGAAAAGAGTTTCCGTTATGGATGGGCTAAGAGAAACTATCCTTTGGGGTTCATCGGGTAAGCTAACCTTTCTACCTTTGTCATCAATTAAAATCATATGGCAAAAGCATCATCCATTTTTGTCTCAGGTATGGGGGAACCAACATTATTCTTATCTACCACTGTTATCCATATGGTTCCGTAGGGAACCTCCTGTGAGAGCAGGATCCTTCCATAAAATGAAAGGTATAAGGATGAAACAAATACATCGAGGGAATCTTCAAGCTCACCCGAACTTATGGAATCCATGGGAAATGTTTCGGATTCTACTTCTATAATCCTGTTCCAGATTTCCCTTATTATTAGATGCATATCCTCAGGATGGGAATATTCCCCGGCTTCGCTGATAACTCTCTTAGGTTCCTTCTTCTTGTTCTTAGAGATGAACTTAACATTTTTTATTGCATCAATCAGGTCATGGATAGATATATTTCTTTTATCTTCTGGTATATATGAAAGAGAAACCTGAAATTCTTCGCCTTCGTATTTTGGTTCCACAAAATAGTCAAGTCCATCATCTAGCCCATAATTGCTATCATCATTGAGCTCGGTTTTGGGTATCACTCTTTCTGATTTGTTCCTGAGATTGAGCCATGCCATGTAAACAATTCTTCCTGCCACTGGAAAGTCCCTGAATTCTTGGTTTATCTCATTCATGAATATGTCTACAAATTTTGCAAGATCTAGGTTCCAGGGGTCAAAATTGTATTTTTCCACTATTTCCAATGCTTTGAGAATTATTTCATATTTCCTGGATTCTAGGTTTGAAACCTCATTTTCTATTGTCCTTTGAATTATCTCTTTTTCTTCAGTGTCCAGTATAAATTCAGATATGTTGCTCATGCCATTGACACCTCCTGTGTGAGGTCCTTTGTGAATGTTATACTGCTCCTATCCTGGTAGGTTACACCTATCATCTGATTAGCATATTTCATCGTGGATTTTCTCAATGTAACTGCTATTATCTGTGCCCTTTCCGAATTTCTCCTGAAAAGCCTTCCTACGTTCTCAGCATTAACACCATCCAAGAACATATCCACTTCGTCCATGAAATATATTGGGGAAGGGTCATATTCTTGTATTGCAAGAATCAGTGCCAGTGCAGCTAAGCTTTTCTCTCCACCTGATAAGGAAACGAGATTATCCACTTTCTTTCCTTTTGAAGATGCTTTTATTATAAGGCCACCATCAAAAGGATTGCTTAAATTCTCTAATTCCAGATAACCCTCTTGACCATTTGTTAATTCTGCATAAATATTTATGAAGTTTCTGTTGACTTCATTGAAGACATCCAAGAATATTACTTTCTTTTGCTCTTCCAGTTTCTTCTCTAACTGGTTAAGTTTCTCCATTTCATTTTCCAGGGTCGTCTTCTTATTGTTCAACTCATCCATTCTCTGTTTCTCAGAGGCGTAATCCTCAATTGCTTTGAGATTTACAGGTTCCATTTGCTTTAATTGATTTTCGAGGAGAATTACTTCTTTCTTAATTTCTTCATTAGTCAGTTGTATCTGTATTTCTTTTGCATTTTTCTCACCTATTTCCCTGAGCGTTTCATCTAACCTCCTTTTAGCGTCATCTAATTTACTTTCAAGCTGCAATTTGAAATCAAAATTGGTTTTATTCAGAGATTCCAGAGTTTCAATTTTTGTCTTTATTTGGTTCCTTTTATTGATGAGATCCATTAATTTGCTCTCTTTTTCCTTTGCATCTTTTTGCATCTGCGAATAGACCCCGTTCATTGCCTCCAATTTGGTTTTCTGTTCAGTTATTTCCTTCCCGAGCTTACTTCTATTGTTGTCATTATTTAAAATGTCCATCTCTATGGTACTCAGCTGTTTATTGATGTTTGATATTCTTTCATTTAAAGCAATTATTTCCTCATCAATTGTTTTTTTCTGCAAACTTAGGGATTCCAATTCCTTTTTTATCTGTGATATTTCTGAATCTAACGATTTTATGCGATCCCTGTCAGTTGCGTTGAGGAATTTATCCTTCTTTTCTTTCAAATTATTTAATTCTAAATCAATCTTATTTGTGCTTTCTCCAAACTCTTTTATCTGTTTATTTATATTTTCAATTTCAGATTCAATATTTTGAAGCTCCCTCTTTTTTGTTAATACCTGATTTCTCTTGATTTCTAGTTCCTTTTCCATCTCATCTTTCCGTGTTTTCAACTGCTGTATAGTTCCTTCTTCCATTCCAACTTTAAGGTTTATTTCGTTTAGCTGTTCTGCTAACTTCCTCATCTCACTATCGTAATCCTCTATACTCCTTCTTAACTCTTCGCGCCTTTGCCTGAGTTCTGTCAATTTTGCATTAAGCTGTTCATAATTTTTGTCCAGATCTCTTTTGGCCATCTGGCCACCAGTCATAGCGTTGGTGGGATCAATAAGATCTCCTTCCAGGGTAACAATTCTTACTCCTCCCATAACTTCCCTGGCAAGATTAAGATTTTTGACCAATACTGTATCAGAAAAAACATACGTAATCGCGGCTTCAATTTCTTTAGGAAATTCAATATGATTTATGATCAATCCCATGGTTCTTGGGTCGTTCATTAGAAGAATGCTTTTTCCTTTCGGTCTTACCGGTATCATTTTGTTTATAGGCAGGAATGTTAATCTCCCCTTTCCCCTCTTTTTAAGGAGTTCTATAGCTGCCTGAGCATTCTCATCATTGTCAACTATTATGGAATAAAGCCTGTTGCCTCCTGCTGCCTGTACGGCAAAATTTAACTCCGGATCGTATTTTATAAGAGAATCTACTGTCCCCTTTATTCCCTT
>Ga0080006_1197620_pt1 | contig 14980 bp, 9 predicted proteins | sample RS3BMetagenome_FD_69209 | JGI IMG/M metagenome (GOLD analysis project Ga0080006, IMG submission 69209) | Ferric oxide microbial mat and aquatic microbial communities from Rainbow Spring, Yellowstone National Park, USA - RS3B (SPADES... ...
AGCGGTTACTTCTCCGGTCCATCCGCCGCAACCGTCGGCACACACCTGCCCCGGCGCTCCGCCGCCGGCCGGCGTGGGGCGCCGACGGGCGCCACCCTTCCTAACCTGATCGACGTCGTGGGTGCAGTACATTCCTGCGTCCGCCATCCGGCGGCGTTCCCGGCCAGGCCTGCTTGCAGCCGTGCAGCCCCTCGACTTCTCCGGGGTGCACAGCAGTTACTCGGGGTGATGGGCGGGGTCGTCCCTGTGGGCAGGCGCTCGGCGCGTCACGGCCGCCCATCGGGCCGGGACCGGGGCGGAACGGACAGGAGCAGGTGATCGAGGGCCACTGCCGCGGCAAAGCCCCAGGCCGGGCCGGGATGCCGCGCCGCCTGCAGGCCGGCGAAGGCGGCCCCGAACACGGCCAACTCGATCGCCAGCCGCAGCGGGGGCGAGACCGGCCAGCGGGCCCGGGGGGCGACGAACGCGCCCCACACGACCGCGGCGAGCATCGGGGCGGCCAGCGCGAGGCCGGCGCGCGTCGCGGGTCCGTGCCCGGCATGCGCGCCCCAGACGGCCAGGGCGGCCAGCGCGCAGAGTTCGAGAAGAAACCTCAGGGCGGAGCCAATGTGATACGTCGCCCGGCATCCCCCCGCCCTCGGCCCGAATGCCGCCATCCCGCACAGCCTGCCGCGTAACGCCCGCGGCGTCCGGAGCGTACTGACCCGGGTGGACCCAGGTGATCGATCCACCCGTGCGTCAGATGACCCACCGTCGGAACGGGCGATCCGGCAGTGCAAGCGCACGGGGCCGGCACCGATGATCGTGGTCCCCTGGTCCGCCGTCACCTTGGGGCACGCCAGGGTTTCCACCGCGGTCCGCGGGATGCGGCCCGCAACCCGAGGACGGACTGCACGCCGGCGAGGCTCCAGCGCACGCCGGGTGCCGGCGCCCGCGCCACGGCCCGGCCCGCTGCCTTTCAACGCGCACCACTCCCTGCAGCGATCGGACGGCGGTCCGCGGCGGGCGGGGGGATGGCGCCCGCCCGCGCCGGGCCCCGGTGGTCGCCGCGCGCGCCAGGCCGTTCGTCGATGCCCTCGGGCCCGTTTGGGGTGTGCTGGCACGGCCATGTGGGATGTATTAACATTGCCGCGCGATGATGGGCGTGGTTCATCACCGGCATTGTGGGGTGCCGGCCGCCTCTTCCCGCGGGGGCGCGCGACGTGGCCGGTGGGGTGCGCCGCGCGGCTCCGCCGGCCGGTTCATCGGCGGGAGGGTGCGAGACGCCCTGCGGCGCCGCCGACCGATGCCGGGCAGCCCGGCCAGCCGCTGGGGGCCAGCCCATCGCCCCGGTCTCCGGGGGTCGCCGGTCCGCGCTATCGGCGGCGGCGCGGGTGGCCGCACCGTCCCGAGGCCGGGAGCCCACCGAGCGGAGGGATGGGCGGACGGCGGCCATGTGCGTCCACAGGCATTCCTCTCAGTCAGAGGCAGGCGTTGTGTCATGCTGATGGCGTCGTCGATCGGCCCGCGGGGTTCTGGCCGGGGGCCGGCCGGCAGCCCTGTCGGGCGCACCGCCGCCTCCGGCGCGCTCTGGGGGTCGGGGCTGCGGACCGGCCTCTCCGCGGCGTGGTCCGTGCTGCGCCACGGGATCACCGTGTACGCCTGGGCGCTCGGGGCGTACACGGCTGCGGTGCTGGTGCACGCCCTCACCGGCATCGACGGGGGATGGGTGCTGCTGCCGGCCGCGCCCCTGGCCGGGCTCGGCGCCCTGCGCTGGATCTGGCAGGGGGAGCGGGGGCGGGTGCTCTGGCGCCTCGGGGCGGTGGCGGCCGCCGCGGCGGGTCTGGCCCTGACCTCCCTCACCGCCTACAGCCACGGGCTGGCGCTCGCCGGTGTCCCGCAGGGGGCCGGGCTTCTGGGCACCCTGCCCCCCTCCGCCGCCGCGGCCGGGGCCCTGGCCGTCCCCGTCGGATCCGTCCTGCGGGCCTTCACCGAACTCGTGGCGCTTCCGGCGGCCGCCGTCGCCGCCGCCGGCACGGCCTTCCGGCTGGTGCGCCGGTTACCCCTCAACACCGGCCCGGTGCCCGCGCCCTCCTCCCTGCCCGAACTGGCGCTGGACGGCGCCGAACTGCTGGTGTGGCTGGTGGCCACGCCGGCCGCCTTCCTCGCGGGCGCCAACCTGGCGGACACCACGCCCGGCCTGGCCCAGCCGGCAGGGGCGCTCCTGGCGTTCGCCGCCCTGCCCTTCGGCGCTTACGGCTTCCTGCGTGTCCTCTGGTGCGGATTGCCAAGCCGCGATCTGGCCACGTTCCTGCGCAAGGCGCTGCTCGTGCTGCTGCTGGCGGCGGTCGGCGCCGTCACCCTCAGCGCGGCGCTCCCGGCCCTGAACTCGCTGCGCGCGGCGGCCGGGCTCGGGATCCTGGCGGTGTGGGCCGTGGCCTGTGCCGCGATGTGCTGGTGGCGGCGCCGGCGGGTGGGGGTGCGGTAGGAGAGGGCGCCACGCACGTATGTGCACGGTGCCCTCAGGTTCCGGTCCTTGTCCCCAGGCCTTTGGCGGTGCGGCCGGCGCCGGGGGGCCGGGGGGCCGGGGGGGCCAGCGGGACCGTGCAGGGCAGCCGCGGCGAGACCCGTCAGCCAGCGGCTCCAAGCCCGGGCAGGCGCTGGCGGAGTCCAGCGATGCGGTCCAAGGGGTGGCCCGGACCCGCGAGCCGACCTGGCGCCGAACCCGCCGGAGCGCGGTCCCGGTGGCAGCGGCACCGGGGCGGGTTCGCGGCCGGTGTCGGGGACTGGCGCCGGCAGTCGCGCGCCGGGCGGGGGGCGGGGGGCGGGGGCCGAACCACCGCGGTCGCTCTTCACCCCCACGGCCCATCCCTGCCCAGGTCACGGTGACCCGCCCCCCCGCCGCTCCTGGCCGTGCGGATGAAGCCCCCGGCCCCTCAGCTCCCCCCCTCAGTGCGCCACTACGACGCGGTAGAAGCTCCTGGCCGTGCGGATGAAGCCCCGGCCCCTCAGCGTCGGAGGGTCCCCCGCGCGCCGCCCCGAACCACGGTTGGCATGCTGCGGCCCCGGAACAGGTGAACGACCCGTCCCCGTCCGCTGACCACAGCTCCGTGCGCAGGAAGCCGTTGCTGGCCTCCAGCGCGAGGTGGCCGCCGGTGCGGGAGATCCCCAGCCCGAGGTCGGCGTCCAGCGCGTAGAGGCCGGTCACGGCGTCCAACACCCCGGGGTCGGCGTCCCCCGCCGGCTCCAGGCGCACCGGAGCCGCGGGGGACGCGTCCTCGTGCTCCCCCACGTCCTCCAGGAACGGGAAGTCGCCCGGCTCCACACGCACACGCGTCAGGGGGCGCACGGGCCGTTCGCAGACCCGTTCCTGCAGCGGCCGACCCTCCCCGTCGAGGACCTGCCGGAAGGGCTCCCGCGGCAGGACGTACACCGTGCCGCCGGTCCAGGGCCCCCGCCGCATCATCTCGGCGTGCGGCGAGAAGCGGTAGTCCGCGCGGGGCCGGCCGTCGCTCCCGCCAACAGGCGCTGCGGAGGGTGCCCCGGTAGCCGCTCCGGTCCACCACGGCGAAGAAGACGGGCCAGATCCCGTCGGGGGTGGCCCACACCCCCTTCCGGAACCGGGCGATGTAGTCGAGTCGCGAGCGGGGGACGAAGGCGTCGATACCGCCGTCGTTGGAACCGTGCAGCAGGACGGGCGGGGTCTCCACCAACCGGCGCAGCCAGGCGTGCGCGGGGCGGCCCCGCGGCGGGGTCGCCGCCGCGCCCGGCCCACCGGCTAGCGCGCCCCGCCAGGCCGCCGCGAACGCGTCCACATCCACATCACCGGGGTTCAGCCGCAACGGGGCCTACAGCCGCTCGCGTTCCGTCTGCCCCACGTCCCCACCCCCCTGCGGCCGAGGGATCATGCGGGCCGGCGGGCCAGGGCCTGGCCCAAGTGCTCCGCCACCAACCGCAGGCCGGCCGCATCCAGCACGTGCACAGCCCTCCCTCCGCCGCAGAGCCCCGCGAGCGGCAGGAATCCCCCCGCCCGAAGCCAACGGGGCCACCGGACACGCAGGAGGGGGCGCATCCGCATGAACTACGGCCGCATCGCGGGACTGGAGAAGCCCGTCTCGCGTCTGGTGCTGGGCTGCGGGGGCTTCCGCCCCGAGGACATGCCCAAGGCCGAAACCCTGCTTTCCGCCTTCACCGCCGCCGGCGGCACCGCCCTGGACACGGCCCACGTCTACGGGCGCGACGGGGCCAGCGAGCGCGCCGTCGGGCAGTGGCTCGCCTCCAGCGGCAGCCGCGACCGGGTCGTGCTCATCACCAAAGGGGCCCACCCCGACGCGCAGTGGCGGCCGCGGGTCGCGCCCGAGGTGATCGGAGCGGAACTCGCCGTGAGCCTGGAGCGCCTGCAGACCGACCACGTGGACCTCTACCTGCTCCACCGCGACGACCCGGAGGCGCCGGTCGGGCCCATCATCGAGTGCCTCAACGGCCACGTGGCCGCGGGCCGCCTGCGCGCCTTCGGGGCATCCAACTGGAGCCCGCGCCGAATCGACGCCGCCAACGCCTACGCACAGGCGCACGGCCTGCTCGGCTTCGCGGCCAGCAGCCCCCACCTGGCGCTGGCCGTCGCCCACGACCCGCCGCACATGGGCCATTCGATCGTGTCCGGCGACCGGGAGGCCCTCGAATGGTACCGCGGGCGGCGGCTGCCGCTACTGGCCTGGACGGCGCAGGCGCACGGCTTCTTCTCGGATCGGGCGAACCCGGACGACCCGGAGGCGCGCCGGCGCTTCCGCCGCTACGACGAGGACGAAAACTGGGAGCGCCGGCGCCGGGTGTGGGAACTGGCCGCCCGCACCGGTCGCACGCCGACCCAGGTGGCCCTGGCCTGGCTGCTCTGCCAGCCGATCGAGGCCTACGCCGTCATCGGCCCCGGCAGCGTGCCGCACCTGGAGGACGCCCTGGGGGCGCAGGACCTCCGCCTCTCCGCCGCGGACCTGGCGTGGCTGAACCTGGAGGGGTGACCCCACGGCCGGGCGCGCGGGGCAGAGGCCCGCCACGCCCCGCCGCCCCGCCGCGGCGCAGGCCCCCCCGTGCCCTTTGAGCCGCGACACGTGTCGCGGCCCATCCAAGGCCCCCCGTCCCGCGTCCACCCCTACGAGGGCGCGGGGGCGCGCCGGCCGCCTGCGGGCTCGTACCGCCGGAACAGGGTGCCGAAGAGCACCGCATACGCCAGTTGCAGCGACGCGGCCAGGTAGAGCGGCAGGTTGAGCGAGCCGATCGCCATCAGCCAGCCACCGACCCCGGGACCGATCGACGCCGGCAGGCTCCAGGAGACGTTGTTCAGGCTGCTGGCCAGCCCCCGCCGCTGGTCGCGGACGATGCCGACGCCGAAGGCCTGCCGCGCGCCCACCGACCCGCGGTTGAGCACCGAGCGGGCGGCATAGAGCGCGGCCGCCCAGCCGAAGGTCGGCATGAACGGCATGGCGACCAGCATGGCCACCCCCACCACGCGGACCCAGACGATGGACCGCACCAGCCCGATGCGCGCCACCAACTGGCCGGTGACGATCGACGCCAATCCGGTGAGGATGAACGTCACCCCATAGACCGAGCCGACGGCGCCGGGGCCCACGCCGTAGCGCGCGGAGAACCAGTACGGGAGCAGCGGACCGAAGAGGCCGATGCCCAGGGCGTTGACCGCGTTGGAGGCCACCAGCAGCGCCAGGACCCGGTTCTCCTCGCGGTGGACCCGGGCCTCGGCGTCCGGCGGGGGGGTTTCGGCGTGGGGCGCGGTGGCGTCCGGCGGGGGGGTTTCGGCCGCCACCGGCGGGCGCCCCGCGGCGCGGGCGGGCAGGACCTCGCGCAGGGCCGCGATCTGCCAGTAGTTGACCGCGGAGAGGGCAAGCGTGAGGGCGAAGAGCGGCAGGTACTCGCGCGCCCCGGGCAACAGCGGCGCCCAGAGGGGGACGAGCCCCCCGATCACCGAACCGACGCCCATCCCCCAGAAGCCGATCGCCGCGTTGAGGCTGAACACGGCGCCGCGTTCGCGGGCGGGCACGTGGCGGGCGAGCCAGGCCTGCTCCGCCGGGGCGAACGGCCCGGCGGCGCCGTTGGCGCCCAGACCGTAACCGAAGACCACCGCGGCCCCCACCAGCACCCAGCCGCGGGGATCGGCCAGCACGGCGAGCGTGGAGACGGTCAGGGCGGCCTGGTAGATCAGCAGGAAGGGGCGGCGGCCCACGCGGTCGCTGACGGGCCCGACGGCGAGGCCGAGCACGCCGCCGGCCAGGGAACTGGCGGTGAGCAGGAGCCCGATCGTCCCCGCCTGCCAGTGCAATGCACGCAGGAAGAGCACGAAGTCAGCGGCGAGGGCGCCCTGGGCCACGCTCCGGAGCGCCCGGGCGGCCATCAGGCCCCGCGCGACGGGGTCCAGGCGGCGCCAGCCCGCCGGCAGGTACGGCGGGGGCGGATCGGGGGGGGCGGACGGGACATCGGGGGCGGTGGCCGGGCCGGCGTCTGGGACCGCCGGGGCCGCGGACCCAGAGACCTCTGCGGTATCCGCGGGGGCGGTCGGGGCCGTCGGGACGCAGGGGGCGGGGCCGCCGGCGGCTGCCCCGCCCGGCGGCTCGTGCGGGCTGGGTGGTTGCGTTTCTTGTGGTCCGTCGCGGACGGGTGCGCGTGACGGCGCGTGCGGCCGCCCCGGCCGGACCGTTCCTCCTCGTCGTCGAACAGTTCGTGCGGTTCATGCGGGCCCCGGGGGGGCACGGGGGCCGGGGGGGACCTTCGCGGTAGGTTCGCGGGCATTCCGCGGGACGAGGCCGTGGGGCCGGGCGGAAGGCGCCGGGGGCCACTTCGAGGGCGCGGCGGACGGGACGCGCCGGCGTTGGTTTCGGCCGCGGCGGCGCCACGCGGCAAGATACGCGCGCCCGGGCCCCCCCACCTGCATCGGGGCGTGTGGAAACGGCGGTGCGGGCGGAGGGGTCCGGGCGCGGTCGAGGCACAGGCCCGGGACCGGCGTGGTGTTGTCGCCCGGGTCATCCCTTCGCCGGTCCACCACCGACCCCTGACGGCCCTCGCCTTGCCGCCACACCGCGGCGGCCTCCAGCCCCCCGGGCCGGGCGGCGCCGTCCGGATCCGCCGCCCCCCGCGCATCGGCCGGCAGCCCCTTCCCGGCCGCGAGCACACCAAACACGCTCCAGGGGCCGACCACCATCCCTGGGCCCGTTCGTTCCAGGGGGAATGCTCGCGTTCGGGCCGTGTACGCCGCCGGCGCCCGGCCGCCAGTGCCTCGATCCGGCGGCCGATATCGCGGTCCATCTCCGTCAGTATCGCCCGGAGGCCGCCGCCAGAGGTGTGCCGGAGGCAGACGCCACCTCGGCCAGAGGCAAGCACGGAGGAGGCGCAACACCCTCCAAGCCGGATCGGCGGGAGCCGTTACCGCCGCGCGCGTGACCACGGCCTTGGTAACTGCTCAGCAGCCCCGCCCCGGGGGTGCTGAGCGGTTACTTCTCCGGTCCATCCGCGGCAACCGTCGGCACACACCTGCCCCGGCGCTCCGCCGCCGACCGGCGTGGGGCCCCGACGGGCGCCGCGCTCCCCTTCCCAGCCTGATCGACGTGGTGGGGGCAGTACATTCCTGCATCCGCCATCCGGCGGCGTTCCCGGCCAGACCTGCTTGCAGGCGTGCAGCCCCTCGACTTCTCCGGGGTGCTGAGCAGTTACGCGCGTGGTTCCCCGCCGAACCCACCGGCGCGCGCCAGCCGGACCCCTGGCGGCGGGGCGAGGAGACTTGGCTCGAAACCAAGGCCCGGTTCTTCGGGGCGGCGATACGCACCGTCTTCAACCGGCTGGCGGAGGGGCTGACGTGCGCAGCGCGCGGCAAGCCGCAGGGAGCCGCTGCCGCATCACCGGCCGCGGCGCTTGAAACCGTGGCAGAACGGGCCTCGGCCCTGCGCCTTGAGTGGAAGCAGCGACTGCAGACAGCCTTCGGGCTCAACAGCCGGCACGCGGACGACGCCATCCTGAAGGCCAACGAGGTTATTGCGTCGCAGCGCGCCCTCATCCCGGTGGAAGGCGGCGGGCCGCCAGGAGGAAGCCGCGGCGGCGCGCCGGGCGATCCGTGGCCAGGAACTGCGGTTGGCGAAGCTGGATGCCAAGCTGGCGGAATACCGGCGGCACCGGGCGGAAGGGACGATCCCGCGCGTCGTGTTCGGCGGCAGGCGGCTGTGGCGGAGGCTCTGCCGGAGCGCAGGACCGGAACACGCACGTCTGCGGGCGGAGTGGCACGCGGCCCGCCGGGGACAGCCGGGGACGGCTGTACAGCCGGGGGGCCGCGGACAAGGGCGGGAACCAGAACCTGCGGCTCGCGCTCGCCCGGGGCGGGGGCTTCACGCTGGCGGCGGCCATCTCCCACCTGAGCGAGAAGACGGGGCACAGCACGTACAAACGGTGTGAGAAGGTGCAGGAACGCGGCACCTACAGCGAGGCCCCACGGGTGACGGGGCGGCTGTGGGTGCCCCGCAAGTATGAGGCGCTGCTCTGGGACCTGGTGCTGTCCGGGCGGCCCTACACGGTCGAACTGCTACGCGGAGCGCCAGGGCGGTGGCGCGCGCACGTGAGTTTCACGCCGACGGCCACCGAACCGGCGTGCGGCCTGGAGCGGGGGACGGTGGGCCTGGACATGAACCCGCACGTGGTGGCCGTCGCGAGTACGGGGCGGGACGGGAACCCGCAGCCGTGGCCGGAGGGACTGGCGGAGCGGTTGCGGGCCGAGGCGGCGTCCGGCCTGCACAAATTCGACGGCGAGTTGCAGGTGGGCGCGGCGCCGGGCCGGATCTGGCTGCATGCGCCGGAGATGTGGCAGGCGGGCGCGGACCGGCGGGCCTACCTGAGCGGCGTGGTCGCAAAACTGGCGGTGGATGCGGCCCGGGAGGCGGGCAAGCCGCTGGCGCGTGAGGACTTGGGCTTCAGCAATGAGCACGACGACGGTCGTCCAACCGCATTCTGCCGGGCAGCGGAGGGCGAATCGTAGTGGCACTGCTCACCGGCTCCGCCGTGGCGCGCCCCGGTCAGCCCCCGCGTCGTCGTGTAATCCTCGCCCTCCGATCCCCGCGGTTCCCCGGCCCGCGGGCCTCCCGCCGTCCGCCATCCCCCGTCCGGCCCGAACCCCTGTGCAATGCCGTCCTCCGATCCAGCAGGCCGTGGTCGGGGGCATGAAGAAACAGGTATTCGGCGGCCCGCGCCCGGACCCGGGGGCGAGGACCGACGCCAAGGTCGACGGTGACTGTTCAGCACCCCGGAGAAGTCGTGGGGTTGTAGGGCTCGAAGCAGGCTGGCTCGGGAACGCCGCCAGCCGGGCGGATGCAGGAATGCCCTGCATCCACGGCGCCGATCAGGCTGGGCAGGGCAACGGCCATGCGCGCGACGATGCGGCCGAGCGGGGCTGCCGGCCCGTCGGCGCCCCACACCGACCGGCGGCCCAACGCCTGGTCAGGTGAGTGCCGGCGGCCGCCGCGGACGGACCGGAGAGGTAACTGCTGTGCACCCCCAGGGCGGGGCTGCTGAGCAGTTACGGTCGACGAAGGAGTTGTGCCGTGAGCGTGCAGGAATTGGACGCGGCGGCAGCGCCCACTCCGGGGGCCGGTGCGGGGGGAGAGGGTTCCCTGCCCTCCGTTTGCCTGGGCGCCAACCTGACCGAGGCCGGGGATTACGGACGCCGCTGGTTGGTGGTGCAGGACGGAGAGGTACGCGTGTACGCCGCGCGCGGGCGGTGGGCAGGGAACGAGCCCCGGCGCGTCCCCGGCGGACCCGAGCCATGGGACGGCCGGCACCTGCTGCTGGCCGATCCGCCGGGTGCCATCGTGCCCATCGCCCGCGGCGATGCCGCGCTTGTCCCCATGTCCCCCGCCCCTGGCGCCACCGGGCCGGCCCCCGCGCCTGCCGATCCGCCGGGCGCCGCTGCCCCGGCACCGGCCCCCGTCCCGGACGCCCCGGCCGGACCGGGCTCCGGCGAGGCCGTCGCGCTCCTGCACAACTTACCGCTTGCGGACATCCGGGGGGCCCGCGTGGAGCCGCTTGTCGGCGCCGCCGCGCTCGTGGTGGACACCCGGGTCGGGCCGCTGCCCCTGGTGCGCTTCACCCCGGAGTTCAGCCACGACTTCGGGCTGGCCGCGCGGGTCCTCACGGCCCTGGCCAAGGGGGAGGCGCCGCGCATCGACCCGCGCGACGTGCCGGCCCACTGCCCCCGCTGCGGCCGGCGGCTGGAGCCGGGGACCCGGGTCTGCGCCCACTGCATCCACCGCGGCGCCGTGCTGCGGCGCCTGCTGCAATATGTCTGGCCGTACCGCTACCGCATGGCGGCGGTCTCGGCCCTGATGGTCGTGGGCACGGCGCTGGCCCTGCTGCCGGCCCAGATCAACCGGCGGCTGATCGACGACGTCCTGGTGCCCCACCGCGACATGCCGCTCCTCGGCGTGCTGGTCGTCGCGCTGCTCCTCGCCCAGGTGGCCCAGCGGGCCCTCTCGATCCTGCAGGGCCGGATCGCCAACACCTTCGGCAGCCGCGTGGTCGGTGACATCCGCTCCGAACTCTGGGGCCACCTCCAGCGGCTGTCCCTGGGCTATTTCGACAAGGCGCAGATCGGCAACCTGATGGCGCGGGTCAGCCAGGACACCTCGCGCATGCAGGCCTTCCTCACGGGCAGCGCGCAGCAGTTCGTGGTCATGGTCCTGCAGTTCGTGGGCGTCCTCGGCGTGATGCTGGTGATGAACTGGCGCCTGACGCTCATCACCCTGCTGCCCGCGCCGCTGATGTTCGTGCTCTCCCGGACCCTCTGGCCGTACGTCCGCCGCATGGATCGCCGGCTCTGGCAGGTCGTGGCCAAGGTGAACGTCGTCATCAACGACGCGCTGACCGGCATCCGCGTGGTCAAGGCCTTCGGCCAGGAGCCGCGGGAGGTGGAGCGCTTCGAGCGGGTCAACGTCGAGTGGGTCGAGCGCAACATCACCGTGGCCAACCTCTGGACGATGTTCGGCCCGGCCTTCTCCTTCGTGGCGGGCTTCGGGAGCCTGCTGGTCTGGTACTTCGGCGGCCGGCTCGTGGTGCACCGGGGCATGGATCTCGGGACGCTGATGGCGTTCACCGCCTACCTGGGCATGGTCATCCAGCCCATCACCTGGGGGAGCCAGCTCTTCACCAGCGTGACCACCTCTATCACCTCCGCCGAGCGCGTCTTCGAGGTGATGGACACCGAACCGGACGTGCGCGAGGCCGCCGAGCCCGAACCCATGCCGCGCATCGAGGGCCACGTACGCTTCGAGGGCGTGGAGTTCGGCTACCAGAGCCACCTGCCGGTGCTGCGCGACATCGACCTGGATGTGGCCGCGGGGGAGATGATCGGGCTGGTCGGCCACTCCGGCGCGGGCAAGTCCACGCTGATCAACCTGATCTGCCGCCTCTACGATGTGCGCGTCGGCCGTATCACCATCGACGGGGTGGACATCCGGAGCATCCGCCAGGACGAGTTGCGGCGCCAGATCGGGGTGGTGCTGCAGGACACCTTCCTCTTTGACGGCACGATCGCCGAGAACATCGCCTACGCGCGGCCGGACGCCGACCTGTGGGCGGTCATGGAGGCCGCCAGGGCCGCCAACGCGCACGAGTTCATCTGCCAGAAGCCCGACGGCTACGACACCCCGGTGGGCGAGCGCGGGCAGCGGCTCTCGGGGGGCGAACGGCAGCGGATCGCCATCGCCCGGGCCATCCTGCACGACCCGCGCATCCTCATCCTCGACGAGGCGACGGCCTCGGTGGACAGCCAGACCGAGCGCCAGATCCAGGAGGCCATCGCGCGCCTGGTGCGGGGCCGCACGACCTTCGCCATCGCGCACCGCCTCTCCACGCTGCGCAGCGCGCACCGCCTGGCGGTCATGGACCACGGCCGCATCGCCGAGATCGGGACGCACGAGGAACTGATGGAGCGGCGCGGCGGCTATTACCGGCTGGTGAAGGCGCAGCAGGACGCCGTCCTTGCCAGGGAGGTCATGGTGGGATGAGCGAGCCGGCGGGGACGGCGGATCCATTGGCCGCTACAGGTGTAGCGGCCGGGGGCGACCCTGCCTCGCCCGCGGGCCTTGTGCGTCTGGACCCGTCGGCGGTGCGCCTGCGCCGGGGGCTGCGCGGGGATCTGCAGCTGCTGACCGCGGAGATCTGCCATCTGCGTGTGCGTCTCAGCCGGCCGTTCCCGCTGAGCCGGCCGGACGCCTGGGTGGCGGTGCAGGGGGCCGACGGCAGGGAGATCGGCCTGATGCCGGGGCTCGGCGGCCTCGATCGCGACAGCCGGGCGCTGGCCGAGGAGGCGCTGCGCATGCGCTACTTCACCCCGCGCGTGACGGCGATCGTCGAGTTGCGCGACGAGTCGGAGGGGGGCAGAAGCGGCGGGGTGGTCTGGGAACTGCAGACCGACCGCGGGCCGGCGACGCTGCACATGCCCAACACCAACGACCACCTCCAGCCCCTCGGCGGGGGGCGGATCCTCCTGACCGACCGCGCGGGGAACCGCTACGAGATCCCCGACGTGCACGCGCTGGATGCCGCCAGCCGGGGGCGGTTGGCCCGGTTCATCTGGCTGTAGGGGTCTCAGGGAGGTGACTGCTCAGCAGACCCGCCCTGGGGGTGCTGAGCAGTCACTTCTCCGGTCCGTCCGCGGCAGCCGTGGGCACCCACCTGCCCAGACGTTCGGCCACCGGTCGGTGTGGGGCGCGGACGGGCGCGGAGACCCGCCTGGCTGCATCGTCACGCACACAGGCTCCCAGCCTGATCGATGTCGTGGGCGCAGTGCATTACTGGACCCGACCTCCGACGGCGTTCCGGGCCTGCTGCGAGCCGTGCAACCGCTCGACGTTCTCCGGGGTGCTGAGCAGTTACTCTGGGAGCCTTCATCAGGGAGCGTCTGGCTGAGTCCGATCGAGACATCACCGAGGACCCGCTGTGGCAGTCGACTGCATTGGCCCAGCCAGCCCAATGGAAGGAAAGCAGGCGGGTGGCATGATTCGGACCGTTCTCCCGAGAAGGGAGATGCTGGGTGCGCTTGCCGGCACGGTGTTAATGGCGGGGGGCGCCCGCCCCTCCCCCGGGGCCGGCCGTGTCGCGTCCGGCCCGATCGTGATCGTGCGTGGCGCGCTGCCGGGGACCTGGCAGAACGCGATTCAGCATGCCTGGACAGCGACGGGTGGAGATTTTCGGATATCGATCGAGACGGGGTTCAACTGCACCATCCCCCCTGATCTGGTGGGCTTAAACGGGTCAGTGACCCTGCGCGCGCTGCCTGCGGACGCCGGGTTGTTGGACAGATTGGCGACATTCGCTGCCCCGCGTCTCAAGGAAAGCAACTTCGACTTCGGAGTCATTGCCCCGGGCTTGCGTGGATTGTTCACAGATGCGCAAGGGCGTCCGGCCGGGTTTCCGTTTGCGGTCGGAGAAGTTCAGTTTTACGTGAATATGGCGCGACTGCACCGTTTGCGTGTTCAAACGGCCGGTGTCTGGACCTTCGACAGAATGGAGGTCGCCGTCGAGGCCGCGAACGCGGCTGACCCTACGAGCGGGTCCACTCTTGTTGCCGGAATAGGGTGGTCGGATCCCAACACGTTTGCGGTCTTTGTCGATGGCTTGGGCGGTGGTCTCTTCGGACCGAAGGCATCGGTGGGGGCTTCCGCGGTGGCGCGGTTCGCCTCGTTTGCAAGAAATGCACGCTGGTCACCCCTCGCCAGCAGAGCACCCGGATCGCCCGCGACCGACTTTGCGGTGCAGGGCTTCGGTGGCGCTGCTGCCAACGCTCTGTTTGCCTTTGTGCCGGCGTGGAACGTGGATAACCGCAACATGGGGATCTGGACGAAGGCCAAGGTCGGATACGCTGTCAAGGACGTAAGCGCACAGTGCTTGGCAGCCGGGATGTGTACCCTGAATCCACTTCCGTTTCCAACCCTTCCGCTCGCCTCAAGGGTTCCTGCCGTGCCCGCGCAGGGCCTTGCGTTGCATCCTATGTCAAAGAATCCGTTACTGGCGATCGAGTTCATCAAGTGGTTGTATGAGCCGGCCCAGCAGCGATTGCTGATGCCGTTCGGGCTCCCTCCAGTGATAGGGGACCCGTCCACAGTTCAAACGTGGAAGCGTGTAACCACTCGGGCCACTATTCCAAAATTTAATGGACCTGGGTACCTGGACGTGACACAAGATCTCCCGGTAGTCGGTAACGGCTACTCCGAGTACAGTGGTGGACCCCTTGTACAGTTCTGCCAGACGCTGTATGGCGGGGGCACGGTAGCAACGGCGCTGCCAGAACTGCAAAATGCCTTGTCAGAGCCACCCGGATTTACCAACGGACCGGGTACTGTCGTACTGGGTTGCTTTCCGGCCTGAGAGTTTGGCGGGATTCTGTTCTGCCGGACGCGGCCCCGTCATTGCCAAAGCGACGTACCCTCTCACGGCGCTGCCGCCCCTCTTGTGTATCGTACGCGTCCACGCGACATCCCGAGGGTTGTGAGTTGGCTCTTGCATGCGACCGCGAATGCAATGTTGTGCTTCGTGCGCTTGGGCGACTTCCAGGGAAGTGAGGGCGGGGCAGTGTTCCTAGAGCAGATGGCGCGATCCGAAACTCCAATTGGTAGGGTCAGACGAAGGGCCTTTCTCACCTCCGGCTTGGCTCTTGCCGCCGGTGCCTGCTCCCGCCGGGCGCACGGGGGAATCGGCCGTGCGAGCGCCGGAAGGCGGCGGTCGCTGGTGGTGGGATACTTCGCCTTTGGCGGGCCGGCGCCGCCATGGGTTGGACCCTTGCTTGACGTGTTCAACCGGGACCAGGGTACGTTCTGGGCCCGATCCGCCCCATACTCGACCTTACCGTTACCCACATTTGGGACGGGATTTTGAGGCTGCAATATAGACTCTGCACAGGCTGCCCGGAACATTCGCTCATAGTTTGACGGCGAGCCGTGCACGCAGGGTGACTTTT
>Ga0080006_1159982_pt1 | contig 14975 bp, 12 predicted proteins | sample RS3BMetagenome_FD_69209 | JGI IMG/M metagenome (GOLD analysis project Ga0080006, IMG submission 69209) | Ferric oxide microbial mat and aquatic microbial communities from Rainbow Spring, Yellowstone National Park, USA - RS3B (SPADES... ...
TAGAGAACGTGTGTCAAGTGGCCATGGAACTTCATGGAAGAGAGAACATTGAGTATGTCCCTCAAGTGTTACTCAAAAAGGGGTTCAAGATCAGATTCATGAGGTCGAGGGACCTATATAAGAACACTATAAAAAACGTGACATTTCACTTCCCTAGCTTCTTAGACGCCGAGATAAAGACCAAGGTGTTACTCAACACAATCTTATTTAGAAGGTATGAGGTGCCAGCTCTATCCAATAATGAGTTTAGGATCGTATACGGGAAGAGGTTGTGATTCTTAAGCATGCCTTGAGACACAATGTTACCGTTGAGAGCGTGCCAAAGGAGCGAAATACAATTTTTAGATGGTGGGAAGATATCTTTATCTTTTTATAGGATAATCTGAAACTGCTGTGATAACTATAAAGAATGAAGAAGTTTTCGGTGAACAAGTTTGAAATTTATGATTACATAAAACACTTCTTCCTTTCAAATTTTGGTTTTCAAGTTCACAGAAACCGTATTTGCTTACGATCACCGAGTATCTCTTACCTTTTCTACAAAAAACTTCGTTAGGGCGGACTTCTAGGCTTACTTACGCCTCACTTTCGATATAACCATGAGCTTACTGTAGTCTAAAATATCATGCTATCAGATCCTGTCAAGACTTGTGGTAGTCCCGCTTTTTGATTTAATGAGAAAATGTTAACACAAATAGAGTATAGGAATTTAAATCTGTGAGAAGGAGTTTCTCACGAGCTCAAGTAGCGGTTTTTTAAAAGCTTTTGCTCAGAACCCGAGCTTTTTTGGATTTCTATCTAACCCACTTTCGAAGTCAAGCATAGTTGAGTGGATATCGATAAAAAGAAGCTGAGATTTGATCTCTCGTGAATAATCATAGCGGTTACTAAACTTTTGTAAATTGCGGTGGTCGACCACTGTACGTGCGGGTTGCGGTGAACGCGGAGACAAGAAAAACAATATGGTTCGGTGTCTTGCTAAACACTAGGAAAACGCTCTTCATTTGCAAATACCCTAAAGCTTTTTATGCACTGGTAGAGTGGACGTGATGCGCATGAAGTGTTATCTGGGCAGGATCGCAGACTTTTAGTAAAATTTTTATTCGATCACTGAATGAAGTAAATAATGAGCGATCCTATTTCAAAATATTATGAAACGCATTACAGCAAACTTGTTTTAACTGAACATATGAAACACAGGATCGATTTAACCATTAAGAATATCAAAAGACATTCAGTTAACGCTGGAATTTCTAAGGTTTTGGAAATTGGTTGTGGAACTGGGGAAAATTTAAAGAAAATTAAAGAATTATTTAATGTTCCAGATGCGGTTGGCATTGAAATATCTGCAGAGGCCGTAAAAAAACTTAACGAAAGAAGGATTAAAGGAATTGTTGCCGACGTAAACCGCGATTCTTTACCTTTAGATGATAATACAATAGACATAGTTCTGTTTCAAGAGGTGATAGAGCATCTTTACAACTCAGATTTAATAATGACCGAAATTAGAAGGGTGCTCAAACCAAAGGGGTTATTGATTCTAAGCACACCCAACCTTGCTTCATGGACTAACAGAGTTGCCCTTTTATTCGGATTCCAACCCTTTTCTCATGATGTCTCGTTTATTAGCGGCTTTGGGCGAATGATTTTGAAGGAGGGGAGTAACGGTCACATAAAATCTTTTACTAAACGAGCGTTATTAGAATATATCCGTTATTTTGGTTTTGAAATAATTGGTTGTAAAGGCGTTGTTGCAGACGGAGTAGACAATCCTCTTTTTAGAACGTTGGACAAAATATTTTCGAGATTTAGTAGTTTCGCTTCACACATTTTTGTGGTGGCCCGAAAGGCTGGAGATTAACACCTCAGACTTAATTATATATGATTGTGGAGCTTAATTTTTAGTTTGAAAAGCGTGTGCAATAGAACTATGACACCGCATCTTGGGTAGCAAATGATTCTATGTGACAGTGTCACATCCTATTCGCTCACTAGAATTTTTTCTAGAAGGAGTCAGCCAAGCAAGCTTCGTTGCGAATTGCTGATCTTAGCGCTACATATTGACCATTAAAGCCAACCAACATTAATTTTTTGGCTTTAAGAAATCAGTTGCCTTGCGTGTCTTTCCCAGGTGTACACATTTCTGAGTTTCGAAATGCCAAGCTGCATAGAAGTGTATTGTTCTTCATCGATTGAGCTAACTATTTCAGCAACGGCGTTGGGGTTTATATCAGGTAAAACATAGCCACACTTATACGCCTTAATGAGGGATGAAGTGCCAAGTTCCTCGTTTACGATAACAGGCAAGGTGTGTTGTAGTGCTTCGACCACTGGTGTGCCAAGACCGTATTCTCCGAAACCAAACCTTAATAAAAACTTGCTTTTCTTATAAAGCCCAGTAAGCTCTTTTTCGCTCAGGCCTTCTTTTAACAAAACTTTGTCCTCTAGACCTCTTTTACCAACCTTTATAAGAAAATCCCTTTTTAATTCTGGGATTCTCCAGTTTCCAGCAAAGATCAGTTTGTGACCGCCAATTTTTTCTGCGATATCCAAGTAAATCTCTGGTTTTCTACCTTTGTCCCAAAAAGCCACTGTAAGTAGCAAATTCTCCTTTTGGGAAAGCGGTGTGCTTGAGAGTTCGTCTAAACCAGGAAAGTTCACTGTTGCTCTGACACCGTGTTTTTCCTCAACCGTCTTTGCGACTTTGTCGGTCACGGCCAAAACTTTTTCTGCGTTTTCTAAAACCTTTTTTTCGACATCTGTGGCAAGCTTTCCGAGGAGAGGGACAGAATAATCCGACAACTTTTCGTGTATAAACACGACATAAGGTAAACCGAGTGTCTTTTTTGCGAGGTAACCACCTAGCCCAGCCCACTGGTCGTGGCACACCAAATAATCCGCTTTTTTCTTCTTTGCGATTTCGGGAGTCTTTAAAATAAGATCCAAATCTACTGTGCTTTCGCTACCTCTGTCTTTCGCAAACTTTTTGGTAATCGCTGAAAAAACAGGAGTAAGGGGACCCGAAGTCTTTCGAATAACGGTGTAGTCGACATCTTTCAAAATCTCCTCATAACCTTTGGTATTCGAAGCTCTCAGAAAAACGATTTGTGCATCGTACCCAAGTTTCTTAAGCCAGCGGTATTCGTTCACAGCAATTCGCTGAGCGCCCGCCGTCCAAAGCATCCTTAAAAGAATGAGCACCCTCACGTCAAACCTACTCTCTCTAAAAGTCAAAAACACGCATGTAGCTAAAAAGCGTTTGCTCTTTCTAAAATTTTCAGCTGTTGGGACATTGCTATATGGTAAGTAAACGTAAGGAATATGTTTCCTATCCTGTATTCGTGATAAAGTGAAGATTCTTCTTGTGGGTTCTGTGAATAGGTTTAACGCAGAGCACTTCTACACGAAATACCTGCGCAGGCTTGGCCATGAAGTGTTTGTTTTGGATCAGTATGAAGGTATAAGTAGAAAATTTCTTTTTAGGCTGCTTGTGACCCGCACCAAGGTAATGAGGATATTAGTGGATTCACAGAAAATCAACAAGAGTTTACCGAGTGCGGTAAGGAAAATTGATCCAGACCTTATCTTGGTGTTTAAGGGCGAAGTGATTTCTGATACCGTTTTAAAAACGCTTTCCCAGAGCCATCGCTTAGCGTTGGTTTACCCAGACACCTACAGGTTTCCCGCAATACTAAGAGGAAGACTGCAATACTTCGATGTGGTGTTTACGGCGGCAAACAAACACGAATTCTATTACAAGCTTGGTGCAAAGAGGGTTGTTACACTCCCTTGGGCGTGCGACCCAGAGCTACATAGAAGACTACAAGAAGTAACAAAAATATACCCGATAAGCTTTATTGGCACGTTCTACCTAGAAAGATACTTACTGTTAAAGCAACTAAGAGAATTTAAGGAAAAGATACACATTTTTGGAAACCATTGGGTGATCAAACCCGCGCAGGTTTTACCACCTGTTTACGGCGAAGACTATGTAAGGGTTATAAACCAAAGCGTAATAAACCTCAATATTCACCACCCCAAAGATATTGAAGCCGATGCTCCAAACATGCGGGTCTTTGAAATCACGGGTTGCGGTGGCTTGCTGTTCACAGAAGAAATGTCATCAATAAACAAATACTTTTCGACAAATGAAGTTGTGAGCTTTTCTGATGCAAGAGAATTAAAGGAAAGGATCAAATATTATTTGAAAAATAATAGTGAAATAGAAGAGATAGGGGAAAGGGCGATATCAAGGAGCCACAAAGAACATACGTACTTCGTCAGAGCAAAAAAGCTAGTTGAGAATGTGTAATTTAATACACAGTTAGATAATAGATTTGCTTGCGCTCATATTAAACAGTAAAAACTATAAGTTTCTTAAGATGTTAAAGTTTTCATGCGTTAAATGGGCGGAGCTTCCGAATGTGGCACTAATTCGAGAAGAATTTGATGATCGAATCAAAGTTTTGTTTAAAAATAGAACCAAAATTTTTTATACAGATATATAGAATTAATGTCCACGCCATAAATCTAGGAATAATCTCTTTTGAATTTGATGGTGTCCGGATAAGCCTTCATTCATGTCACCCCTACTCTGTGTACCAATGCACGAATAGCTCCAAGAAGTCTATGAGTGGTGTAAAGAGTGTTTTCTTGGGGTTGATGTTGTCGTAGAACACTCTGGTCCTGTCTTTGAGGTATCCCTGAAGCGCTCAACCGAGCTTCTAAGCCCGAAGGTGTGGTAGACGTGGTCCTTGGAAGCCCGCTCCCGCGTACCACGGAGTCATCGTACCAGGGACCCCTGTCTGTGAGGATAACCGCGTTACCCACGTGGACACCTTCTTCTCAGTCTGTGTAGGAATCTGAGGGCGTTCTCCGTGGTCCTGGTTAGTGAGACCCCGAACCACACGGGTTGCCTGGTGTACGCGTCCACTGCTACTCACACATAGATTGGTCTGCCACCGCACTTTACTACGCTCTCATCAACGGCGATCGCTTGGTGCCAGCTTGGTGTCGCCTCAAAGTTGAGTTTTGCCTCAACTCTCTTCACCCAATCCTGAACACTCGACTTTGAGAGGGGTTCAGAGAGTACCCAGAAGAAGCCAGAGGTCTTCCTGAGGCTTAACCCAAACGCGTAGAGCAGAACAGCGATCACCTTGAGCTCGTAAGAACCTCTTCCTCTTAAAAACGTTTAAATTCCTGAAGAATTCGAATATGTCCGTGGTGGACGCCACGGTCGCTCACCAATTCCGAACCGGGGGCCCACCACGTTTAAGCCTTATCCGGACACGATCGGTTCATCCCACCACGAGTATTTTGACTAGCTAAATCCATATGAATGCTGTGGAGTCGATCCGCTATTTTACCCTTATCTGACCGATATCTAGTTGGGTGTACGAATACTTAGCTTGGATGTGATTACCATGAAAACTCCAACAATATCAGAAATCCAAATTACTAAGTTAGAAAAATAGAGCAACGAATATACAGATTGGGGTGAATATTCTATATAAATCTTTGAAGTATTATTTATTTGTATGATCCAAGAGTTTGCGTATTCTAAAAATTGTTGATCTGTCGACTTACTTAACGATGCTCCGTTCGTGGATATTATCTGCCAGCCCCGATTGTATGCAGAATTCAGAACTAATAAGTATAAGCCCGGATAGTCTTTGAAATAAACAGAATATCTTGTGTCGGATAGTTTATAATAAGAGACTTGTACAGAAGAAGATAAATTTAAAGAGTTAAATATATAATTCATAGATGGGTTAAAAGGACCTTTTAATGGGATAATGAAAATATCTGGGGCTAATTGTCCTTGAACTTCGTATAAGCTATATTGTCCAAAATTCCTGACAAATTTTATCTCCTTTGATAAATTAAATGCTATTCTGATAGATGTAAGATTAAACTTTATTGGATATGAAATATAGGGAAAATAGACGGCATTATTTAGTAAAACTATATATCTAATTCGCATAAGTTTTAGTAATGATACTAGTTGTTGAATTCTATATTGTAGTGGCAAAACAACTTTAAATGTTATTAAGTCCGCTTTACCAGTGAACGTCATAATGGCTTTTTGATTAGACGGAATTACGATTGGCAAAGTAACAGCCTTTGTACTCATTCCCATGTAACCACTTTCCCAAAAAACTCCGCCAGGCAATTCCTTATCCCCATTAATATAGATCGAAGTAATTATTAGTGGTGAATTATTAGTTTGGATATAGACCAATGTCGAATTATATGCATTAAGCCATGAGGGTGAGTAGGTTGGAAAGACATATGGACAGCTTGCTAATGTAGGAAAACTAATGGTGTAATTAGCGTCACTTCCATCAGTTCTTACAACTGGTTGCCAACCTGGGAAGTATTTTGCTTGTATTGTAAGATTACTTACTTTCGTAGCCCATTGTATGTTCTGACTATAAGATACTGTTCTTACAGTTAAGTTTAAAGAAAATAGTGAGGATTTATTCGCAAAAATTATGTTACTAGGGTCATCTAAAGCCATTAATGGACTTGTAGATGGCAATTCGTATATGACACCAAGTCCCTGACTGCCCCTGGCATATGCGAATAAAGGTAATCCGGAGTAGTTTGTAGTTATAATCCATTGGGAGCTAATAGGTAATACTAGAACCCTTTCATCTGTCTTTAAATTGCTATAAAGGAACTTATTTAATGAAAGATCATATGATGGTATAACGGGATTGGAAGGGATAGTTATGTTTGATGAAGGATATCCCCAAGCTGGTCTAAACCCGGGTATACCAGAAAGATTTGGATTCTGATCCAACTGAGCACTAGAAAGAGGAAACCATAGATTAGATGGCAATAAAATTACTACTATCGACAGAGTTAATATAATTGCAGTTGAGAGTTTTTTAAAGTTTTTAGCAAATTTTTGTCTGGCAATGAAAATCTTAATTTCTTTTAGACCGTATCCAAACATGATAGCTAGTGAAAATATTGTTAACGCTCCAAAAAAAGCCGCGGTATAATTGATACCTATACTATACTTGAACGAAAAAAAGTAAAAATCGAACAAACGAGAGAAAATACCAGCTGGGCCTGCTACGAATATAATCGACAGTAGGAATAAAGCCGCCCAAAACACCTTTTCAATTTCTAGCTTTTTTGATGTCAATAGACTAACAATTCCTACGATAGTAACAATGAGACTAAACAATGAAAAGTCAATATAATTTTTCAGGGTTCCTGTTAATAGAAATAGGTAACCAAAATTATTTTTATAGTGCAATAATAAGTTAATCCAACTGATTTTGGCATTATTGGCTCCTCCAGATTCTAATAGGATTGTTTCTACAGTATTTTTTGCATAAATAAAATAGTAATCAGATGTAGTTAATACTAAAAGAAAAATGATATAAACCACTAGTAATATTGACTTTGTATTTAATAAACGAAATTCAATGGTAATAAATACAGAGTATACGAGTAAAATAAAAACATATACTAATCCGCCCGCTGAATTAATTCCTGGTAAGATAAAATACCAAACTAATGTATAAAGTAATATATACTTTATTTTAAAATCGTTTCTTTTTATTCGTTCGAGTTGTAGCCTTATCAAAAGAAGTAAATATGGTAGCAACGCATATGCGAACCAAGTTCCTAATACCTCCCATATAATTTGATGCTCAATGTAAAAATTATAACTATATACAAGTGCAGCACCTAAAGCTGGTAGCCTGCTCTTTATTATATAGAAAGTGAACAAAAACATGCTTATACCTGTTAAACTCTGAATCAACACAATTGTCAATAAGTCAAGTGACCAAGACGGTAGACCAAGCCTACTTAGAGGGTAAAGCAGCAGGTCTAGCGTCCAAAAATTCCAAGGTGAAAGTGACTGACTTCCCATACCTGCTTGGGGGTTCCAAGCGTTTAACTCTCCCCATACAAATTGAGGAAAGAATATGCTAGGGTTAGCATCATTAAAATATATAACATGGCCTAGTCCACCTACCCAGATTATTCCGCTTACAGTTGAAAGAAAGATTAAGAATACAAAAGGTAGGATACTAATACCTTTTTTTGTTATCATTGACACAAAACGGTGAACCATCGAATCAGCTGAACGCATAAACATCAGGTCGACTTTCGACCCCTTTTGTAACATATTAATTCTTCGACTTAGTTGTAGTACATTAGTCAGATACCTATTTGAGCGACTTATAGTTGTAGTTATCCCTGATATTTACTGGTCTAGTGAAGAAGGAAAGAGAGTGTGATATACCGATAACCATTCGAGGCTCACTGATCTCACAATTGAAACCTTTAACTGTTAGCACCTTGCTTGGTAGCTCGGATCACATTCAAAGGGACGGGACAGGGGTCTCTAATCTGATCACTTGGGGAGAAACCAATTAAAAGTAATATTTTCTACACACCTGTATTACCGACCAAGTAGAGTATTCGAATCATCTTTGCGGATGCAAGCGTTATCATAACTGCGTTTCCATCCATCGTCTTAATATCCTGATAGCACTTTGCTATAGTACCTCCGAAGAGTTCAACCCTAAAGTTTATCTAAGTAACCTTTTTCAGGAATCACTTACGCGGGTAACCTCCGTCCTGCTTTATTATTATAACGATAGTGCGTTTTCTCACTGCGTAAATGTGCGGACTTAGTGATATACTTGTAATGTAAAGTGGCTTAAGTCTCAGGAAGGATGGTGTCCGGATAACGATTCTACACGCTTAGCCGCCACATTCATCAATTCCTAATCTGGACACTGCCTCAGGAAGACCTAGAAGCTTTTCTAGACGCTATATAAGCCAATCTCGAAATCGAGTAAAAACTGTACTAGGAAGGTCTCTTGAGAAGAGACTCAACTTCCAAGTATAGCAACATGAATACCTAATCACAGCTGTTGATGAGCGCGTTGTGTAGTACGGTGGTAGATCCATATATTTGGGGCGAGGTGGGACGCTTATACGAGGTAGGTAGCCTGGTTAAGTGTGTTCATCCAATCGAACCATGGCGAACGCGTTCAGTTCCTACGAAGACTCAGAGAGGTGTCTGGGTGACTCCGTGATCCTCACGGATGGATGGGGACCCGTGGTAGCGTGACTCCGTTGTCCGGGCCGGCTTCCAAAACCACGTCTACCACACCTTCGGGCTTAGAAGCTCCGTGGAGTCTTCGGATACCTCAAAGACAGGACCAGAGTGTTCTAAAACAATATTAATCTGAAGATGACACTCCTCGGATCACTCGTGGACTTCTTGGAGGTGTTCGTCGCATGGTGCACCACGAGGTGGAGGTGACACTCCTTGGGCCTTAGTCTTATGTGAGCGGGAATAGGAATATTAGCAGGAGACAGGTTGACTCATCTCACATGTACGTTGAAGTAGACCTGCACGACTCTACTCTGAACGTGGCAGTCATAGATACATGAGGATGGAAACCTACTCAAGTGATGTGGATAAACTCGCGTGTAAACCGGACAGCCTAGGTGCTTCTCAGAAAACCTACCACCCCAGCTCAAACATAGAGAGTACATCAAACTAGTACTGGGCGTACACAATCTCGGCTGCATGAGAGGCACAACGTTGTGCTATCCAAACCCTCAGAAGACCAAGGCAATAGCCTCAGTCAAAGTCAAAACACACAGGATAGACGCTTACATGCTAACAGGCCTCCTATTTGCGAGCGGGACGGATATATACCACCAAGCTATATACCTTCAATGGAGCTAGTGGAGCTCACGGAGCTCGCTCGGAAGGTAGAGGGCGAGCCTTGTGAGGCTCAGAGCCAAAATCAAAAACAGGGTTCACGCAATCCTACTGATTTACAGCATCAGGGGTTAAGGGCACAGCATCTACCACCACAGAGTGTGTTGGGAGGCTGAGGGCGCTCTACGACTACCAGAAGGATAAATGGGTACCTCAACGTTATCGAGGCATTCAACAGGGAGACTAGGAGTGTCTTCATCGGAGCTCGTAGAGAGTACTGTCTGCGAATGATGATGAGCGGGTGGGTGCGCAAAGCTGATAGTGACGATACTTGGCATATCCTGCCACTCGGCCCCCTACTCATAGCGAGAGAGATGGGTGACATGGTGGATGGGGTCCCAGCCAGACTCCGACCACCTCTGTGGTGTCCTACGTCGACTGGGCTCGCTCGCGTAGCCCCCACAACACACTCCTCTGGATGGGTGATGGGAGAACACATCACGGCCTTAGTCACCAAGCAAGCAGGGTAGCGGCTACCTACTAGACTTGGATTCTGAATCAGGTCGCTTGGTATAACTTCAGTTGTGAGCCGGCCTGATGATAGTGTTGCCAAATTCTACCAGAGGCTTAGGGCGTAAGAGGAGGGTGGCGCCATTTTAGCTGTTACCGCGGCGTCCGCCGTCGTAAATGCTTGGCATAATCTACCCTGCGGGTGTTAGGGGAGCGGGGACATATCACGGTTATTGGGCTTGGGCCGCAGGATGTGCTCGTCTAGAATGGGGGATGAGTAGGTCCCGTGTTCCTAAATGTGGCTTGGCCCACCGAGCAAGGCGCCTGTGGGAGGATTTTGACACTGGGGTTTTGGCCCCGAATGGGAAGTTGGTATACCACCCTGTTTCTCCTCCATCTAGTGGCGCCACATGGATTTTGAGTAGTGGGGGAGATGGTTGTGGCTGGGTAGCGCTGGGTTCATAAACCGCTCGCATGGGCCCTGACAGGATCGTATCCGGGCACCAACCTTATATTGCGGTAAAATTTATAACGGCCCTAAAAGTACAAAAAACGCGTGAATCTTGTCTCTTTTGCATTGTCAATGAATTTCGATGAAAAAGAAAAGGGTACTAGTGGCGGTGATAGAATCCTTGTTAACTTTATTAAAAGACTTATTAATAAGGACATAAATATATATATCTATACAACAAAAGAAGGTTATATGCAACTAAAGTATTACAATGTTCCTAGTAGTTTAATTCAAGTTATTCCAACAAAGTTTAATAGCTGGGTTTTTAAGGAAATAGAACGTGTATTTAAAAGTATTAGTTTAGGGATTCGTTTTAAAACAGAACAACCTATAATACTATATTCAGCTTCTAATTTTATCGCTGATATTCTTTCAGCTTTTCTAATTAAATTTAGAGCAAGAAATAAAGCTAAATGGGTTGTAGGCTTTTGGATGTTTCCACCAAGTCCTTTTTCTAAAGGATTTCCCTATAAAGGCAAATATGCTATACGCGGTATTTTATACTTTTTAAATGTGTATTTACCTTTCCTAGCCTGTTATAGGTTGGTCGATGGTTTTTGGGTTACAAATCCTGTTGATATGAGAATAATTTCATCAATCTATGGTGTTGATTCGAGTAAGATATTGGTTGTAAAAGGGGGAGTAGACAAAGCTTCTTGCTTAGAAAGTATATCTAAAGTATATGATGCTATTTTTGTGGGTAGGCTCCATCCACAAAAAGGCGTATTACAACTTATAGATATTTGGCAAATTGTTTGCAAGGAAAAACCTTATGCTAAGCTTGTAATAGTTGGTGTGGGTCCATTATATGAAGACCTGCGAAAGAAGATAAGAAGGTTGAATTTGCAAGACAACATTTACCTTGTTGGATTTAAAGATGGCCAAGAAAAAATGCAAGTAATAGCAAACTCTAAGATTTTTCTTCATCCAGTAATTTATGATAGTGGTGGAATGGCTGCTGCAGAAGCAATGGTTTGTGGTTTACCATGTGTTACCTTTGATCTACCAACTATTCGAGAATATTACGCTTATGGTTGTATAAGGATAAAACCCTATGATTTGAAGGCGTTTGCGGCGGCTATTCTAAATCTTCTTAATGATCAAATCTTATATCAAAATCTTTCGAAAGAAGCAAAAGAGTACTGTGAAAAATGGGATTGGTCATATAGAGCAAAAGAAGCATTGGAATTCCTTAGAGGAATCTAGAAATGAAAGAACTCGTATCCGTCATTATACCAACTTACGGTTCATCTAGATCAATTATTGATGTAATCAAATCTGTTATGCATTCTTCTTACCGTCCACTAGAAATTGTAGTTGTAGATAACGGATTAGCGAGCGACATTTTCCATTCGGTTGAAAAAGTGTTGAGAAGCTCCTCTTTAGATTATAAGATAATTAAGAACGCTATAAATTTAGGGACAGCTGCAGGTAGAAATGTTGGTGCTAGGGTTGCATCTGGAAAATTTTTATTCTTTTTAGATCATGATATCATCTTAGACAGTAAGGCCATCGAAACAATGATGCAGTTTCTTAAAGAAAAATTAGATTATGGTATCGTGGGGCCACTAATATATTATTATGGTATGCAACAAGAGGTATGGTGGAGTGGAGGTACTGTTTTGTGTCCTTCTGGTAGGGTAATTATGAACACTGATATTCCCTTAACAGAAATTCGGGATACGGATGTAGTGCCAGCTGCCATGATGGTGAGTATCAAGGTATTTAATTTAATAGGTGGCTTTTATGAAGAGTATTTTTCTACATTTGAAGATTCTGAATTTTGTTTTAAAGCTAAGAGGCTGGGATATAAGGTTGCATGTATTGTACGAGCAGTAGCTTACCACTATACACCCGTTGATAAAAAATCACAAACAGTCCGATTATTAAACAGAATCAGGTTGATAATGAGAAATAGGTTTATATTCATTCGGAGAAACTGTGATAACGTTTTAAACTTACTTTTGTACTTACTTTTATTTAACTGGTTCTTTCTAGGATATTATTTTTGCTTATTAGTAAGTAACAAAAAAATATACCTGTTAAAAGATCTATTTGGTGGTACTAAGGAGGGATTAGTCTTCTTCTTTAAAAAAGAATTATGAAGATCTAAGAAAAAGACGTTTAGATGAATAAGCAATACTCTCTGACGAAGGCCTGTGGTATTCTGAGACTGTGGTTCGAGCTGGCTTCAAAACCATGTGTTCCAAAGCTTCGGGTTAAGAAGCTCCATAGAATGATTCTTTGGGTACCTTAAGGATCAAAAAGAGCTACTGTTATAATGTCAACGCCAAGAAAAACACTTTTACGCTACTTCTGAGGCTTTATAAAGTTATTTGTAGTTTGGTACGCTGAGTGGACGCGATGTACGCTGAGTCCTTAGTCTTAGGTAAGCGGAAATAACATGGGAGGTTAGGTGATGGTTAGGCAAAGTTACAAGCAAAGGAGTGTGATTTGTGGAATATGTCCCGCCTAGCTATAATATTAGCAAATTAACATCGGGGACGTGGCTCTAGTACCACATATGGGGATGGTGTCCGGATAAGACTTAAGTGGTGGTCGCCACGGAATTGAGTTTTGCGACCAACCGTGGAGCCCACCACGGATATCTTTACACTCTTCAGGGATTTAAATGTTTTCGTGAGGGACAAGAAGAGGTTCGAGCTCAAGGTGATGGCTCCTCAACGCCTTTGGGTTAAGCCTCAGGAAGACCTCAAGCTTCTTTGGTCTACTCTCAGAGTCAGTCTCGAAGTTGAGTGTTGAGGAGTGGATGAGAAAGGTTCTCGGAGGAGAAGCTGAGCTTCGACCCAAAGCCACGCGAATATCCAGTCATCGCTGTTGACGAGTCTGTGGTGAAGTGTAGGGGGCCAACCGCTGTAGGTGTGGGTTGGTGTCGACGCTGTAACGAGGCAACCCATCTGTCTGGTTGGGTGTTTCCCCACTCACGGGGACCACGGCGAACGCGCTCAGATTCCTGCGCAGGCTGAGGAGGAGGTGCCTATACTGGTGGTGACCCTGTGATCCTAACGGATCGAGCGGGGGCCATGGTAGCGTGAGGCTGTGACCAGAGCTGGTTTTAGAAAGTTCACCAAACTTTTGGGTTGCGTAGCTCTGTTGGTGGAGCGATTCTTCGGGTACCTCAAGGATAGGTCGAGGGTTTTCTACAACAACATAAACCCGAAGAAAACACTCTTCACACCTCTTCTCGACTTCCTAGAACTATTCATGCACTGGTACATTGAGTGGAGGTGACACGAATGAAGTCTTATCCGGACACCATCCATACTGATACCCTACATTAAGAACGGGGATAGAGATGACCTATGGGGCAACACAGTGCTCGACACCATGATGACGCATAACGATGAGCTAGCCATAGCCTCATCACTCGCGTTCATCCACCTCCTTGCAGACTTCATGAGCGGGGAAGACAACCCAGAAAGAGAGCTTGAGGGAATCACCAGAATACTGGAGGCCATCATAGGGGACAAGAAGTACAGGGTTACACACACACGACAAGAGGTGAGGCCCCCAGAGTACATCCAGTCATTTGTGGAATCCGTGCTCAGAGACGAGTTAAGCGTACCAGTGATGAGTGAGGAGGTGGGGTCAAGCGGCTACCTACTCGAAACACTCCCCACCACACTATCAATAATAATGAAGTACAAGGATAAACCCGTAGACGCCATTCTACAGGCAGTGAACAACACCTACGACAACGACACAATCGCAGCCATCGTGGGCACAGCGATGGGCGCACTACACGGGAAAACCGCATTCAAACACACCTGGATCAGAAACCTCAGCGGAAGAATCAGGGAAAACGACGACGGAACAGTGTTCAAACTCATCGAACTAACAAAAGACTACCTCCTCAACACACACCAAATATGAGAGATACACCACCCACACAGCGAACACGCCCAACCCCGACGTGTAAATCTCTAAAGACGTGTAGCGAGTCATGCGGGGTCATCCCTACATAGCTGAAATAGGAGCGCTGCCCGAGAAAAACACACCTTATCTGGACGGGTGTTTACCACTCAGTGTGACTCCGAATGCTTAACTTTGGGTGCGCCCTTCTAAGCGTGTGGGCGCTGAGCTTTTCGAGCGTTTGGAGAGAAGTGTACTCGGGGTTGAGGCACCCATCACGAAACTGGTCGCAACGTGCCGCTTCATCTCCGAAACCCAGACCTTCACACTCAAAGACCTAGCCAGAAAGGCGGGGGGAGGCTTCTACACATA
>Ga0080006_1206592_pt1 | contig 14969 bp, 15 predicted proteins | sample RS3BMetagenome_FD_69209 | JGI IMG/M metagenome (GOLD analysis project Ga0080006, IMG submission 69209) | Ferric oxide microbial mat and aquatic microbial communities from Rainbow Spring, Yellowstone National Park, USA - RS3B (SPADES... ...
CCCCCTCCATGCGAGGCCACGCCTCCATCTGGCCCGCCCCGTGCACCCTTCACCCGACGAACTTACGAGCGCCACCGGCTAGCCGCCGGACGTGTCCAGGTGCTCGCGCGGTGGCACGATCGGCGAGGGATGCCGCTGTTCGCGAAACTTCTCCAGCGACCCGCCGGCCTCGACGATCCCGCACAGCGCGCTCCAGCTCAGCATGGTCAGGTAGTCGATCAGGTCTTCGGCGCTCATGCGCGGGTCGGAAACCCAGGAGTGCGTGGCCAGTTGCACGCCGCCGACGATCATGTAGGCCCACGGCTCGACGCCGCCGGTGTCCATCCCCGCCTCCTGCATGCGCCGGCGCAGCATCATCGAGAGCATGCGGGCGATGATGCGCTCGGAGTCAGCGATCACCTTGCTCTTGGTGGGCGAGCTGTTGGCCATCACGAACCGATACGGCTCCGGTTCGTCGGCTACGGTTTCGACGTAGACGCGGATGATCTCGCGGGTCAGGTCGAAGCCGTCCAGGTTGGATGACAGCGCCCCGGCAATGTTGGGAATCAGGGTCGTCTGCGCGAAGCGCATCAGCACCGCGGTCGTCAGGTCGTTCTTGTCGACGAAGTAGCGGTACAGCACGGTCTTGGAAACGCCGATCGCCGCGGCTATCTCGTCCATGCTCAGGAAGCGGCCATATCGGCGGATAGCAACGATCGTGCCGTCGACCAGCTCGTTACGGCGCTCCACCTTGTGCTGGTGCCAGCGCCGTTTGCGACCGTCCATTTTCACGGCCACAGCCTGAATTTGCTCTGCCACTTCCGCCGATTCCCATTCCCTAGACGCACTCGATACTACGGCTCCCGGGGCTTCCGGGGCTTCCGGAGCTCTTGGAGCTGCTGCGGCCCGCCTGGTGCATGGCCCGCGCGTGTGAGGGCGCCGAACGGTGTCGCCCCGACCAAATCGTCGCGGCGATCCATGATGGATGGGTGGCACACAGAGCCTTGCACGGGACCTCACACGGCGGCGCAGCGACGGGATCGAGGGCGGTGGGGTCAAACTCCGCCGCGCCGTCGGCGCGGGCTCACGCGTCCTTCGCGGAATCCTTCGCCGGCGCCGATCCGCACGCCGACGCCCAGCGGCGCGCCGCGCTGCGGCGGATGAAGATGGTCGCACTGAGCTTCTTGATCGGTGCCACCGGCGTGTTCCTCGCCTGTCAGTGGGCGCAGTCCCACGCCGTCGCGGGCGCCTGGGTCGGCCACGGGGTTGGCCCCTGGGTCGGCTACGTCGGCGCTGCGGCGGAGGCCGGCATGGTGGGCGCGCTGGCGGACTGGTTCGCTGTCACTGCGCTTTTCAAGCACCCGCTGGGCATCCCTATCCCGCACACCGCAATCATCAAGCGCAAGAAAGACCAGCTCGGCGAGGGCCTGGGCACCTTCGTGCGGGAGAACTTCCTGTCGCCGCCGGTCGTGGAGACCAAGTTGCGCGACGCGCACGTGCCCGGTCGGCTCGGCAAGTGGCTGTCGGAGTCCGCGCACGCCGAGCGGGTAGCCGGCGAGGCGGCGACGATGCTGCGGGTGCTGGTGGAGCTCCTGCGGGACGACGACGTCGCGCAGGTGATCGACCGGATGATCGTGCGCCGCATCCTCGAACCGCAGTGGGGTCCCCCGGTCGGCCGAGTGCTGGCAACCCTGCTGGCCGAGAATCGCCAGGAGGCCCTGATCCAGTTGCTGGCCGACCGCGCGTTCCACTGGTCGCTGAACGCGGGTGAAGTCATCCAGCGGGTGGTCGAGCGCGACTCGCCGAGCTGGTCGCCCCGATTCATCGACCACCTCGTCGGCGACCGCATCCACCGCGAACTGATGGACTTCACCGACAAGGTCCGCCGCGACACCGGGCACGAACTGCGGCGTTCGGCGACCCGCTTCCTGTTCGAGTTCGCCGACGACCTGCAGAACGATCACGCGACGATCACGCGCGCCGACGAGATCAAAGAGCAACTGGTGGCGCGTGACGAGATCGCGAACGCCGCCGGCACGGCGTGGAAGACGCTCAAAAGGTTCGTGCTGGAGGGGCCAGAGGGATTGGCCGACTCGTCCAGCACGTTACGGAGCCGCATCGCGGACACCGTGGTCCGGATCGGCGAAGCGCTGCGCGACGACGCCGAACTGCGCGACAAGGTCGACAACTGGCTCATGCGGGCGGCCCAGCACCTGGTCTCGCAGTACGGGGTGGAGATCACCGCCATCATCACCGAGACGATCGGGCGCTGGGATGCCGGTGAGGCCAGTCGGCGGATTGAATTGCACGTGGGCCGGGACCTGCAGTTCATTCGAATCAACGGCACCGTCGTGGGATCGCTGGCCGGGCTGGTCATCTACGCCGTCGGGCAGCTGCTCTTCTAAGGGTGCTAACAAGTGCTTGCAAAAGCAAGCACTTGTCGGTAGCCTGGCCGTGTCGTGACCGTCCACCAGACCCGGGAGTACGCAATGGGGCCCGAGGAGAAGCTCTCCGCAAAGGTGTCAAAGGTGTCAAACGTGTCAATGGCAGCCTCCGGCATGGCCTCCGACATCGGCAGCTTCATCCGGGACTTGCGGGAGAACGCGGAGGTCTCCGTGCGGCAACTCGCCGAGCGATCTGGTGTCAGCAACCCCTACCTGAGCCAGGTGGAGCGCGGATTGCGTAAACCGTCCGCGGACGTCCTGAACCAGATCGCCAAGGCGCTGCGGGTTTCCGCCGAGGTGCTCTACGTCCGCGCGGGAATCCTCGAACCCAGTGAGAAAAGCCAGGTGCGCGACGCCATCGTCACCGATACGGCGATCACCGAGCGTCAGAAGCAGGTGCTCCTCGACATCTACGCCTCTTTCACCCAGCAAAACGAATCCGTCCCAGACCACGAGGAGTGTCCGACCGAATCGAGCAACTAAGGCGCGCCTTCGGCACAACGATATAAAACAACTGCGCTTTCGCATTAGTCAGCGAGTTGGTGAGGTGGAGACGGGCGACCGCTCCGGTTATGCCGGGGAAGGGGCCAAATGCCCCCTAGCTTCCAGACCGCACGAGTAGTAACGCTGATACCAGAAACAAACTATGAAAGGAAAACCATGGCCGAGAACTCAAATATCGACGACTTGCGGGCACCTTTGCTGGCGGCGCTGGGCGCGGCCGACTTGGCGCTGGCCACCGTCAACGACCTGATCACGAGCTTGCGTGAGCGCGCCGAAGAGACCCGCACCGACACCCGCAGCCGCGTCGAGGAGAGCCGCGCTCGGCTGACCAAACTGCAGGAAGACCTGCCCGAGCAGTTCACCGAGCTGCGCGAGAAATTCACCAGTGAGGAGCTGCGCAAGGCCGCCGAGGGCTATCTCGAGGCCGCGACGAGCCGGTACAACGAGTTGGTCGAGCGTGGCGAGGCAGCGCTGGAGCGACTGCGCAGCCAGCCGGCCATCGAGGACGCGTCGGCGCGCGCCGAGGGTTACGTCGACCAGGCGGTGGAGCTGACGCAGGAAGCGCTGGGCACCGTCGCTTCGCAGACCCGCGCCGTCGGTGAGCGCGCGGCCAAGCTGGTCGGCATCGAACTGCCCAAGAAGGCCGAGGCGCCCAAGACGGCGCCGGCCAAGAAGGCGCCGGCCAAGAAGGCGCCGGCCAAGAAGGCGCCGGCCAAGAAGGCGCCGGCCAAGAAGGTCACCCAGAAGTAAGACACCAGCCCTGTGGGCGCTGCGCCGACAGCGCAACATTCGACCCGGAGTCGCCGCCACGGGGACTCCGGGTCGACGTTTTGGACGCGGCGCGCATACGCTTGAGGCGTGCCCCGCCTCGTGGATAACGTCATGTTGGTTCTGCGCGTCGCCGTCCTGGTGACGACCGTGTACGCGTTCGTCCACGCCGCGCTGCAACGGGCGGACGCCTACACGGCCGCGGAAAAGCTGACGAAGCCGGTGTGGCTGATCATTCTCGGTGTGGCCGTTGCGATGACCTCGTTCCTCTATCCGGTCTTCGGCGTGCTGGGCACGGTGATCGCCGCGTGCGCCGCAGGCGTGTACCTGGTGGATGTGCGGCCCAAGCTCCTCGAGATCCAGGGGAAGTCACGCTAGCGGGATGAGGGCCCTGCTGACGGCGCCGGCTGCAGTGCTGGTCGCCCTGCTCGGCCCGCTGCCGACGATCGCCACCGGCTGTGCCGATCCGGGAGCCGATCCCGGCACCGGTGCGGTGAGCCCGTCCGCTGCCCCGTCTACCGCCGGGCCGCCCTTTATCGACCACACGCTATGGGCCCGATGGCACGGCCCGCCCAGCCTGCGGGTGTTTCCCACCCCGTCCGGGCGGGCGGCCGCCAGACAATCCGGGACCGCGGCGTCCGAGGCCGCCGCGAACGAAGCCTGGACCGAGGTGCTCGCCTTGTCGCCGGACGCCGACACGCCCGGCATGCGTGCCCAGTTTATCTGCCACTGGGATTTCGCCGAACTGGCGCAACCAGGCAAGACCAGCTGGAACCTGGAGCCGTGGCGACCGGTTGCTGACGGCGCGGCGATGGTGGCTTCCGGGTGCAATCCCGGCGGTCCGGAAGAGGCGTTCTAGTGGCGAGCCTGCCGACCCGGTCGCAGGTGGCGGCACTCGTCGACCATACCCTGCTCAAACCCGAGGCCACTGCCGCCGACGTGGTCGCACTGGTCGCCGAAGGGGCCGAACTCGGTGTCTACGCAGTATGTGTGTCGCCGTCAATGGTGCCGGTCGCGGCGCAGGCCGGCACCGACGGCGGGGTGCGGGTGGCGGCCGTGGCGGGTTTTCCGTCGGGCAAGCACGTCTCGGCGGTCAAGGCCCACGAGGCCGTACGCGCCGTCGAATCCGGCGCGAGCGAGATCGACATGGTCATAGACGTCGGTGCCGCGCTGGCCGGCGACCTCGCCGCGGTGCGTTCCGATATCGAGGCGGTGCGTGGCGCCGTCGGGGCGGCCGTGCTCAAGGTGATCGTCGAGTCGGCGGTGCTCTTGGCCCACGCTGACGAGTCCGCGCTCGCGGGCGTGTGCCGCGCCGCCGAGGAGGCCGGGGCCGATTTCGTCAAGACGTCCACCGGCTTTCATCCCGCGGGTGGCGCGTCGGTGCGCGCCGTGAGGGTGATGTCCCGGGCCGTCGGCGGGCGGTTGGGAATCAAGGCCAGCGGGGGGGTCCGCACGGCCGCCGACGCGCTCGCCATGCTCGACGCGGGCGCCACCAGGCTAGGCCTTTCGGGCACCCGGGCGGTGCTCGACGGGCTCGGTTGAGCCTTCCGGCTCGAACCCGCGCGTCAGATGTTGGCGAAGCAGGGGTCGTTATTGCTGCCGGTGGGGATGGCCGCGTTCTGGGTGGAGAAGTGGGCGCTCACTCCGCTGGAAGTCACCTGCACGCTGTCCGCGTGTATGCCCAACGGGAAGTTCTTGGTCAGGTTCGAGGTGAAGTCATCCAGCGTCGACTGCACGGACTCCTTCGGCATCATGAACCCCAGCGCGTTAAACGTGACGATCTGCAGCCCCAGTCCGTTGCCGGACACCACCGGCTTGGCCGTGATGTTGTCGAGCATCCCCTTCAACTCGATAGTCCCCTGGGAAGGGTGGGTGGTCACGCTGTTGGTGACGAACGGGCCCAGGACCGGGATTGCATTTTGCACCGACTCCTTGATGCCGTCGCTGGTCCAGGTGATGGTGGCGTCCAGTGAGCCGACGATACCCTTGGAGTTGGGTGTCGACTTCAGCCGGACGTTGCGGATGTCGAGGTTGAGCTTCATCCCCTTGGCATCGCGGATCTGGTTGCCGGCCGTCTGGACCGAGATGTTGGTGAAGTGCTGGGTGAGCAGCTGCCACAGAATCAGCGGTGTGACACCGAAGGACGCGGTGGCCTGGTCCTTGACCTCGCATGCGACGGCCTCGGCAACCTTCTCGTCCGCGACATGCCGCGCGTACAGCTCAAGTCCAACGAGCCCGGCGATCACCAACGCGACCACGATGATGAAGACCAGCAGGATGGACAGCGGATCGCGAAGGAAACGTCGTTTTCTCTTCACCGGTGCCGGACCTTCGTTGGGAGCGGCCAACTTCTCGGTTGGCTCCGCGGGCGGAATGGGCGGAGGTGGGTAGCCGGGTCCCTGGACGTTCGGGTGCGGCGCACCTATCCGATCGGTCTGGGCGGTTGCGGGCGGCGGTGGCTGGGCCGGGCCGCCGGTGCTGAGGCGCTCGGTGGGACGTTCCATGGGAGGCTGGCCGAAAGGACCTTGAGCGCCGGGACGGGCCCACGTCGACGGGCCTTCGTTGGGTGGTCCCTGTGGGTTGGTCACCCAGACGATTGTGCCCTATTGCTCTGAGCGAACACTGAGTGGTTGCGCAGCACCGCGATGCTCTCGCGGGCCTCGGCCACCCGGTCGACGTCGACGTCGGCGACCACCAAGTGTGGGTGCGCGCCGGCGGACGCGATGACTTCGCCGAACGGCGAGGCCACCAGGCTGCCGCCCACGCCCGTCGGCGCACCCGAGCCGGTCAGGGCCCCGGTAGTCGAGCCGGGATCGGCCTGACCGACCGCTGCAACGTAGCTCATCGAGTCCAGCGCGCGGGCCCGAGCCAGCAGCGTCCACTGCTCGAGTTTGCCGCGGCCCGCCCCCCACGATGCGCAGACGGCCATCACCTGGGCGCCCCGGCGCGCCAGTTCGGTGTAGAGCCCTGGAAAACGGATGTCGTAGCAGATCGACAATCCCACCCCGACGCCGTCGACCGTGATCACCACCGGTTCGCGGCCGGGCGCAACGGTGCGCGACTCGCTGAACCCGAACGCGTCGTACAGGTGGATCTTGTCGTATCGGGTGTCCGGCTGGTTGGGGGTGCCGGGGCCGGCCGCGATCAGCGTGTTTGTCACGCGCCCGTCGTCGGCGGGGGTGAACATACCGGCGATCACGGTGATGCCCGCGTCATCGGCAATCCGGCGTACGCCGTCCGCCCAGGGCCCGTCGACCGGCTCGGCGACCCGGCGCAGCGGCACGCCGAACCGGCACATGGTCGCCTCGGGGAACAGCACCAGCCGGGCGCCCTCGTCGACGGCCCGGCCCGTGTACTCGCGCACGAGTTGCAGGTTCGCGGTCGGATCGCTGCCGCTGAGGATTTGGGCCAACGCGATTCGCATGGACGCCAGCTTAGGCGCGGTGTCAGGCGTTATTGGCGATCCATTCGGCGGTGAACTGCTGTTCCCTGCTCACCAATTCGGCCAGGTGGGTGCCGATCAGCCTCTCCACTTTGCCACCGATGATCGGCACCCGCACCTGAACGGCGATCTGGAACTCGAGCCGCGCGCCGCCGGAGTCCGCGATCGGCGTCAGCTCGGCCGTGCCCGCCACCCGAACGGGGGTGTCGACGATCGACCCGGTGATGGAAGCCGTCGCGGTGCCGTCGACGACCGGTCCCCACGTCTCTTCGCGTCGGACGTGAAGATCACCGCGGTGCAGCTGCTTGACGAGAGCGTGCAGGTTGTGGCTGTGCACCACCTGCAGCGTGACGACCTCGACGGTGCCGCTCACGCCGTGTTCGCCGGACGCGCCGCCGACACGCATCGACTCCAGCGTTGCTTCGTCGACCGGAATGTCGGCCAGCCTCGCCCGCCAGTACCGCTCCTCAAGGAAGGCCCGGTGAACCTCTTCGACACTTTCCCGGTAGTCGGCCGACAAGTCGAATGAACGCGGCATAGCTGGCCAGGCTACCGTTACGGGCCATGAAACGGAGCGATGCCGGTTCGCTCTTCGCCGGCGCGCACGTCGCCGAGGAGGTGCCGCTCGCGCCGTTGACGACGTTGCGGATCGGACCCGTTGCACGGCGCCTGATCACCTGCGCCAGCACCGAGCAGGTGATCGCCGTGGTGCGCCAGCTGGACCTAGAAACCCGCGAAACCAGCGAAACCAGCGAAGCCAGCGAAACCCGCGATGGGCATCCGGTGCTGCTGTTCGCCGGCGGCTCCAACCTCGTGATCGCCGAAACGCTGACCGACCTGACCGCGGTGCGGCTGGCCAATGACGCCATTAGCGTCGACGGCAACCTGCTGCGCGCCGAGGCGGGCGCGGTGTGGGACGACGTGGTGGTCGCAGCCATCGGGCACGGCCTCGGCGGGCTGGAATGCCTGTCCGGCATCCCCGGGTCGGCCGGGGCCACGCCGGTGCAGAACGTCGGCGCCTACGGGGCGGAGGTGTCCGACGCCATCACGCGGGTCCGGGTGCTGGATCGCAGCACCGGCGCGGTGCGCTGGGTGCCCGGCGCCGAGCTCGGTTTCGGTTACCGCACCAGCGTGTTCAAGCGTGCCAACGCCACGGGGCTGGAAATCCCCTGGGTGGTGCTGGAAGTGGAGTTCGCGCTGGATGCGTCGGGTCGCAGCGCGCCGTTGCGTTACGGCGAACTGGCCACGGCGCTGCATGCCGCCACCGGCGAGCGCGCCGATCCGCAAGCCGTCCGGGAGGCGGTGCTGCGCCTGCGCGCCGGCAAGGGGATGGTGCTCGACCCGGCCGACCGCGACACCTGGAGCGTGGGTTCCTTCTTCACCAACCCGGTGGTCGCCCCCGACGTCTACGAGCGGTTGGCCGACGCTGTCGACGGTCCGGTGCCGCACTACCCGGCCCCCGACGGTGTCAAACTGGCTGCCGGCTGGCTGGTGGAGCACGCGGGCTTCGACAGGGGCTATCCGGCGCCCGATCCGGGCGGCCGCCAACCCCGCTGCCGGCTGTCCACCAAGCACGCGCTTGCGCTTACCAACCGCGGCGGCGCCACCGCCGAGGACGTGATCGCCCTGGCGCGCATCGTCCGCGACCGCGTCCGCGAGGTGTTCGATATCACACTGCAGCCCGAGCCCGTCCTACTGGGCTGCGCGCTCTAGCTCCGATTTCGCGTGATCCGCCGCCCGCCGCGCATCGTCGCGGCGGGCCGGGTCGGTCTGTGCCGGTATCTTTGGTGGACGTGAGCCCGCCGCGCGCCCCGCTGCCGATAAGCCGGCGTACGGCGTTGGCCGCTCTCGGTCTTGGCGTGTTGGCTTGCGAGTCGGTGGCCGCGTGCGGGGGAACGGCCGCGAAGCGGGCGGAAAAAAACGAGCCACCGCCGCCGCGTTTCACGTTCCAGCCTGCCTTGGACGGGCCAGCGGCCGAAAACGTTGTGCCGATCGCCCCGATCAGCGCCGAAGTCCACGAGGGCTGGTTCCAGCATGTCGCATTGACGAACCCTGCGGGCAAGGTTATCGCGGGCGTGTTCAACGAGGACCGGACCGTCTTCACCACCACCGAGCCACTGGGTTACGACGCGACGTACACCTGGAGCGGCTCGGCCGTCGGGCACAACGGCAAGGCGGTCCCGCTCGCCGGCAAGTTCACCACTGTGACCCCCACCAGGCAGATCGGCGGGGCTTTCCAGTTGGCCGACGGCCAGACCGTCGGGGTGGCGGCGCCCATCATCATCCAGTTCGACGCTCCCATCAGCGATAAGGCCGCCGTCGAGAGGGCGTTGACGGTCACCACCACCCCGCCGGTGGAGGGCAGTTGGGCCTGGCTGCCCGACGAGGCGCGGGGTGCCCGCGTGCATTGGCGCACCCGCGAGTATTACCCGGCGGGCACCACCGTCAACGTCGACGCCAAGCTGTACGGGCTGGCGTTCGGCGACGGGGCCTACGGCGCCCAGGACATTTCGCTGAACATCCAGATCGGCCGGCGCCAGGTGGTCAAGGCCGAAGTTTCGTCGCACCGCATCCAGGTCTTCAGGGACGACAACGTCACCATGGACTTCCCGTGCAGCTACGGCGAAGCGGACAAGGCGCGCAATGTGACCCGCAACGGGATCCACGTCGTCACAGAGAAGTACTCGGATTTCTACATGTCCAACCCGGCCGCCGGCTACAGCCACGTGCACGAGCGCTGGGCGGTGCGTATCTCCAACAACGGAGAGTTCATCCACGCCAACCCGGCCAGCGCCGGCGCCCAGGGCAACACCAACGTGACCAACGGCTGCATCAACCTGTCGACCGGTGACGCCGAGCAGTACTACCGTTCGGCGATCTACGGTGACCCTGTCGAGGTGACCGGAAGCTCGATCCAGCTGTCCTACGCTGACGGCGACATCTGGGACTGGGCGGTGGACTGGGACACCTGGGTGGCGATGTCGGCGCTACCGCCCCCGACAGCGCATCCCCCGGCGACTCAGATCCCCGTCACCGCGCCCGTCACGCCGTCGACCGCGCCCACCCTGTCGGGCACGCCCACGACGACTTCTAACCCGGCGAGTTCTGGCTCCGGCGGTTGAACCGCGTCGCGCTGGCCTGGTCGCGGGGCCGGATGACGACCAGATCCAGGTTCACGTGCGAGGGCCGCGTGGCCACGAATCCGATGACGTCGGCAACATCGGCCGCCACCAACGGTGTGATGCCGGCGTAGACGGCGTCGGCGCGCTGCCGGTCGCCGCCGAAACGGACCAGTGAGAACTCGGTCTCGACCGCGCCCGGCGCAATCTCTGTGAGCCGCACCGGCTTTCCCAGCAGCTCGCCGCGCAGCGTGCGGTGCAGTGCTGCCTGGGCGTGTTTGGCCGCCGTGTAACCGGCGCCGCCGTCGTAGATCTCGAGCGCCGCAATCGACGTGACCGTGATGATCAGGCCGTCGCCGGAGTCGACCAGCTTGGGCAGCAGCGCCCGGGTGACGCGCAGCGTGCCTAGGACGTTGGTTTCCCACATCCACTGCCAGTGTTCGAGGTCGGCGTCGGCGACGGTCTCCAGCCCCCGGGCGCCGCCGGCGTTGTTGACCAGGACATCGACGCGGGGCATTTCGTCGGCCAGCGCCGCGACGGCGCCGTCGTCCGTGATGTCGGCCACGATGGCAGTGCCGCCGATCTTGTCGGCCAGGGCGTTGATCCGGTCCGCCCGACGGGCCACCGCGACCACGTGGAATCCCCGAGCGGCAAGGGTCCGGGCGGTCGCCTCGCCGATTCCTGAGCTGGCGCCGGTGACCACCGCAACGCGGCTATTCCCGCCATTTCCAACCATCGAAACAAGCTTAGTAAACGTGCTAAATTCCTTCGATGCACCTGAGCGCCTTGTCCAGCACCACCACCGCGTGTCTGTGCGCGGCGGGTGCGTGTTGTTGCCGCGCACTTCGCCGCTCCTGACCTGCAGGCGTGGCCAAGACCGGCCCTCACACACTCGGACAAAGGACGCTCGTGCGCTCGAATACCCTCACCCACAGCCATCCCAACCTCGACCGGCGGACCCACCGCCAGATCCTGCCGCCGGCACTGCACATCCCCGACTCCGCGGCGGCCTCCGTCTTCCGGGCGGTCCGACTGCGCGGCCCGGTGGGCCGTGACGTCATCGCCGCGGTCACGTCGCTGAGCATCGCGACGGTCAACCGCCAGGTCACCGCCCTGCTCGACGCGGGCCTGCTCCGGGAGCGCGCCGACTTGTCGGTCGCCGGTGCCATCGGTCGTCCGCGGGTGCCGGTGGAGATCAACCACGAGCCGTTCGTGACGCTGGGCATCCACATCGGCGCGCGCACCACCAGCATCGTGGCCACCGACCTGTTCGGTCGCACGCTGGACACCGTAGAGACCCCGACGCCGCTGAGCCCCCCGGCCGCGGCGCTGGCGTCGCTGTCCGAGAGCGCCGCCCGGTATCTGAGGCGCTGGCACCGGCGCCGCCCGCTGTGGGCCGGGGTGGCCATCGGTGGCACGGTCGACGGTGCCACCGGCCAGGTCGACCACCCGCGGCTGGGCTGGCGGCAGGCCCCGGTCGGGCCCGCGCTTGCCGACGCGCTGGGGCTCCCGGTGTCGGTGGCGTCCCATGTCGACGCCATGGCCGGAGCCGAGTTGTTGCTGGGCATGCGGCGATTCGCGTCGAGCGTGCCGACCAGCCTGTACGTCTACGCTCGCGAGACCGTGGGCTACGCGCTGGTGATCGGCGGGCGGGTGCACAGCCCGGCCAGCGGCCCCGGCACCATCGCAGGTCTGCCCGCGCGCTCCGAATTGCTTTCCGGCACTGGCCAATTGGAGTCCACCGTCAGCGACGAAGCCGTGCTGGCCGCAGCCCGTCGGCTCAAGGTCATTCCACCCGCTCCCGTCGGTCCGGTCAACAGGTCGGCATCCGCCATCACCGACCTATTCAGGATCGCCGGCGCCGGCAACCAGCAGGCCAAGGATTTGCTTAACGAGCGGGCCCGGGTGCTCGGTGAGGCGGTCGCGCTGCTGCGCGACATGCTCAACCCCGACGAGCTGGTCGTCGGTGGCCAGGCCTTCACCGAATACCCGGAAGCCATGGAGCACGTCGAGGCGGCGTTCACCGCCCGCTCGATACTGCCGGCGCGGGATATCCGCGTCACCGCGTTCGGCAACCGGGTCCAGGAGGCCGGGGCGGGGACCGTGTCGCTGAGCGGCTTGTACGCCGATCCGCTGGGCGCCATGCGGCGCGCCGGGGCGCTGAACTCGCGACTGCGGGATATCGACGAGGACGAGTCGTCCGCGTAGCGCGGCCCGAGCGCTGAACTCCGTGTCAGGACCGTCCTGTAAAGATAGAAAGCGTGCGGCACGATGAGGTCCTCCGGCGCGAGGTACCCCTTCGCGAAGACCCGCGCCGGGTAGCGGTGCTGGCGGTGCACACCTCCCCGCTGGCCCAGCCGGGCACCGGCGATGCCGGCGGCATGAACGTCTACGTGCTGCAGACCGCGCTGCATCTGGCCCGGCGCGGCATCGAGGTGGAGATCTTCACCCGGGTCACCGCCTCCGCCACTCCGCCGGTGGAGCGGGTCGCGCCCGGCGTGCTGCTTCGCAACGTCGTCGCGGGCCCGTTCGAGGGCCTGGATAAATACGATCTGCCCACCCAGCTGTGTGCGTTCGCGGCCGGGGTGCTGCGTGTCGAGGCGTCCCACGAACCGGGGTACTACGACATCGTCCACTCGCACTACTGGCTGTCCGGACAGGTCGGCTGGCTGGCCCGCGACCGCTGGGCGGTCCCCTTGGTACACACCGCGCACACGCTCGCCGCGGTCAAGAACGCCGCACTGGCCGACGGCAGTGTCCAAGCCCTCGAGCCGCCGCTGCGCACGGTGGGGGAGCAGCAGGTCGTCGACGAGGCGGATCGGCTGATCGTCAACACCGAGGACGAGGCGAATCAGTTGATCACGATCCACCGTGCCGATCCGGCGCGGATCGACGTCGTCCATCCGGGCGTGGATCTGGACGTGTTCCGCCCGGGCGACCGGCGTGCCGCCCGCGCCGCACTGGGGCTTACGCCCGACGAACAGGTGGTGGCCTTCGTCGGGCGGATCCAGCCGCTGAAGGCACCCGACATCGTGTTGCGCGCCGCCGCGAAGTTGCCCGGGGTGCGCATCGTCGTCGCCGGCGGGCCGTCGGGCAGCGGCCTGGCCTCCCCGGACGGGCTCGTCCGACTCGCCGACGAACTCGGTATCTCCGCCCGGGTGACTTTCCTGCCCCCGCAGTCCCGCACGGATCTGGCCATTCTGTTACAGGCCGCCGACCTCGTTGCGGTGCCGAGCTATTCGGAGTCGTTCGGTCTGGTAGCGCTCGAGGCGCAGGCCTGCGGCACGCCGGTGGTGGCCGCCGCGGTCGGTGGCCTGTCGGTGGCCGTGCGCAACGGAATCAGCGGCACCTTGGTACCGGGGCACGACGTCGACCTGTGGGCGGCCGCGCTTGACCGGTTGCTTCGGCGGGACGCGCGGCAGGCGGAGGCGATGGGCCGTGCGGCCGCCGCGCACGCGGCCACGTTCTCGTGGGACAACACCACCGATGCCCTGCTGGCCAGCTATCGCCGCGCGATCGCGGACTTTCCCGCCGAACGCCAGCGCCGCGTTCGCCACCGGGCGGCGATGCGCAGGCCCCGCCACTGGTCGCCGCGCCGCGGTGTCGGCGCATGACGCGCGCGGACCACGACGCAGAGGGGGTGCCGCCCGCTCGCGGCGAGGAGCGGCGCACGACGACCACCGTGCGGCGCGTGATCGAGGATGCGTTGCAGGCCAGCGGGCTGACGTACTCCGACTTTCCCGGCGCGCACGGCGGGTTGCCGGGACTGGTCGTGGAACTGCCGGGCGAGCGCAAGCTGAAGACCAACACCATCCTGAGCATCGGTGAGCACTCGGTGCGCGTGGAGGCGTTCGTGTGCCGCAAGCCCGACGAAAACCACGAAGGCGTCTACCGTTTCCTGCTCAAGCGCAACCGCCGCCTCTACGGTGTCGCCTACACGCTGGACAAGGTGGGCGACATCTACCTGGTGGGTCGCATGTCGCTGGCGTCGGTCGATGCCGACGAGCTCGACCGGGTCCTCGGGCAGGTGCTCGAGGCGGTGGATTCCGACTTCAACACCTTGCTTGAGTTGGGCTTTCGCTCGTCGATTCAACACGAGTGGGAGTGGCGGGTGTCCCGCGGCGAGTCGCTGAAGAACCTGCAAGCGTTCGCCCACCTGCGCCCGACGAAGACGACCGGGCCACATGAGAGACTGGCCGGCATGCGAGATGCTGCCACGCTGGTGCTGCTGCGCCATGGCGAGAGCGAATGGAACGCAAGTAACCAGTTCACTGGCTGGGTCGACGTCGACCTGACCGACAAGGGCCGTGACGAGGCGATCCGCAGCGGCACACTGATCCGCGAGCACGACCTGCTGCCTGACGTGGTGTACACGTCGCTGCTACGGCGGGCCATCACCACCGCGCACCTGGCGCTGGACACCGCCGATCGGCTGTGGATTCCGGTGCGCCGCAGCTGGCGGCTCAACGAACGTCACTACGGTGCGTTGCAGGGCCTGAACAAAACGGAGACCAAAGACCGCTACGGCGAGGAGCAGTTCATGGCGTGGCGGCGCAGTTACGACACACCGCCGCCGCCGATCGAGAGGGGCAGCCAGTTCAGCCAGGACGCCGATCCCCGTTACGCCGATATCGGCGGCGGCCCGCTGGCCGGGTGCCTCGCCGACGCTGTGGCCCGGGTTCTCGCGTACTTCATCGGCGTCACCTCCCCGAC
>Ga0080006_1139110_pt1 | contig 14968 bp, 13 predicted proteins | sample RS3BMetagenome_FD_69209 | JGI IMG/M metagenome (GOLD analysis project Ga0080006, IMG submission 69209) | Ferric oxide microbial mat and aquatic microbial communities from Rainbow Spring, Yellowstone National Park, USA - RS3B (SPADES... ...
AAAGTGCACGACAGTGGAAACATGATGTTCGCAAACAAGATTTGGGGGCTGACGATAACAGATGTTATGCAGGGTGTTGTCTACGGCACCAGGACCGATGAAATAGTGGATGAGAGGCTCCACACACGCTTCGACTTCGACGAGGTGTGGGGCACCGCACTCAACAGGTTCTGCGTTGAAACCGTGCTCGGCCTACCTATGACTGTGTATGGTAGGGGTGGACAGACGCGGGGGTTCATCAGCCTAACGGATAGTGTTCAGTGTTTAAGGATAGCCATAGAGAACCCGCCGGACAAATCCGAGTATAGGGTGCTTAACCAGTTCGACGAGGCCTACTCAGTTATTGAGCTCGCTAAGAAGGTGTATGAGGTGGCTAAGAGGAAGGGTCTTGAGCCAGCGATCGCCAATGTGCCCAACCCACGGGTGGAAGCTGAGCAACACTACTATAACCCGATACATGAGAAACTCAAGAGGCTTGGTTACAAACGCACCAGGATGCTTGAAGACGAGCTCAGCATAATACTCGATGACTTAGTCAAGTATAGGGATAGGCTCGAGGCTAAAAGGGAGGTCATATTCCCGAGGACCGATTGGCGTAAGCCAAGGAACCCTCTACACTGAGCCTTGTGATCTCCAACGCCTTCAAGTATCCCTCAGGTGTGCCCACACTCAGCCACTTATACTTTACCTCGTCGAGCTCCAAGGCGTAGACCCTACCATTTCTCCTAATTAGGTGCATTATACCATCTGTGAGCTCAACTTCTCCAGTTGGGCCAGCTAAGGTGGCTTGAAGCGCATCCATGATGGTGTGGTCGAACACGTAGACAGCCACGAGCGCCATGTTTGACGGGGGACTAGTGGGTTTCTCAACAACACCATCAACGTAGAAGACACGCGAGCCGTTGACGACCTCAAACCTACCCGAGACAACACCGTACTTCGTAGGGTTATTAACAAGCCTCGTAAGAAGCATACCAGAAGCTTGGGTTCTCAGGAAGGCATCAACTAGGCCAGCATACACTTGGCGACCATTAAGGATAAGCCCGTCGCCAGCATGCAACACAAATGGGTCGTCGCCAACGAAGTCAGCCGCCCTCCTCACAGCGTCCCCGAACCCCTTTGGAAGGGGTTGGTACACGAATTCGAGGTTCACATCCGACAGTATTTGTCTTAGCGCCTCCAAATCCTCTGAGAGTTTACCCATTCTTTTGAGGTACTTTAAGTAGGTCTCTCTAAGCGTGAAGTAGTCTTTAATCATGTGTTCACCTCGCCTTACAACGAAGCAGAAACTTCTCAGACCCAACGCGTAGAGCTCCTCCAAGATGATCTGAACAAGCGGCTTAAGAGTAAGACCATCAGACCTACTCTTAGCGCACAACGGTAGCATCTCTTTCCTGATACCCCGCGTGAGCGGAAGCATCCTGGACCCCTCACCAGCAGCGGTTATTACCGCCTTTTCAATCTTCAAAACATACACCTTAGGTGAACACTATGAACCAAGCTATATACCTGTTTAGCAACATATTGGTTCGAAAAGCTTAGCATCCACCGAGAATTAAATCGGTGTGGTGTACCCTGTAAGCCCCTATATTAGGGGGGCAACCCTAGATGATAAGCCAAGGATACTCAAACTCGTAGAGCACACTTGGAGTTGGGGTGACTACATACCAAGTGTACTGGACGACTGGCTAACCCGAGATAACAGTAGGGTGTTCGTGTGTATAAGCGGGGACGAGCTTGTGGGAATGGTGCACTTGAGCGTTGAGGGGAGGGGGCTCGGATGGCTTGAAGGTGCAAGGGTTGCACTGCATCACCGGAACAAGGGTATAGCCACCATGCTCGCAACTCACGTGGTTGAGTATGCGTCTAATATGGGTTTGAGCAAGCTCAGACTCGCTGTATCTGTGAACAATAAACCCTCAATAAGGCACGTTGAGAAAGTGGGGTTTAGAGCTGTCAAAACATTCAAAAGAGTATCTACCAACACATCGGTGATAAACCCCCTAGCATCCACTAGAAAACTCGTAGAGGATGAGGTTTCAACGGCTTTAACATCAAGGGTTTACGACCTATACGGTGGGCTCTACTACAAATCCTTCAGGTGGTTGGACCTCGATGCGGACACTCTCACTCGATTATCACTCACGGGTAGAGCCTTTCGGGTGAATAAAACACTTCTAATCCACTCTTCTGAGTATGACGACGATGGCGGGAGGAGAGTAGCTGAGATAGGCTATACACAGCCAGACGGAAATTTCCCATTAGAGGATTTTTTGAGCATCTTTGCGCTCCGGGTTTTCTCCAAAGTGGATTTGATCCTGCCAGAGGAGCTAGAGCTCCTTGTGGATGGGTTTAATGAGGAAGGTGAGAGGTTCATTGTCTTCGAGCGAACTCTCTAAGCGTGGCTCCTAAAGTCCTCCCTAACCTTCTCAGCGAAATCCGGGTCACTCAGTAGCCTACTCGCCACGCGGGCCAACGCCTCTGAGACCATTAGAAGCGCCTCTTTTGCCTCATTCGAGACCGCTGCGCGAGCCGACGCCTCCGAATGCCAAGGTGTACCCTCTGGGGCTATCTTACAGGTTATTTCAAGCGCTGGTAGTAGTTGGGAGACATTCGCAAAATCGGTTGAACCACGGGGAATACTGTTCGTTGTCTTCCTATAGTCTTTCGGTATCACACCGAGCTCTTTGAGAACATTTTGGGCATACTCTATGAGTGGGTAGTTAAACTTGGTTGTCGAGTACATTGGTCCGATATTTCTTATTGAGTATGCAGCGTTCGTAGCCAGTGCGCATCCCTGAACTATAAGTCTGAAGCGCATTATGAGTTGCTTGAGATAATCTGTGTCTGAACTTCGAAGACCATATACTAGGATTGCTCTGTCTGGTGTAACATTGGAAGCCTTACCGCCCTCTCTGATCACACCGTGGATTACAACGTTTGCATCCCTTCTCACATGCTGTCTAAGCATGTTGACTGCGGTGTATGTGAGTATGGCTGCATCCAGCGCGCTGATCCCCTTCTCTGGAGAAGCCGCTTCGTGGGCGGCTACACCATTGAAGGTCACCTCTAAGTCTTGCACCGCTAGTGAAGGTGAACCGAGACTCCAGTTGTCTCCTGGGTGGGTCATCAAAACGAAGTCAATATCTGAAAAAGCCCCCCTTTCCGCCAACAGTATCTTTGAACCACTCCATTCACCACTACCCTCTTCGTCAGGTGTGCCTATAACAACAATTCTGCCAACCTTAAGCCGAGCCGCTGATTTGATGGCCGCGTAAACTGCGGCCGCAGCTATTATGTTGTGCCCACAGGCGTGGCCGACCCCTGGAAGAGCGTCATACTCGGCAAGGAAACCAACAGTTGGACCCTCACCGAGCTTCTTCTCAGCGCGGAACGCAGTGGGTATACCAGCATATTCACTCGTAACGCTGAATCCTTCGGCCCTAAGCGTTTCTATCAAAAGCTTCGAAGACTCATACTCTCTACTCCCAACTTCAGCGAGGCCATGTATTTTTAACGCGATAGACCAAGCGTCTTCTTCAGAAAACATGACCAAATAGAACCAAACAGAGATAAAGCTCTAACGGAAGGTGAGGCAGCGGGTGAACTTTAACCGGTCTTATGATAGCCAAACACCTAGCGAGGAAGAGTTTTTATCTGTTGATGCATACGTGCCTTTGTCTAACTACTGTTAACACTATTAAAACGATCATTAGACGTGTCGTCTATTTGTTATGATATACTTGTTTTTCACGTAAGATTTTAATTATGTGATAAACTCAACCCAAAAGGATGGTTGACACGCTTATAACCTATTTACCTTATAGTAGGCTGTATGAAATACGAAAATATTACATCGAAAATATTAAACGAATAAAGCCTCTACACGCAATCGTTTATGTGGATGATGTATTCACAGAGGAACAAATCTCGTTTCTGTCAAGCTTCATGGCCAAGGAGTTCGAAGTGAGGACTGGGTTTTGGAGAAAGAGGACTGCATGTTTCCTACAGATATTAATTGACCTAAAAAAGGAGAAAATACCTGATGCGTTAATAGTTGACAGCGATAACATTCTCGACAATGACTTTTCAATTATCGACCAAGAGTTGTTATCTGAGTATGATTTTTATACTGTGATGGACTGGGAAGGTTTAGCAAGAAGTTTTATTAAGAGGAGTATAAAGTTAAAGAACATCGAAGTTAACGGAAAGAGAAGAGAAGTCTACGGCTACAAGCTCACCGGCACTTGGAACGGGATTTTCTTTTTAGGTCCGAAACAAGCGGTGAGAGTTACACAGGCAGCTTTACGCAAATTGAATGACGCGACGTTAGAAGACATCTATAAGGCTATCCAATCACTTGACCCCTCACTGGCCAATAGAGTCGTAGATGAGACACCACTTGCTATACTATTTTATTACAGTGGTATAAAAATCACTCCTTGGGTGGTCTGTTCAAGACATTATTATAACCAAGTGAGAAAAAGTACCAAAAATTTGTACACCCGTAGATTACTCAAATCGACCGCCCATGTCGGGCTTGCACGAGGACTAGTAAAATGGAAGTATAAGCGTATATGGCTGTTTTACTTTAGATATAAAATAGCACAGCTTTTCTACAGCCTTCTAGTTCTGATCTTTGACCGCTGATTTTTCAACAATGGCAAAATCGTTTAAAGAAAAACCATATCAAAAATCACTCTACTATGTAAACCAGCTGGTGGGGGGTTGTAAATTGACTGGAGTTGGGCTTTAGGCCGCCAGTCGACATGAAAGCCCTCCTTATCCGGCAAACCCAAGTTACACACAACATACGATGAATACACAATGTATAGCCTACTAGCCTAAAGTTAGGTAAAACCCTAAGTGCGGTCGCCGGGATTTGAACCCGGGTTACCACCGTGGCAGGGTGATGTCCTGGACCAGGCTAGACGACGACCGCTATCACTGCAAAACTGAAAATCACGTATGATTAATAAACCTTGCTTTAAGCACTTGATACTCTCCGCATAAAACGCTTCAACACTTGGAATAAGCACCCACCCGTTATCAGGGAATGCTAGGTCGCTTAGCAGTCCCGAAATATGATTTATTCGAGCGATAATGGAGAGCCATACTCATGGATTATTTGCTAAACCATCGCCAGCTAATACGAGCCTTAGTAAAAGGTATAAGCGGTTGGTGCGCGAATCGTTAAGCTGAAAAGTATATCTCAGTTTTATACAGGAGACAGGGGATTCTAACATGGTCTATGTGACTGAGATTGTTGCCTTGGTTGGCGGTTTGCTAGGACTAATCTATGCGGGTCTACTAGTACGTAGTGTTCTATCGCAAAGCCCAGGTAATCAGAAGATGAAAGAGTTGGCTGACTTTATCCGCGTTGGCGCCAACGCCTTCTTGAGAAGAGAGTACACAGCCATAATACCCATAGCGGTGGTGCTTACAGTGATAATCGGCGTTCTCATCCAGCCGCGCCCCATAGTTGCTCTGGGATTTGTGGTGGGTGGGTTACTATCAGCGTTGGCTGGCTATATAAGTATGGGAGTCACCGTTCGTTCGAGCTCTCGCGTAGCTGAGGCTGCAAAGAGTGGTTTGGGAAACGCTCTAGCAGTAGCCTTCAGAGGAGGGTCGGTGTTGGGTATGACTGTTCCAAGCCTCGCGCTCATCGGTCTAGGCGTATTCTATCACTTTTTCCCGCAACCCACGGCACTTGTAGGTTTCGGTTTCGGTGCAAGCTTGATAGCTCTTTTCATAAGGGTTGGTGGTGGAATATACACCAAGGCAGCCGACCTCGGTGCTGACATAGTGGGTAAAGTGGAGGAGGGAATACCTGAAGATGATCCAAGGAACCCTGGAGTTATCGCTGACAACGTGGGCGACAACGTCGGTGACTGCGCTGGAATGGGTGCCGATGTCTACGAGTCATATATAGTTACGGCTCTGGCAGCGGTTCTACTTGGCACATTCGTGTTCTTAGGGGGCGCTTCAGCTCTACTCAACCAACCAAGACTAGTACCATACCCATTAACAATAGGTGGGATAGGCGTAGTAGCATCTATAATCGGGGGGCTATATGTTCGTCGATCAAGTAAGGGCGAACCCATGAGCATCCTGAGCGGTGCGCTGTACATTGCGGCCATCGTAGCGGTGATTCTCGACGCGGCCTTCACACTCTACACCTTTAGGGCACACCCACTCTTAGGGTATGCTCTAACGGGAGCAGTGATACTCGGAGTAGCTGTAGTGGTGATAATCGAAAAAATAACAGACTACTTTACATCCTATACCTACAAACCAGTGAAAGAGGTCGCTGAAGCATCGCAGACAGGTCCAGCTATAAACTTCCTATCAGGATTCGCGCTTGGACTCAGAAGCGCCGCCCCAACAGCCCTCCTACTCGTGGTCGCCATAATAGCCTCATTTATCGCTGGAACCTATGCGAGCGGAGGAAACTACTACTTTGGCGTGTACACAACTGCAATAACAACCATGAGCATGCTTTCACTTACAGGTATCATACTATCAATAGACGCTTTCGGCCCGATAACCGACAACGCCAATGGAATAGTTGAGATGGCTGGTGTTGAAGGTGTCAGAGAGGTGACAGATAAACTCGACGCGGTGGGTAATACCACTAAGGCAACCACAAAGGGTTTCGCCATAGGCTCAGCAGCACTAGCAGCGCTCTCACTTTTCATAGCCTTCCAAGGTGAAGTGCAACGTTACTATTTGGCGAAGGGCCTCAACCCCCCAGTGTTCAACTTAACAAGCCCCTACCTACTGATAGGACTACTCATCGGTGGCCTGTTACCTTTCTACTACTCATCGTTCCTTATAGGCGCTGTGAGCAAGGCTGGCTATCAGATGGTCAACGAGATAAGAAGACAGTTCAGAGAGATACCTGGACTGATTGAGGGAAAGGCTAAGCCCGACTATTATAGGTGTGTTGATATAAGCACGAGGGCAGCCCTCAGAGAGCTCGTCAAACCAGCGTTACTATCAATACTCACACCCATCGCTGTGGGCGTAATACTCGGACCGATAGCCCTTGGCGGAGTACTCATAGGTAGTGTGGTCTCTGGGGTCTTCCTTGCTTTACTTATGGCCAACGCGGGCGCCGCATGGGACAACGCAAAGAAGTATATAGAGGCGGGGAACTTTGGTGGCAAGGGCACACCCACACACGCAGCCGCTGTGAGCGGAGACACTGTGGGCGACCCATTCAAGGATACCGCTGGACCCAGCATAAATTCGCTCATAAAGGTTTTGAACACAATATCCATAGTGTTTGTAGCAATCTTCGTGCTCCTCCACCTCTAATTTTTTAGACTTTACGTAAAACCTCGATAAGGATTAAATTGATTTAGTGCCCACATGGTTTTAGGTCTATGCTTAAGCAGAGGGCAGCTAGCGGCGCTGGGCATTTATTCGTGGGCAACACGCTATCACAGATAATCCAAGGAATAGGAATAATATTAGTAGCCAGATTACTAGGCGCCACAAACTATGGGCTTTATACCCTACTCTTAGTTCCCTCAGCAACATTCTTAGTGTTCACACAGGTAGGGTTCGGGGGAGCTGCGACGAGATATGTGGCGTACTACAATGCCTTGGGTAAAAGAGCTGAAGCCGACAGTATAGCCACATCCACGTTCCTATACGCTACTATGCTGTACGCGTTTATATCATTTATCTCCGCGGTTGTTGCTCCAGCCTACGCGTCCTATGTACTTCATCAACCAACAATAGCCTACTTAGCCCAGCTTGCGAGCGTGATGATATTTTTTCAGGGCTTGATGAACTATACCACAGCTGTCCTCAACGGTTACTACAAGACTAAACAGGTTTCAGCCATTATGCTCATCCAATCGGTCGCCAAGACCTCCCTATCCATAGGCCTTATACTTATAGGTCTACGCATATATGGTGCGCTGATTGGGACAATAATTAGCTTTGTCATTCCAGCCATAGTCGGCACGATTTGGATGTTTAATGCTACCCAAACCAAGAAAATTAATTTCGACGCGAAGACTTTCAAAACAATAACATCCTTCGGGTTACCGCTGTACGCTGCAAACATTCTCAATGGCATCTCGCGACAAATCCAATTGGTGATATTGGCGAGCTTCGCTAGTGCAGCCGCTGTTGGCGCCTTCACGGCAACTCAGAATTTGGCCACACTGATCAGCGTAGTGGTCTACCCTGTGAGCACAATGGCTGGAGTCGCATTCTCAGAAGTCTCAGCCCAAAACAACAAAGCCAGAATCAACTCATCCTATGTAAGTGCTACAAAGATAGCGACAATACTTGTTGTGCCAATAAGCATCTTCATGATGCTTACAGCAAAACCCATTGTCACAATTCTGTATAGCTCAGCTTACTCTCGATTCTACCTTTTATTATCCATATTCGCAGCTGGATACCTATCCGTGGGTCTGGGAGGGCAAACTCAAACTCCTCTATTTGCAGGGTTAAACAACACGAAACTTAACACATACTCGGCCGCAATCTCGGCGGTCTCACTCCTATCGCTCTCATATGGGTTGGCTATGGGGCTTAACGTTTTCGGTGTGGCACTCGCGACAACCATTTCTACCATAACTACAGCGGCAGTTATACACATTGTTATCGTGAGGGGATTAGGTGTCAAACTTCCCAAAGCTAAGTTAGTAGCAGTGTATCTAGCAGGTGCACTATCAGCCGCACCTCTTATACTCATACCGCAAAAGATCTTCCGCCATGGTTTAATCGGCCTATTGGAGCTAGCGCTAATCCTAAGCGTATATATTATTATTTACTCCACAGTACTACCCCTAGTAAGAGGTGTTAACAAAGACGAACTAGCCCTCATATCACACTCCTTAAAAGGAGTACCAATACTAGGAGATATATTGGCCGCCCTAACGAAGTACTCAAAAATGTTTATTCACGAACACACCGAAAAACCAAGTTAGAGTCAGAAATGAGTCACCCTCACCTTGAACAAGAGGCCAAAAATCTATTCTTAAGACGGTGGTAGACCTGCGCATGTTTTGCATCGATGGTAAAGTGTGGGGCTTTGCAAAGTTTATAAAACTAAAACATAAATTCATACTGAGGGTTACCGATGAACCGTTTACAGCTCTTGGCGTTAGGGTTGAGCGTGCTCGGCTTGGGCGTTTCAGCCTATCTAACGGCGCAGTCGTTTAACACCAGTATACCTCTCACCTGCCCCTCCACGGGTATCATCAACTGCACGAGGGTGACGACGAGCACATACAGCCACATCTTAGGCGTCCCAGTCGCACTCCTCGGAGCGCTGTGGTTCACAGTTATAATAACACTTGTCTACTTCGATTTAAAGTCAGCCTTACTACCCTTCTGGACGCTTGGCTTGGTGTTCGTGGCCTACCTGATATTTACAGAGGTCTTCCTTATCCATTCTATCTGCGTGTACTGCACGGCAGTCCACGTAACCGTGCTCGCGCTGGGATACCCAGTCGCGAAGCTTTCACTGAGTGGCGAATGAGCGCCACCACCAAGCTCACTTTCTAATGTGGGGATTGGCTGCTGTCCACACACGCTTAGAGGTTTATTACCATCCACTTTACATATCACCGCAGTTATAGCATTAGTATACTCTCTTATACCCACCCCTATTGATGTATTAGAACTTATGAATCCAGCTATTTGGGTCCAATTATAGTTATGCCAAGTCTGAGGTATAAGTGGCGACGAAGCAAGTACAAATGAGTTACCAAAATCGATGAAAGGGTAACCACCACCAAATAGATTCCACACCTGCGAATAGTTTGATGGGGGCTCCGCGATTAAACCGTAATCTCTATTTTGAACTTCATACCCTTGAAAGACGATGTAAGGGCTAGTATAAGAGGCATGCCGAAAAGTGAACGTGGGAACATTATAGTAAGATTCGTTAACAGGCGGAGCGGAAACCATATACTGCAACCCCGTAAAGTTCCCGAAGCGAAGAAGCGCCAAAATAAGTGGCCATCTAGTTGCGGCGCAAAACGGGCAGTATTCTGCCCCTATAAACACTATTATTGGTTTACCCCCACTAATCCAAGGAGTACCATTATAAGGTTGGAACAATGACATACTCGCAAGCGGACCCCCATATGTGCTCTGCGCTAGCGAATTCAACTCAGAGTAGAAACCTGTGCTAACAGGCTGTCCAATATACGCTGTTATATTTTGTGTCGAACCAGAAAGATAATTCACGCCGTAGTAAACACCTATAATCAAAACAAGCGAAACAGCTATACCCACACTTAAATAAACAGTTCTCCTCTTCTTGGCCTTCACAGACTGTTTCTGCTTCTTCTTCTCAAGCTTCTTACCAGGCATACAACTAAGAGAAACTTGGTACAACCACAATTAAACCTATCGTGGAGAAGAACAATTAGCTGGAACTAAGGAACACCTCAGTGAGGGTAAACTACACCCTAAAAACAATTGCACGCCTGAGGTTTTTACACACCGCATCGATAAGAGGCAACACAGTTCCAACTCAATCCAACCTAGCACCAGCAAACCTTTTCCCTAAGCCCACTACAAGTTATCATATTGGAGGTTAGAGCGCGGTTTGAATATTCTCGTCGCGGGCGGTGCGGGGTTTATTGGAAGCAACCTTGTCGACGAACTCCTGAGGCGAGGTTTCGGAGTAAGGGTTCTTGACGATCTCTCCTCAGGAAAGCTGGATAATCTAAGACACCATATAGATGAGAAGGGCTTCGAGTTTCTCCAAGGTTCCATAATCGACTACCCCACCGTTCTACGGGCTGTGAGCGGAACCGACGCGGTCGTCGACTTGGCAGCCAAGGGAAACTTGGCCAAATCGGTCGAAGACCCAGTGAGCTACCATAATGTTAACACAAGTGGAGCCTTATACTTACTCGACGCATGTGTGCGAAAAGGTGTAAAAAAGTTTGTGTTCACTTCTTCTGGCTCCGTGTACTCATCGGAAGCTACAGGCACGATAGATGAGAGCACACCCTACGACCCAGCGTCACCCTACGCGGCTACAAAGGTTTGCGCGGAAATATATTGCAAGAACTTTAGAAAAGTGTACGGATTGAGAACAGTGATCCTGCGACTTTTTAACGTGTATGGGCCACGCCGCGAGAACAGCAGTTATATGGGGGCGGTGACCAACTTTATGCTAAAAATAATGAAGGGCGAACCAGTCGAAGTATTTGGAGACGGCTCAGATATAAGAGACTACGTGTATGTTGGGGACGTGGTTAAAGCAATCATCTTAAGCCTAGAGAAGGATGTCTCAGGCGAGTACAACATCGGCACAGGCGTAGGTACATCCACAAATAGTCTGATACAAACAATAGGCAAAGTCGTCGGCGTTCAACCATCCATTATTAACAAACCCAAAAGACAAGGCGACACGCCAAGCAGGGTAGCCGATATCACAAAAAGTGTAAGGGAGCTTGGCTATACACCAGACTACGACTTACACTCTGGGCTCATAAAACTCAAAGACTACTTTTCAAAAGCGATGTAGGCGCTTCGCTCTATTTTGGTTCATTCATACACCTGTAGGCTAGTTTTGGTACACTAATACCTGTTTGTCACTCTATCCAAAACACCAAGCCCGTGGGGAGGTTCGATGGGTACGCATTTTGCTCGGAGGAAATATTAGGTTTCAATTGTATAAGCAGGGAGGTGTGATATCCGCTTTCAAGCCGAATTGGCTGTTTGTTAATGGATTAAAGACCACAATTAAGACTTGAGGACTTCAAGCACCATGTAAGCCGCTAGTTTTTAATAAACCAAGTGGTAGCATAGTATAACTGTGCGACTTTATAACGCAAATATAGCCAAGTGGCCCTAGGATATTTACGCTTAGGAAGGCGGCGAGCGAACCCACAAATTGCAGTAGACGATAAAAGCCTCCTAAAATCTTTATCAATACTAGGAGTCGAACCATGATGTCTGTGATGGGAGGAAATAATCCAAGGAACCCGACTAATGCCGCTATAATAGTAAATGAAACCAAGCGTTATTTCGTCGCTCATATAGTTTCTAAGCTGTGCGGGTATACGCAACAGGGACTTTTCCACGTCGTTAATAACTGTTCTATCAAGCCTCTTTAAGAGGGTAGCGTCCAACTTTACAGCTTGCTTTCTACCTATGTAGAAGATCCCATTCCAAGTACCCTTAACCCTATACCCGTACACGCTAATACTCCTTTGGCCGTTCACCGATACTTGCCCGAGCAGTTTGCTTCTTGCAAGGTACTTGGTCAAATCCGGGTTATCCTCCTCCATGACAGTATAGAAACTAAAACCTGCCTCACAAAGGGCCGCATCTATTCTGCCAAAACTGCTACTCAGATTGTTGTCGCTGTCAACAACAATACTCTCTATGCCTTCAGAAATACAGTCCTTGATTATTGTCAGGAAAGTCGCGTTACGATCACCCCAGTTACCGGTTCTGATCTCAAGCTCTTCTAAATCAGGTGATAATATCTTAGTTAGTAAAGCTTTTTGACTATCGTTATAAACATTATCTACATATGCTATTGCCCTTTTAGACCCTAGTTGAATCCAGTTATCGACAAACACATCCTTGAGCTCATGAACCCGATAAAAGGGTAAGTATGTTATTATGGCATCAATCATTGTAGTATCCGATAAAACACTTCGATGTATGAGTTTTATAAATATCTCTTAGAGTGCATTATACTGAAAAAAGCTAACGGCAAGAGAGCGGTAATTTTCTACATGAGCTACCCTTATTTTTAAACAGAAGCTTTCCACATTAACACCTTATTACACAACCCCCCATTAGTTACATGGAAAAGTAAGAGAGCATAGGGTTAAGTTCCGCCGAAATCAGACACACCTCGTAGGAGGGGTGGCACCTACCCGCTTTTTTAAAAGAATCGTGCAAGCCGCCAAGTACACTCTGACACACTCTTCGTCTCAAAGCACAAGAGGCTCTTTTTTGTTTCCTATTACTCCCTTACACTTCGCTGCCGGGGAGTCTTCCGTGCGGCCACCACCCATGAGCTTCTGGAGTCGTACCCACCGAAACGTTACGCCTCTCTACCTGTTCTGGTCTGGGGGTGTCAGCACCCCCTCATGCACCCACATCTACCTACACACAATCTAGACACGCCTCCACCCACAACACATAGCGCGGGTTGCGGAGGCACTTCAAAACCAGTCATCCACTTATTACTGTGTGTGAGTATTCTACACGCCCTCCACGAAGGACTTATCCTCAGAACTTTCCACGTACACATTGCACCCTTCGGAATTCATATACCCTTCACAATTCAACTCTGAAGGTCGGAAATTTCTTACTTATCAATGTTGTAAAGTTTGCAGACTATTTCCAAGCTGGTTTTCAACTCCCTCAGCCACCGTGGTCATCGAAGCGCACGACATTTCCCAGCAGGCACTAGTAAGAACCCCGATTCTAACCTAACACATATTTATACCTTCGTTACTCCGTCGCCTGTGAGGGTAAGCGCTTGGAATGTTGATCGAGTGAGCTACCCCCCCCTGAAGGCGGGAGCCTCCTGAATCATCACCCCACCTTGCCTCCTCAACCCAAGGGTTGGGAGGGGAGGTATTGGGCGAAGCTCCACAGGCACACTGGGTGGCACCCACCCTGCACGCTTCAAAAGAACCAGAGAAGCGTTAAGGTCCCGGTCCAAGGAGAAACCACAGCGGGGGCAGAGAAACACCCTGTCTTCCAAAGTCAAACCCTCGTTGATCCCACCACACAGGAAACACTCACGTGAAGTGTTGTAAGAGGGAACAGGTAAAACAAGCTTCCCTCTTTTTCGAAACCCCCACTCCAACACCGCTCTGAGCTCCGAGAACGAGGAGTCGTGGAGCCGAAGCCTCCTCCTCTTCCCGGTTACGCCTTTTTGAACCAAACCCTCGACGTTTAGGTCCTCTAGCACCAGCACATCGTACTCCTGTGCAAGAAGAGCCCCAAGCTTAAAGAAAAGGTCACGCTTAAAATCCTTAATGTGCTCGTGCTCCTTCGCAAGTCTTGTCTTTGTTTTAAACCAGTTACCCAAAAGAAACCTTTTTCCTTGATAGCGCCCTCTGTAGCACCCTGACTCCTTCAAGGGAGCGCTCAAGCGGTTTCGGGTTTTCCAAGTAGCGCCCATCCAAAGGAGAGAGTGGCGAGCCTTGTGATCCCCAAGTCCACACCCACAGCCCCCACGGGCTCCCCCTCCCCCGATGAATGCTCTTGGCTCTCAGCCTCCCCCACCAAGAAGATCACGTGGATTCTGCCTGAAGGGTTGAGTTTGACGCACACCCGAGACACTTGGCTCTCTGGGAACACCCTATGAAGAATTAAAAAGAAGCCTATTTTGCTCAGGTAGAGCCGAGCCCTCCTCTTCTTTTTGTTTTTGCCGAGACCGACATCCCTCGTGTTAGAAAGCCTCCAGCCAGATTGAGGGTACACTAAGGACAGAAACTTGTACGGCTTCTTTTTCTTGGGTTTGTTCGCGAGGCCGTCGAAGAATCTCTCCCGTGCCTGGTAGAACCTATCAGCAACCTGCTACGCAACCTGGGAGTGTAACACTTGAAACACGGGGTTTTTCTTTCTCAGGTCTAAAGCGAGCTGCCTGAGTTCGGTCTTATTCATAGTGTGCTTATTCTCCTCATACTCCTCTTGCTCTGCGTGTAGGAGCGCGTTGTAAAGCTTACACGCTACTTCGAGCTGGGTCTTCAACACCCCCGCAGTGGTGTTTGAGCAGTAAGCTCTGAACCTATACGCCCTTACACGCATTACCAAGCGTTTTCCAGACTCGTATTTATACTTTTAGAATCCCCGCCCCTAGAATGGGCGAGGTTTTGGAAAGTTTATAATATTCAAAGGGGTCGCCCTCGTCGTACACATCTGGATACCTCGAGGAGCATATCGCCTGTCAAGATAGAGTGCACACTCAACTATTTCGTTTGGCGCTTCTTGGGGCAGGTGGGTG
>Ga0080006_1144253_pt1 | contig 14960 bp, 20 predicted proteins | sample RS3BMetagenome_FD_69209 | JGI IMG/M metagenome (GOLD analysis project Ga0080006, IMG submission 69209) | Ferric oxide microbial mat and aquatic microbial communities from Rainbow Spring, Yellowstone National Park, USA - RS3B (SPADES... ...
TCTATGTGCATCCTAGAGGGCCTATTCGACGACTGGAGAGCCTGGTCAGCCAAGCGCGCCAAGGAACTGGCCGAACTCGGGGTGCGGTTCGACTGAGCACCGTTGGCGCTGGGCGACTTAGCTGCCGCTGACTCACGACGCGCCTCGAAGTCCATGACCACCATCAGCGCCCAGTCAGCTGCGTCCTCCCACCTGCCAGCCTCCTGGAGCATCCTCTTCGCCAGAACAGGGGCACGAGCCGAAAGGTCCCGTGCCATGCGTTCACGCTGTAGGGCCTGCTGCTCACAAGCTTCGGCGAACATGCGTGCTACGTCTTCCGTGATGTCCCTCCGCACGACATCATCTGAGCGTCCGGGAAGCCTCTCCGACAACAGGCGGCCGTATGCCCACCGCAGGAACCCGATCCAGGTGAGACCACGCCTGTCCAACAAGGAGCGCATACGGCGAAACTCATCGCGGGAAATGCGGATGTGCAAGCGGGTGTACTTCCCCTTCCACTCAGGGAGCTTTTCGTACCGCCAACTCCTCGAGGACATCTCGTGTCGCCTCCCACAGTGCTCTCCTGTACGCATGCCGTACGGTGCATGCCGTACAACAAACCTAAGCGAAGCGAAAGCCCAGCTCTCGATATAGCTGCACCCGCCTGCGCATCTGAGCAGCCAGGGCAGGCTCCTCAACGTCGCAAATGTCGTAAACCAGTGCGTCCCGCTTCCCTCTCATGGCACGCATAACGCGCCCAGCCTGCTGGATCAACCGGCGCTTCGAGCGGGCGGACGCTGCAAGGACCAGCCGATCCATGGCAGGCAAGTTCGTGCCCTCGTCAACCAGCTTGGTTGCGATGAGAATCAGGCGGCCGGCAGAAAGCCCAGCAAACGCCTTGCGCCGCTCCTCATCGGGCGTCGAGCCACAGACGTGTTCCGCTGGCACGCCCCAGTGAGTCACCAGGAGGCGATGCAGAAGACGGGCGTGGTCCAGCAGTTCAACGAGAACCATCACCCGATGCCCGGCCCGGTGCTCAGCCGCTGCAATCGTGCAGATGAGGCGATTGCGTTCCCCGTCCGCTGCCCTAGAGCGCTGGATTGAAGCCCAGCCTGGGGCGCCGTAGTGGCGGAAGTGCGTATGTACCAGCCGGATCCACGGGAGCATGTTTGTACCCGCCTTGACAGTCTCGCGAACTGGTATCTCGACCACTTCACCACCTAGCAGAGCACGGACAAGCGGCTCCAAGCCGTCTGATCGCTCTAGAGATGCCGTAAGCCCGACGCGATAGTAGGCAGGGAAGGCACCGACGACTGGCGCCCATTGTCGCAGGGACCCGAGATGGTGGGTTTCGTCGCAGATCACCAGACCTGTCCGTGCCGCTAAATACCTAACAAGGTCAGGACGCTGCGCAAGCGTCTGCACCATCGCGACTGTCAGATGGGTCCCTGGTTCCCCTCCTCCGTCCACAACTGCGGATATGGCTCGGCGAGGGAGATCAAGGAACCTCCTGGCTTCCTCCATGGCCTGGTCAAGCAGAGGAGCGGTGTGGGTGATCCACACTGTGGGTTGCCCGGTCTGGGCAGCCAAGGCAAGACCGACAACCGTCTTGCCTGCACCTGGCGGGGCCAGGACCATCCCACCCTCCGCTCTGATGATGCGCCGAAGAGCATTGGCCTGGTATCCGAACAGCCTACCGCGCCACCCGAAATCCTGGGGGCGAAAACGCAGACGCCTGTCAACGAGCTGCAAGCTGGTCAGGGATTCGACTTGAGGGAGGAGTCCGCGAGGAAGCCATAGGTAGTCCTGCGCTGGGCGAAGCTGCAAGCCGTCCACGTACCAGCGTATCCAGCGCGACTCACCCTTGGGCACGGGTCCCTTGCGGCGAAACGTCGCCAAACGCTGGAGACGAGGACGCAGTGGTCCTGGAGACTCAATGACAAGCTGTGCTCCAAGCCATGCCCGCAAACCGCTCCCTCCACCAGATCAACGTAGCCCGGTGGCCTCTCGGCCCTGGCTGAGGGTGGTCAGCCCCAGGCCTGCTCATCGCAAGCCCCCGGCTTCAGCCGTAGCTGACGATGCAACTAGCGTTGGATCAGCGCACGGTATCGGGCAGCCCAGACATCATCCATGACCACAACATCATAGGAAGCAAGAAAATCCATCCGTCCATGGCTAACTGCATCTGGAGAGACCCAAACCGGCACCCTAACGCGGACGCCCGAACCAAGACCGACCACTAACATGACCAGCTCATCGATGGGATGCTCGTCTATGGCGATCTGTACTTCTCCTGGCACAAACGGACGAAGAAACATCGCTGCCCCTGGATGTGTGCTGAGGTATTCGCCATCAAGCGCAATAACCTCGTCCTCCACGCTAAGCATCACCTGCCGCCTCCCACGGGCGCTGCCCGACCAGAATAGGACTCTCTGCCAGATCCATGGGGCTGGGCCAGGGAGCGTAGGTGAGCACGACCCCGGCCGAAGCCCATGCTGCAGCCACCAGACCCGAGCAGGTGAACCGGCGTGGTTGCACCCGAGGCCATAGCGGCACATGCGCAATGTCCCTTGCCGCATCCTCCAATAGCTCCGCAATGCCGTACCTGTCGCCCAGACGCTCTTCAACGAAGGATATGGCCTGATGACACCGCTCATCCGTCGCACCCGAGATGCTGTACACCCAACCGTTCGATGCGTACTTATCCAGAGGACTCTTCGTCACCTGCCACAAAGCCTCAAGCAAACAACCGCTACCGACCAAGGCAGCATGGTCGAAGGGGCTGACCGTGGCCCAGTGGATCAAGGCGTCTAGCAAGCCGCCAAGAGTCCAGGAGGAGCGTCCCACACAAAGGATGATATCACCTGGACGCAAGGACGAAGGATCATATGGCATCTCTCAGCACCAGCCTGGTCGCCATGACCCTCTTCTTCAGACCCCTCGAGCGGCGCATCCCCGAATCGATCGCCCGGAGAATCGCAGAGGCCGCAACGCGAGCGTTGTCCTCTATCTCTTCCCTGGATAAACAACTCGTGCCCGTCAGAAGGAGAAGCTCGCTTGGATACCTGAGTAACAACGAAGGCATCAACATCGAACCACTATGCCCATATCTGAGTAAACTCCACAGTCGGCCAGATCCATCCCTGAGAAGGTTATGAAGCGTGACCGCAATGTTCATTACATCACCGAGAACGCACAGGACATCAATACTCCATGGGATAGACTCCCTCAAGGAACCAATGCCACACCAGAACAGCGATGGGTATCCGTCGTCAAGGACGGAGCCAACCACCAGGGAGCCTCGTATCGACTCGACGAGGGCCCTTCGAGAGTGCGAACATCCGTAAATGACAGGACTGACTATTGCGCCATCCAGCGGGTCTGGCTCATGAGAGGAAATGGCCTTCGACCGGATACCAAGGAGCAGGCTAGAAACAATGAGTCCGAAAACCTCAGAATCTCTGTCCGATGACCCCAAGCAAACCACCCTCTCAGGGGCCTCCATACAGAGAGCCAGGGACGATTCCAGGCCGTCGACGTGACCAACCGCATCGTCCTCCCTTACAGCAGGAAGCCCCAGAATAACGTTAGAGTCCACGACCGATTACCTCCTCCGTGCGATGAGCTGCGACAGAACGCCCGGCCATTGCGAACACGATCCTAGATTCCTGGAGGCCACATACACCAGCCAAGAGGCCTGCCGCCTTATGCCTCTCCTTCGGAGCCAAACCCAGGAGATGGGGAGCAAGCCCCTCGACTACCGCCTTTGGCCAGACGCCATTATAATTCCAGCCTAGCTCCCTGGCCATAGCGCGCCCTGCACGCATTACGTCGGCCGCGTTGCGTGGAGGCCACCAGGACTCTGGAGAAGGCTCGGGCCGGCCAAATAGCGGGCGCAACACAAGCAGTTCCTCGGGGACAAAACGGCCTAGAAGGGCTTGCCACAGGGCCTCACGCTCCGTTCCAGACAGACTCAGAACATCGGCGTCCATGGCCAGCACATCCGCGGCACCCATCGGGTCGGGTAACCGGCGCAGGATATCGTTCGCCGTAAGCTGCATGCCATCAGCCATGGCTCTCACCCTTCCGGACGGCCCACTCAACCAGAGCTTTTGCATCCTCGGGGGTCCTGCCCGCCACCCGCAGGACAGCGGCCAGGGCGGCCTGCGACATGCCCGCCTTGATCGCCCTCACCGCTCCTGCGGCCTGGCGCCGCCGGTCCCCGGAAGCCAACAAGCGCCGCACTTCCTTCGGCAGGGCCTTGTAGGCCTCGACGACCTCCTCCTCGGGAGGATCGGTGTCCACATCCCCATGGGGTGGTTCGGATGCGCGCTTACCCACCAACAGCGCATCGCCGACTGGAAGCGAGTCGCGCACTCCCTCCAGATCCTCGGACGCCATATACATCGGCCGCACGAGGTCAGCCGGAACATCTACGACACGCTGAGGATCATCACTGACTGACACCACGCAGCGCGCCTCGATAACTTGGCGCAGAATACCTGGCCCGTGGGACGTGAGTACCCGCCGGCCGAGAAACGGATACAGGCGTGCCGCCCGATGACCGAAACGGGCCTCCGCTTCGAAGGACTCTAGCGGCCAGCCCTCAGCGGCCTCACGCCGAAGCTGGGCCACCGCCTCGGCCTTGCTGGCCTGCAGTTCCTGCAGAAGGGGTATCGCCAACACAAAGTCTGGCTCACCGATGCCGATGAATCGGCAGACGATATTCTCACCCTCGAGTTCGACCCGGTATCCAAGACACCGCAGACCGTCGATCGCCCGCATCGGACGAGCCCCCCTGGATGCGTATATACGGCTAATCAAGACCTAAAGCTGCCAGGTAGTCCATACCCTTCACGCGATACACGCTTGAAGGATGCCAGGCCACCGACCTACCTCTCACTGACCGCCCACTTCGCACATCCGCCCATGGGATAGCCCACACCTCGCCCAGTTTCCTCCAGTAAACCACAAGCAGCGATACTCCGCCAAGATCATCCACAACGTCCAGGTATTTGCGCTGTGGGTGACGTATGCGCGATAGAGAGAGCCTGTCGATGTTGGTAGACTTCGCCTCTACCGCTACCGCGCGGCCGCCGTGCAGGCAGCCAACAAAGTCCGCCGCCGCCGTCTCGGCCACGTGCGCCCCGCTGACCTTGCCACCGGACCAGTGAGGCACCCAGGGTGTAGGCAGCTTGATGATCGCCGCCTTCCCTGCTCGCAGGTACGCAGCGTGCTGCAACGCCAGTGCCGCCTCGAAGTCCATGCCGCGGTTGGCGGCGGAGAAGACCTGAGCCTGCGGACGACCTGACCGCACCCGAGGCCCTCCAATCTACGCCTGATCCATGATCCGCCTTCCCAACCAGCGCACCACGCTGACACTCTCTGTCTGCATGTGCGTCCCCCCAGTACACGATGGCGAGACTGAATGCTCGGACCAGCTATAGACTAGCGATGTCTGCCATTGTCCGATGAGCAACCAAGGACAGGGCATCCTCCACGACTCTCCTGTCGTTGATGAACGCTCGAAAGTGCCTCGCATCACCGTCGCAGAACAGCATGACCGCATGCCTGCCATTTCTGCTCGTAGTAATCCTCACGCGAAGACCATGGTAGCACACAGGGCAACCCTTTACCGAATTATTGATCGTCAAATCCCTGAGTGTAAGATCCCTATCCACCAAGACACTCCTCCTCCCCACTTTACGGATCAGGAGCAAGCGACCTATGTTGCCAAACGCTCTCGACCGACCATCGTGCCGCCCTATGTGCTCGCCTGAGACGGACGCGACGCAACGCCCATCGCTGCGCGTTTACCACGCGACTTCACGCCGGACGAGGGTTGCCCACCTTCCGATTCCGTACGCTCGATGTCTGCAAACTGACCGGTCTCCGGACGAAACACGACCTGGCACTTGCCCACCGGACCATTGCGTTGCTTGGCGACCTCGATCTCCAACAAGGTCTTGGGTGTCGAGCCGGTTGGATCGTACAAGCCAGGACGATGCAACAGGAGCACGAGATCGGCGTCCTGCTCGATGGCTCCGGAATCGCGGAGGTCGGACAGCTGAGGTCGCTTGTCCTCGCGAGCCTCTGCCGACCTATTGAGTTGTGAGAGGACCAACACAGGGCAGTTCAGCTCCCGTGCCAACCTCTGCAACCTACCGGAAATCCGTGTAGTCCATTCCACGCGGGACTCCTGTTTCCCTCTTGCGTCGCCAAGTAGCGTGAGATAGTCCACCACCACCAGGTCCAGCCCACCCTGCGCCTCGATGCGCCATGCCTCCGCTGCCACATCGGCGGTGGTCGCCCCCGGGGTGTCCATGACCTGCAGGAGTCCGCCGAACACCCCAGAGAGCTTGTCTTCATGTGGGCGCAGCTCCTCAGGTTCGTAGACCCTGCGACGCAGATGCTCACCATTCAGCCCCGTGTACAGGGATATGGCCCGCTGAGCAAGCATCTCTCGCCCCATCTCCAGCGACACCAGCAACACCTGCCCGGACTGTGCCCTCCGCAGAGAAAGGTACAGAGCCAGCGCGGACTTGCCATGACTGGGTCGCGCACCGACCACGATCATCTCGCCGTTGCGCAGCCCCCCGATCAGGGAGTCCAGGTCGCGAAGACCGGTTGGCCATCCGACAGGCAACGTCGCGCTGGGATCCAGCATGGCGTTCCATGCCGCCTCGACCTCGTTGGCGAACCACACGGCCTTTTCCGCACCCCGCCTGCGCACAGCAGCCATGAGTGCCTCCGCAGCCGCCACCGCCTGCGCAGGATCGACCGTCTCACCGGGTTTCGGCTCGGTCAACGAGACGATGGACCGTCCCACTGTGGCAAGACGCCTCAGCGTAGACGCACCGGAGACCACAGAGGCGTAGTGATCCGCATGCGCAGGTACGACGACGCCGGTGAGCAGATCGGTCAGGTACGAGATCCCCCCGACAGCGTCCAGAACCCCCATGGCTGCCAAACGCTCGGCGACGCTCGTGACATCCACCGGCTTGCGCTCATCGGCCAGGCTCCGGACGGCCAGGGCGATCCTCTCATGGCGTCCGCTGGAAAAATCATCCGGTGCGACGAGGTGCAGAGTTCGGCGAAGAGAGCCGGGGTCGGCCAACCAGGAGCCGAGCAAGGCCTGCTCGGCCGCAACACCGACCGGTGCATCCGTTCCCACGATGCTCACCACCCAGGTAGGTGCTCAATCAGGCCGTCGGAGGGGGGGCAGGTCCCAGGCGCGCAAGAACGGCCCAAAATCGCTCGCGGAGCTTAGGCGGCTATTAGGACACCACCAGGACACGCGGCGGACCATTTTGGGCCGTTCCTGCGCGCCTGGCAGCCCGTTTTCCTCAGGTGCGGACCATCTTGCCTTCAGCCTGGGCGGCCTGGGCGGCAGCCCTCCGCCACGCCTCGGCCGCGATGCGCTGCCTACGCTCCATCTCCAGGCGGTACCGCGTCACATCCAGGACGACGCCGTCCTTGTAGTACTCGGTGGCTTCCTGGGAAGCAGGAGGGGCGGAAGGCGCCTTGGACCTGGACAGCGTGGCAGCCTTCTGCGCCCAGTTGCGCAGCCGCATATGCCAGTTGCGCCTGACGGCCTTTCCATCCGGGGTGTGTCGCTCAGCGGCCAGATCTTTGGGTCGCCACCAGGCCTCCATCTTGCGTGCCTCGGTCACCAGGTCCAGGCCTGGGTAGGACGACAGCAGCTCCCGCACGGTGCGCAGGTCATACTCCGGGTCGCTGGGCCAGCTGGGGATCTCCCAGAGAGCCAGCAGCACGCGACGTTCGTCCTCGGTGGCATCGTCCGCAGACTGGTCTTGACGAGCAGCCCGCACAGCACCCCTACCCTCAGGGCCGGACTTCGGTCCCCTCCACACCTCCCCCCTGCTTTCGCTTTTGAGCAAGTGAGTGGGGGGCGTGGGGGGTAAGGGGGGAGATAGGGGTGTGGGGGAAGAGGGGGGGAAGGGGGGCGAGGGGGGAGGTGTATTCACGTAGATGGATTCCGCCCCGCCACCCACCGCCTGTCCCCCCTTGGCCTGTTCGACCTGCACGCCTTGTGCCACAAGGACGGCATGGTTGCACTCCGCCCCCTCGTCCCCCCCCTCGCTGGCACCAGATGAGGCGACGGCGAACGTTTCCTGCACGTCACCGTTACGTTCGCGTAACGTACGCGTTATGTAACGCGTTACGTCACCGTTACGTTCGCGTAACGTACCCGTTACGTCATCGTTACGCTCGGCAGGCGTAGAACCCGGAATCACTTCAGCCTCAAGCGCTTGGATGATGTCCCCCTCATTCGCGGCTGTTGGGGAGGAGTCGGACTGGGACGGCGCGTCACCATGAGCGCTACCGTTCGGTAACGTAACGGGTACGTTACGCGTTACGCTACCGTTACGTTCGCGTAACGTGCCTGTTACGCCACGCGTTACGTACGCGTTACGTGCGCGTAACGTACGCGTTACGTGCGCGTTACGGTCCGCTGAATCCTGCTCGGCGGTGGCGCCACGCTCGCGCAATCGCTGCCTGTACGCCCGCACTCGCTCCCGCGTCTTCTCCCTGGAGGTGATGAGCCTGCCTATGTGATCATCCCACCGGTGTATCGCAAGGCCGCCTTCGGTACGGTCGAGGAACCCAGCTTGAATCAGCGCATCCATGAACGCGGTGGCGTCGCCGCTCCATTGGGCGCTGCGCGATAGGATGCGTGGGGAGACCCCCTGAAGGTAGCCGCCAGGAGAAGCATTGTCCACTGACCAGAGCCATAGGCAAGCCAGGTGCCCAACGGCTTGTACAGGATCGATCCCCAGGATGTCAGCGAGGACCAGAGTCTTCCTGTGCGTCGGCAGCGATTGGTCTACTTTGATCCAAGCCATTACCGTCACTCTCCTCCTTCTGCGCAGTGCTCCTTGATTTTTGCCCAGCGTCTACGCACGGTGGCCACGTAGGACTGTGCGACGTACCCAGCCCAAGGCCCGGTGTAATACGCGCTGATAGCCCGATCAGTATGCCAGGCGCAGCTTGCCGTCCCTCCAGGCCCGACCGCCAGACACGACGGCGACGCGCCCACCAGGTCGGCGACGTAGGCTAGGTATGCCACGCCTGCCCACGCCTGTTGGGCAGTGCTGTCGAGCGACAGATGCAGCTCCCGCGCCGCAACGGGAGTGACCTGCATCAGGCCTACTGCGCCAAACGAAGACGTGGCGCTGGCGTCGCCATGCGACTCTGTGAGTGCCACGGACCAGACCAACGATGCCGGGAGTCCCAACCGCCGCGCGTCATCGGCCAGCACGCCCGTCCACGGGCCTAGAACGCTTAGTGCGCTGTCCCCCGACTCATCCTCAGGGCCCGCTGAGCGTCCGCTGAGCAGGCGCCCTGCACCGGGGTCTGACATTGGCCTGGCAGGCGAGGAGGAGGATGCGGAGGACGACGGCCCGTGCTGGGCAACGTGGCTTGGTGGCGTGGTCTGCACCGTGCCAGTGTGGCGAGAGAAGGCATGCCATGGCAGCGCGAGCACGACGGTCGTCAGGATCGCCCCCACAGCACCGTGGTGGCGACGCCAGCGCTTTGGCGGTTCGATATTTGACATGCTACTCCTCCGGAGGTACAGCCAATCCAGACCTACTGAGGTCGCCGCGAGCGATGCGTCCTAGGTCGTCGATCAGCGCCGAGGCCTGCTGGCGTGTCAGCGCTCGAGTGTCAGACACACCGAAACGGCGCCGAAGCACCTCGGACAGCTCGTCCGCGACACCAAGCGCTTTGGCGCGCGCATAGATGGCCTTCTGCTGCGCCTCAGTAGAACCTGTGGACTGGCTCTGCCGAGGTTGGCTCGAATCCGCCTGTGCCTGTCGAGGAGATGGGTTAGGCGGAACAGGCGAGCCGTCGTCGGATGCATAACGGTCGCCCCTTTCCTCGTACCCGTCGTCTGATGCCGCCTCCTCGGCACTGATGTCCCCGAACCCTACAAGATCCAGGATGGCCCTATTCTTCGCCCTGGTCACTGCATGGGAGCGGACGTTGTGCAGTGTGCGCTGCCTGTTCTCCTTCTCATCGAATGAGCAGGATCCGTCCGCGTCTTGAAAGGCACCGGTGGGAAGATGAATCGCACGTGCCGTGGCGATCCACCCAATAATTGCGCCACCGGCATCGCGTATAGGTTCGTCGCGACGCAGTTCGCAGGAGATGGCAAAGAACCGCTGGACCTTCCGGACAAAGCTCTTCTTTGGGAACTGTTTGCCCCGAATCAACTGGAAATCCTCTGGCCCTGCCAGCCGATGCTTGAGCTGCTGATACGCCTCGAAGGCCTCGGTCGCCTGGTCCACTGTGCCCGCCGGCAGGATCAGAAGACTGCCGTCGCCGCCTTGTGGAGCACTGCTGGAGACCACCTGCCGATCCTGGGCATTGGTCGCCATGGTCACCCCTCCTCGCGGATATCCTTCTGTAGCCGGTGGATTGCCAGCGCGCAAGCGAAGATGCGCCAGTACGGCGCCAAGCGCTGGGCCGGTACCACGTGCTCGCTGAAGCCTTCGTCCTCCGTGCGACCGACCTGGACGATGCGCACTGCTTCGGCACGCTGACCGTGTTCGGACGCCAGGCGGTGGTAGGCCGCGACTTGTATGAGGTGCTCATCGTAAATGCGACGGGCGGTCTTTATGTCAAGTACTTCCAGGCGCCCGTCGATGCGTGCGAGGCAATCGATGGTACCCCCGTAGCGGAGCCGTTCGCTAACTAAAGGCCTTTCGATCCACGCCGGGATCACTTCGTGGCGTTTCCGCCAGTCATACCACTTGATCAAGCAGTTTTCGGCTCGGTCGATCTCCTCCGGGCTATACCCCGCCAGGTCCGGAGGTTCGGTGCCTAAGTCATTCTCGATCATCTGGTGAGCGAGGGTGCCGATCCTCGCCAACTCATCGACATAGCCTCGGGTATCTATCCCCGCCAGACCCAGGCTGTTCGCCCATTGGACCAGGCCTGGTTTGGCCAACACGCCCAGCACTGTTGTCACGCCAGGCACCAGGGTGCCGTCCCGGAGACGGTAGCGGATGTGCGCGCGCCCTGCGCTGATCTGCTCAATGTGCGCCACGCGGACCGTCTCCCGATGTGGCCAGAATCAGGGCGATGGCTGCGCATGCCGCTGCGGCGATGGTTACGCGCTCCGCATCCTGCCCCAATACCAGCAGAACGACAGCCAGGATGCCAAGCCATAGCGTCGCCGAGGATGCCAGCACAAGGCCGAGGCGTTGTGCGATTGTAGCAATGGGGACGCGCCGGTACCGACGCCTTGGATGTGGTAGAGGGACAGTTCGCAGATACTCTGGTCGTACCCGACTTATTGCCACGACCGCCACCCCCCTGGACTCAGCTTCGATGCGCAGCTCATCCCAGACCCGCCAAGCCAGGTCGCGGACGGTGGCCTCGAGGATGTAGTCCCGGCCGACCTCCGGCCAGCGCAGGTCCGGAGGCTCACCGCTCAGCGCTGCCATGGCGAGATCCGCCTTATGAGCCGCAACGATAGCCTCTGCTACGTGCCCCTCAGGCGTTTTGCTCGTCGTCCTGCACCGCCTTTGCGATGGCTGATGTATCGAACACCCTGGACAACTGGCGAAGCAGGACGGCAGCTTCCAACAGGGATTCGGCGGCTCGGGAAGCCTGCCCGTCGACGTAGTCATCGCCACGAATGCGCAGTACCTCCTGCGCTGCCGCCCTGCACTCATCTGACAGAACAGCCAAGCGCTCTGCGTCAGTGAGAGAGCGGCCATGGTGGAAGCCATTCATTGTTGTTCCGCCTCCTCGGCCCGGGGGGGTCGAAAAACTGTCGAGCAGCACCCCAGGCTCCACGCCTAGGGCTGAGGCGATGCGCAGGAGCGCCGGAAGGCTAGGGTTGGCAATGCCGTACTCGATCTTTTGCAGGCTCGACTGAGTAAGGCCCGCCAATCTGGCCAATTGACCTTGCCGTATCTGCTTGGCGCGGCGTATGCGACGTATGCGCTGTCCGAGGCTGACCATGAGCCTACCCACCCTGATTAGGATAGCGCTAGGATCGCGCAGTGTCAACCAGCACCGATTGCCTGGCTGCGTTGCTTGCGCTGTCTCTGGGAACGTTGATACAGCCGAGCGCGGTCGAGGCAGGCTGAGCAGTAGACACCGCCCGCATCTGCGGGCTCGCCACACCGCGGGCATAGGCCTCGCTCGCGCCGGTACGCATAAAGGCGATGACGGCTTGCAGCCAGGGAGTTGAGCCTGCGACACCGAGGACACAACCCGGCAGGCTCCTGGTGCACCGAGCGCAGCACGTACTCGCTACCGCATGCGGGACACTGCGTTGTTTGGCCGAGCCAGCCAGGCTTAGGCATTCTTATCCTTCCCCTCCCAGAGCAGCCATAATATCCATAGCGCGGAGTTCTAGAGGACCAAATGGGTGTGTATAGGCCGCTGAGCGGATGACGTCGACCGGGTCGGAAGCTAGACGTAGGAGCACATCCGGCGGTGTGCTGGTGTTGAACGCGGCTTCGACCCGCACGGTCCATTCTGCATCAGTCGACAGACGACGTAGAAGTGCTGGCGATGCATTCTCGTTGGAGGCCACTGCCTTGCGCACTCTCTCGCATCTGTCTGATGCGAGGCGACGCAGTATGTCCTCACTGGCTGCCGAGTTAGCCGCTACCGCTTCGCGCACCCAATCATTGTCGTCGAGCGCGAGCAACGAGAGATCCTGCGGGTTGCGAGAACTGCGGGCTTTGAGTATACGTGCGTTCAGGTCACCGAATGATGTCCGCTGAACCATTGCTGTTGCCTGCCCCTCCCCCGAGTTTCGCCACGGCGGCCATACTCGCCATGGCCTCCAGCGTTTCGGCGGCGCGGGACTGCTGCCGGATGATCTCGGCACGCTCGCGCTCCATACCCGCCACGCGTGCATCACACCAGCGGGACGCGGCCTGTAGCTGGCGTATGGCGTGCAGGATGCGGCGGGGCTGGCCGCGACAGGCGCGCTGTAGTGCCTCCTGCAGCCTCTGCAAGTCGTCTCCCATCAGCCACGTGTAGCTGTCGGACTCTACGTGGCGATAGCCCCTCTCACCTCTGATCCCTGCTGGCCATTGCACTGGGCCAGCGAGGACGAATTGCCGCGGCCTGGGCAGCGCCACAGGAGGCGTGGCGTCGTGAGCCCGGAGCATACGATCTGCGGCATTGCGCAAGTCGCGCAGCGCATCGCCGAGTAGCTCGGCGTACCGCTGCTGGCGGTCCTCCTCTGATGTCATGCGGTCCCCCCTCCCAGTCCTGCGATGGCGTGCATCATGCGCACCTCGGCAGGCAGATTCGCATTGCCAAGTGCGGCCTTGCGGACCCTAGCGCTTTTGTCGCACAACAGGCGCAAAAGCAGTTCCGCCGGTGCGATAGGGTTGCCGGCGACCGCCTCGCGGACCCTATAAGCGGGATCTCGGGATAGCTGATGGAGGCACTCGGCGGGCGTTGAGGGGTTAGCACCCGCTGCTTCGCGTACCGAAGTCTCTGCATCTTCCACCAAGAGTGCCATGGTGTCGTGCGGCGCTGACGGGTTGCAGGCTACCCTCGCGCGCACCCAGGGGCTATCATGCGTGGCCAGACTCGCCAGCACCTCGGGCGGTGTGGATGGGTTAGCCGCCACGGCCGCAAGCACTGCGGGGTCCTGGCAGGCGGCCAGATGCGCTAACGCTTTCGGTGGCGTAGATGGATTGCGCGCCAGGTACCACATAAGCGTCCAGGTGGCGTTGATGCTTAGATATGCCAACACGTCTGGCGGCGTGCACGGGTTAGACGCCACCGCTTTGCGCACCGCCAGAGTCCCTGTCTGCGCAAGCTGCACTAGGGCTTCTGGTGGTGTGGAAGGATTGGCCGCCACCGCTTTGCGCACCGCCAGAGTCCCTGTCTGCGCAAGCTGCACTAGGACTTCTGGTGGTGTGGAAGGATTGGCCGCCACCTTGGAGACGGGGTCCTCCCCTTGGACCATCACTGCACCTCCTTTGCTTGCCCTGTCATGGTTCCCCCCAACCCTGCGATGGTCGCCATCATCCGGACCTCTGCGGGCAGGCGGTCGTCGTGCTGACACCGCCACAGCGCGGCTCCTCGGACCAGATCGTGTGGGTCAGCGAGGAGCTGGACCAGTGCTTCCGGCGGTACGGAGGGGTTGTATACCACTGCCAGACGCACCCGCCAGCTGGCATCTTGAGCCAGCCGCCGCAGCAGTGTCAGAGGTGCTGCGGGGTTGTCGGCTACCTCCCAGCGGATGTTCTCCCCGCCCTCCTCGACCAGATGCTCCAGCGCCTCTGGCGGTGTGCGTTCGTCCCTGGCCGGCCACCAGCGAGTGCTGGACGAAGAGTCGTGCGCCCATGCGGAGAGAGTAGCTGCGGTAGCGGCTGAGTGAGCACGCCGGTGATCCTTGTCACGCGACATCAGCGGTCCACCTCCTCAAATGCGCACGACCCGCGCCCATGAGGGCGGCGTCGGTGCTCCAGCGCCGAGCAGGCCGACGACGACACGCGCGGCCGGCGGCTGCTCGGGCCACGGCGTGTAGCCATCGGTGAACACGACCACCACGTCCGGTCTTGGCCGCAGGGCCATGGCTGCCTGGATACCTACGCGCATGTCCGTCCCGCCGCCGCCAGCGACCTTGATCTGCGTCGGGCGGTATACGCGCTGGCAGGTGGCCACCTCCGCATCCACGGCCAGGATCGTCACCCCACGGTCCATGCCGCAGGCCCGCAGGATGCAGCCCACCTGCGCCAGTGCCTGGCCGAGCATGGTGTCGGCGACACTGCCGCTGGTGTCCACCACCACCGCCACCTCGGGCACGGGCGCGGACAGGGTTGGCAGGATGATGTCGCCGCTCTGGTGCCTGGACGGCCGGCGGTAGCTATAGTCCGTCGCACCCGCCACCTGCGCCGCCGCGCGGCGGATGGCGGCAGCCAGCTCACGGCGCCAGTCCACCGGCGCCGGCCGCAGGACCTCCTCAGCCC
>Ga0080006_1159102_pt1 | contig 14958 bp, 11 predicted proteins | sample RS3BMetagenome_FD_69209 | JGI IMG/M metagenome (GOLD analysis project Ga0080006, IMG submission 69209) | Ferric oxide microbial mat and aquatic microbial communities from Rainbow Spring, Yellowstone National Park, USA - RS3B (SPADES... ...
CTGACCGCCGCCTTCGCCCGGCTCTCGTCGGGCGGTCGGCTCGCCGTGAACGTCGTCACCATCGACGGCCTGGCCACCGCTCACCGGACCTTGAAGGCGCTCGCCGGTGAGGTCCAGATCTGGAACGTCACGATCGCCCGAGGGATCGAGCAGATGGACCGGGTCCGGTTCGAGGCGGTCAACCCGACGTTTCTGCTGGCGGTCACAAAGGCCAATGAAGGCGGCGATTGAGCCGGGTCAAGCCAAAGTTCATTCTTCGCCGAGCAAGGCTCTGAGTCGTTTGACTTCGGCTTCGAGCGAGTCGACCTTCCTCGCATCTTCCCTGGCTTTTTCTTCGAGCTTCGAGCGGGCTTGCCGCTCCTCGATCAGCCTGGCGCGGAGACCGATCGCGTTGAAGAAAAGTTGAGGTGCCTCGTTCGGGTCGGGGATCATCTCGCCATCGGCCGGGTTGATCAAGCGGACTCTCCGCCCTTCGACCCGGAGCCCCAGGCCGAGTTCCGGGCTGATGACATCGCCATCAGCTTCTGGAGGGATCGGGACATAACGCCCGTTTTCCAGGCGGTAAGCCTGGAACTGGGGGTCGAGGTATTCGCCGAGCGGATCAAACAGAAAATATTCGAGCACGCCAAGCCGCGCATAGAGGTCCATCTTGACGATCATGTCGTCCTTCCGGGACTCCTTCGAGGTGACCTCGAAGATGACGCTGGGCACTCGATTTTCCAACCAGAGCTTGAACGACCGCCGCTCTTCGGGGTGCGAGACCCCCTTGATGACCATGATGTCGGGGGCCTTGACCGCCCGGGGATTGCCTTCTTCGTAGTAGAAGAACATGTCGGCGGCGATGTAGACGTCGAGCCGGTGGCCGAAGACGAGCCACTTCAGCGCCATGAAGAGTTCGATGGTCGCGTTGACGTGGATTCCGGTCTCGCCCATCGGCTTGCCGTCCGAGTCGGGATAATGGATCGGCCTTTTCGGCTTCGCGGACGACGTGGACATGGCGGTCCCCTTCGATTCGTCGACGCTCCGGATCTCGATGCTCGATCTTACTCGATGGCTCCGGGACGTTCCATCAGTACATCAAGCCGACCTTCGAGGTCGCGGATTCCGCGAAGCGTGTCTGTCGGAACTCGGTTTTTCGGATTATAATGGACGATCATGGTTGAGGTTCGCGAAAGGTCCGAGGATTGACCGGCATGGCCGAAGTGGGCGAGATCGAGCTGGATGTCATCGCCGTCGGGGCGCACCCCGACGACGTCGAGATCGCCTGCGGAGGGACCCTGGCGCGACTGGCCCGTCAGGGATACAAGGTCGGGATCGTCGACCTGACCGACGGAGAGCCCACCCCGCTCTCACCCGGTCCCGATGTCCGGATGGAAGAGGCAAGGCGGGCCGCCGAGGCCCTTGGCGTCCATCTCCGGGTCAACCTGAATCTACCGAACCGCCGGCTCTTCGACAGTTTCGAGGCCCGTGTGGCCCTGGCCAAGGTTTTTCGGAAGCATCGGCCCAAGCTGGTGATCGGGTTCGGGGGCAAGACGGTGATGGCCTCGCCGGATCACTTCCAGGCCATGCAGATCACCGACGCGGCCGTCTTTTACAGTCGGCTGACCAAGTGGGACGAGCATTTCGATGGTCTTCCCGTCCACACGATCACAACCCAGCTCGGCTTCCCGATCGCCATCCACTCGCTGGAGATGCCCGAGTCGGCCGGGATGATCATCGCCGATATCGGTGACACCCTGGCGGCGAAGGTCGAGTCGATCCGCTGTTACGAGACGCAATTTCCCGCCAAGAAAGCTGGGATTTTTAGCGCAATCGAGACGATGAATCGTTATCACGGTCTCACCGCCGGATTTGAAGCCGGTGAATTGTTCCTGACCTACCGCTCCGTCGGCGTGGCGGACCTGATGCGTTGGGCCTGTCCAGGTCACTCACGACCATGAGCCATCCGGGAGGCCCGATGAGGCCGACCAAGAATCGAGCCAGGCCCGTAACGGCGGGCGATGTCCGGGTCGATCACCCTCCCTCGGAGTCGACCCGCGACGTGCCAGATCCAGGGGCGAAGGGGTCCGAAGTCTCGGAGAGCCCAGAAAAGGCGGACTCGGTGCCAACTCGATCGTCCTGGCGTGAGCGTTTTCGAGACTTCTGGCAGAGCCTGACCGGGCCCCCCACGCCCGAGGCCAGGCCCCCGATCGATCCTGTCACCGACGAGCACCCGGCCTCACATTACACCCGGGCCCGGATCTTAAGAGTCGGTGTGGTTTCGACCGTCGGCAATTACCGCGAACACAACGAGGATAATTTTTACCTGCCGACTCTTGGCGGCAAGGGAGTCGGCGGGGGCGTTGGCCATCGCGACGCCAGCATGGAAATCACGCTGGAGGACGGGTCGATCTATCCGTTTGTCGTCGCCGACGGGATGGGTGGTCAACTCGCCGGCGAGAAGGCCAGCCAGATGGCCGTCGACATCATCCCCAAGGAATTATCCAAGCGGATCAGCGGGGTCGACTCGGACGATCGCCAGATCCAGCGGGTGATTCGCGACGCCGTGGCCGCCGCCAACCAGGAGATCCTCGGTCTCTCGGTGGTCCAGAACGAATTCAACAACATGGGGACTACCGTCGTCCTCGCCCTCTTCCGGAACGACCGGGTTTACGTCGCCGGAATCGGCGACTCGCGGGCCTACCGCTTTCGCGATGGTCAGGTCGAGCAACTGACCAAGGATCACTCGCTGGCTCAGGCTCTCCTCGAAGCCGGGACGATCACGGCCGAGGAGTTGCCTAACCATAAGTTCAGCCACGTTCTCTATCTTTACCTCGGCAGCAAGGATGCCCGAGGGGGTCCGGAGGACGTCAAGGCGGCGGAGTTCCGGTCCGGGGATCGCTTCCTTCTGGCGTCCGACGGCCTGACGGGCGTCGTTCACGATGCCCAGATCGCCGAGATGGTCGCGGCCTTTGACGATCCCCAAGCTTCGTCTCAGGCTTTGATCAAGCTGGCCCTCGACAACAATTCCAGGGATAATGTCACTTGCCTGGTGGTTCACGCGGTCTGATTTGGCTCCTGAGAGGCGTTGAGGGTCCTCAACGTCTCCTGGGTTCCGGGCCGCTTCCTGGCCTGATCCGCGGGTTGACCCCGGCCGGTCTTCCCGGCTGGACTGCCGAAGGTTGAGGCTCTCGGGAATGGCCAGGCTCGATCAGTTCGTCGCGAACCTCGAAAAGAGCGGACTCGTCGCCGCATCGACCATCGAGCTAGCCCTCGCGCAGCTCGACGACCGCGCCGGGTCCGACGCCGCCGTCAGGCTCGCCCGCCTCCTGATTCAGCAAGGGACTCTGACCACCTATCAGGCCCGCAAGGTCCTGGGCGGAAGGACCAAGGGATTCTTCCTCGGCGACTACCGGATCCTCCGGTCGCTGGGCGAAGGCGGAATGGGCAAGGTTTACCTCGCCGCCAACCAGAAGGACGGATTGAGGGTCGCCATCAAGGTCCTGCCGCCGAGCAAGGCGGCCGATGGTGGCCAGGCCCTCCTTCGATTTCGCCGAGAGATGGAGCTTTCCCGGCGGGTCCGGCATCCCAACCTCGCCCGGACGATCGACGTCGGCCAGGGCGGCGGGGTCCACTTCATGGTCCTCGAATACGTTCCCGGCGAGAGCCTCTACCAGCTCGTCAAGCATCCCCGAGGGGGTCCGCTCCGGGTTCCCGACGCCGCCCGGTACTTCCTCAAGGTGCTCGACGGCCTCGAAGCCGCTCATGACGGCGGCCTCGTTCACCGCGACATCAAGCCGTCCAACCTGATGGTCACTCCCGAAGGAGACGCGCGGATTCTCGACCTCGGCCTGGCCCGCCTGATGAACGACGAGGAAAAGCCCCTGACCCGTCCCAATATCCTGATCGGGACCCTGGACTACGCCAGTCCCGAGCAGCTCGGCAATGCTTCGAAGGCCGATCGCCGGAGCGACCTTTATAGCCTGGGCTGCACGATTTACTTCGCCCTGGCCGGGAGCGCTCCCTTCGAGGGAGGCGACGCCGTCAACAAGATCTTCAAGCAGCGGCTCGACGACCCCGAACCGCTCGAACGGGTGGCCCGAGGGGTTCCCTCAGCCTTCGGGGCGATCGTCCGCAAGTTGATGGCCAAGGAACCCAGCGACCGCTACCAGAATTGCGGAGAGCTTCGAGGCGACCTCGCCCGATGGGCCGACCCGGCCATCGTCCACGCCATCCTGGGCTCGGAGGCCGACACCGCCCACGCGTTCCGGCCTCCCCCACCCGAACTCGACGAGGACGACCTTCGCCTCCTTGCCGTCGAGGAGACCGGGGGACTCGGCTCGACACTTCGCGACCTCGGCTCGGCCGAAGCTCCGCCGGCTCCGATGCGCAAATCCCGACGCCCTCCCCGACGAGCCCTGGTGGTCAAGCCGGGCCGAGCCAACCCGGAGGAACCGGGCCGATCCGAAGAAATTCGCTGGCTCGTGCAATTTATCTCAGTTGCGCTGGTGGTTGGCGTACTATGCATTGTTGTCGTCGCCATCTTGCAATGGCGAAACTGAATTGGCCCATGAATTGCTCAAAAGAAGCTCGTGTTAAATGCAAACTCTCGAAAAAAAGCTCGAGAATCCAATGAACCCGACGATGATTGCTACTTTTCTGAACGGAAGAGTGGCGAAAATGCCTGAGAATGCGTCAGGCGATGTCGTGGAACTGGGCTTGCTTCTGCCCACGCAACGAGCGGCCGAACTGGTCAAGCTCGCCAGGGAACGTCACGAAAGCGTCGGCCAGCTTCTCCGGAAGCTGATCGACCGGGAACTGAGTCAGCCGGCCTGATCTCGGTCAGGGGCGATCCCTCGGGACCAGCCGTCGGAGATTTTCCGGATACAAGGCGAGCTCCTGCCCTGGTTTCCATCGACGGAGCTGGGCCAGGCGGTCGAGGACGTGGCGTCGACGGTCCAGCGAGTACGGGTGCGTCCGGCCGAACTGGAAGAACGGGTTGTCGGGCTGGTCGTTGTTCCGCCGGTGGACTCGCTCGAAGAAGCCGACGAGGCCGTTCGGGTCATACCCTTCGAGGTAGAGCCAGGTCGTCGACGTGCAATCCGCCTCATTTTCGTGCTCGGGCCGATACGGATTCATCATCAAGCCGAGCAAGGCCGCCTGCCGGGTGAAGAACTGGTCAAAGTTGGCATTGCCCCCTGGCGGGTTCCGGTAAGTCACCTCGGCCAGCTTGCTCCGTCGGGCATAGCCATAAAGGTGGCCGCGTTCGAGATGCGCCAGCTCGTGGGCGACGACTCCGGCGACGGTCGCCTCGTCGGGCTCGTCGAGCAAGGCGGTCGTGAAGGCGAGGAAGCCACCGGGGAACGACTGGCCATCCGGGATCGGGGCATCGATCAAGCTGACCTCGATTTCCGGGTAGCGGTCGCGGTGGGTCATCCGCCTCTGAAAGCGGACGACCAGGGCCTTCAGATAGTCGAGCTTTCTCCCTTCGCGGACAACCCGGTATCCTCGGGCGGCCGCCCGGTCGAGATATTCGGTCCGGGCCTTCTGCCCTGCCTCTCGCTCCTCGGCGATGGTCAGAGTCACCCCTTCCAGGGCGGGGCCTTCGAGTCGGGACAGCTCGTCGACGAACGAGGGGAAGCCTCGTGAGGGGTCGGTCATGAACCCGGTCATCATCCGGTCGAACAGCTCGGGCATCGACCGGGCGGGTGGCTGAGACCGGACGGCTCGATCCCAGGTGCAGGCCGGCGGCGCGTCGAGGTCGCGAGCCTCGGCCTTCCGAATGTTCCGGGGGGCTTTCGTCTTCGCCTTGGCTTGAGGTCTGGCCCGGGGCGGTGGGTCGGGATCGTCCATCCCGGAGAGGAGGAAGGTCGAGGCCGCCAGGATCAAGATCGAGACTCGGAGTCGCTGGCTCATGGGTGGCCTCCGGATAAACTGGCCTGCCTGAGTCGCATTGTCTCTCAGAGGAGACGTTTCCGGCGACGCTTTTCTTCCATTTTTTTCGGTTCGCTTGACACTTATTGAGAGACGCGAACACTTGAGCGATGATCAAGGCAACCAATCGCGAGCGACCACCCAACAAACGAGGCGAGGCACTGACGATGTCCGGTCCGAGTCGGAGACCCGATCGAATGGGGCCGGACGCCCGGGATCGGTCCTCGCCGACTGTCGGGCAAACCCCGGTATCCGGCGCGGCCGGTGAGGAACCGCTCGGGGGGACGATGGATTATGAGGTCGACACCACGGTCACCTACCAGGCGGATGTCGACCTCGGTGCCGACCTCGACGACGGTTTTCCGGTCATCGATGACCTGACCGGGCAGCTCCTCGGCCAGTACCGGATGGGCCCGGTGATCGGCCGGGGGTCGATGGCCCGGGTCTACCAGGCCGAGCACCAATTTTTGTGCAGGCCCTGCGCGATCAAGGTGCTCAATCCCGGCCTCGTCGCCCGCCAGCCGCAGGTCCGCGAACAATTCTGGGCCGAGGCCCGGGTCGTCGCCAACCTGATCCACCCGAGCGTCGTGACCGTCCATAACCTGGGAACCGACCGCGACTACCACTTCATCGAGATGGAGTACGTCGCCGGCGGGATCAGCCTCAAGGAGACCCTGGTCAAGGATGGCCCGTTCGAACCGGTCCGGGCCTCGAAGCTGGTCCTGGAGGTGGTCGAGGCGCTCGGTGCCGCGCACCGGTCGGGCCTGGTCCACCGCGACGTCAAGCCGGCCAATGTCCTGCTCACGACCGAAGGTCGAGCCAAGCTCGCCGACTTCGGTCTGGTCCGCCGCCACACCGACCTCGGCCTCGCCGGAGCCAAGGTCGCCGGGACCCCGACCTTCATGGCCCCCGAGCTTTTCACCGGCGATCCCGCGAGCCCCCGGTCCGATATCTACGCCGTCGGCGTGATGTTTTATTACCTGCTCTCGGCCCGCCTGCCGTTCTCGGCCGATCGGATCTCGCGATTGATCCAGCTTCACCGGCATCAGCCGGTTCCCGACATCCGCCAGTTCGTGCCGGACCTCAACGACCCTTTCGTCGAGATCCTGGCCACCTGCCTGGCCAAGCAGCCCGGCGCCCGGTACGCCTCGGCCGAGGAGCTGGGCGAGGCTCTCGACCTGGCCATCGCCCAGATCCGCGACACCGAGGGGCTTCTTCGCGAGAGCGTCGAGGGGCTCGACTGCTTCATCCAGGGGGCTCGCGACCACTTCCGCATCCTCTTCAAATTGCCCAACGACCGCCTACAAGAGGTCTACCTCGAAGTCGGCGAGAACCGCCATAACGAGCGACTCCTCACGGTCTTCTCGGTCTGCTGCCCGGCCGAGACGCGGCACTATGAATTCGCCCTGAAGCTCAATGCCGAGATGACTTACGGCGGACTCTCGATCCGCGAGGTCAACGGTCAGCCGATGTTCGTGATGACCCGGACTTTCCCCCGAGGCCACGTCCACCCCGATGCCATCCGCGCGGCCCTGGTCGATATCGCCCGGCGGAGCGACTGGGTCGAGCAACAACTGACCCACGCCGACGTTTACTGATACCACCGAGGCATTCAAGGCTGACCCGATGAAGGACATCACGACCGCCAGCCTGGTGCTTTCCTCGATCGTCCTGCTAGTCGCCGCCCTGCTCGGCTGGCGCGAATGGGCGGATCGCCGGTGCCGGAGTCTCGACTTAAATCCCGAGGACGCCAGGCATTACGGCCATCAGGATCGGCGGAGGACCCTCGGCCTGATCGTGCTGGTCGCCCTGGCCGTGGGGCTCTTCGTCGGCTCCCGGATTCCGCACCGGATCGGCAACCAGACCAACCCCCAGTTCCTGGGAATCTGGTTCGGCGTCTTCCTCCTGATATTTCTCCTGCTCTTTCTGGCCTTGATTGACTGGATCGCCCTGAGAATCTTTGCCCGGCGGCACCGGAGCCAGATTCTCCGCGAGAGGATCGAGATCCTCAAGGAGGAAGCCCGGCGAAAGCGGTCCCTCGGCACCGAGGGGAACGGCCACCACGAAGGACCGGCGGGCGAGTTCTTTTCTTGAGACCTCGATCATCTTCGAAGGACGCACCGCCCTCGGTCCCGCGCCATCGTGAGGGATTGTTTGAACCTGGAATGGAGATCCGAACGCTCAGCCGGGCGTTTTCGAGGGTTCTGTGGTCCCAAAAACCGGCTTTTCAGTGTATAGAACCGTCGACATCTGGCTCGATCGAGGTTCGGGATAGCTCTGGACCGGAGGGGACGACGGGGCCACCGGGTTTTCCCGAGACGAACCCATTCTCGGGCCGGGCTGAGGGGGTGCCGGGGGCTGGGAAGTGGCCTCAAGATTGGCGAGTGCCTCGGCCTCGACCTGGCGAAACTCCTTGAGAGCCTTGAAGAAACCGCGACGCGCCTCGGCCTCGTACCGTCGCGCGAGGGTCGCCGCCTTCGAGGGATCGAACAGGGCGCGTGATCCGGCCTCGGCGCGGTCGAGGTCGCGGGTCTCGAAGTCAAGCGTCATCGCGTGGGCTTCGAGTTCGGCCAGTTCCGCGTCGATGGCGGTCAGGATCGCGGTCTTGGCCCAGGCCTGGCGGGCCTTGCCTTCGAGTCCCGCTCCGTCGTCCTGGCTCAGAGCCGCGAAGTCGCCCCAGTAGGCCCGCGAAAGAGCGCCGATTCGCGAGCCTCGCGCGTGCTGGCTTTTCAGGCCGAGGAGATAGCCCGCCCGTTCGAGCTGCGCCGGGGTCCAGAGAGGTTCGGGGTCGATATTGAGGTCGGCCTTGAGGTCGATCCACTCGTCCATGATCCGGGCGACTCCCTCGGGAGTCTTCCGAAGCTTCCGATGGTTGTTGCGAGGGTCCTGCGGGAGTGCTTCAAAGAGTTTTTCGGCCGCTTCGATCTGCTCTTCATCGAAGGCGTCGGCGGCGTTGCGGACCCGCATTGAGATTTCGGCGGATTCCTGGAGGTTGGCGCGTTCGGCCCGGACCGAGAGAACGGCCATCTGACCGATCAGGATATGACCCGCCTCGGAGATCGGCTGGAGGTCGGCTTCGAGGGCTTCGATCCGCCGGCTGATCTCGTCCTGTTCACCTTCGGGAATAACCGTCCCTTCGCCGGTCAGGCCATGCTTGAAGGCGTTCCGTCGGGAGATCGCCTTGCCTTCGGGGGTGGTGGGACCTTTGCTCTTGAGTGAGTTGGCACGATTGGCTGCCAATCGAGCTTCGGAGACGATCATGGGGGCGTCCTCCTGTCCTGGTTGTGTCTTCGAGGGCGGAATTTACGGCCTTCGAAAATACATTCAGTAAAAGCGAGGACGGCCAAGCATAGTTTTTGAAAATTTTTCGTCGGGTGGGTCAGTTCGCGGCGGAGGCTTCGAGGCGTCGGGGTTCGGAGGGAATGAGGGAGGTCTCGGACCAGGGGCGGTTGGCTCCGGCCCGGGGACCGGGGTAGACGGCTCGCTGGGCGGGTCGGTTGAAGTGGAGGCATTTGCCGTAAAAGCTGTCGATCGCCTGGCCCATGATGGGGTCGTGAAAGGCGATGGTCTCGATCACTTCCTCCCAGGCCAGGCAGCGGACGTCGACCCGGTCGAGCGTCGGCTCGAACCAGTCGATGAGCCAGGCTTGCCGCTCGCCGAGGTACGGGGCGACCCGTGATCGGACCTTCGATCGGATCGACTCGATGTCGGTCTCCCGGGCGAAGACGCCGTCGTCGATCCGGGACTGGGGAGCGAGGATCAGGAACGCGAGATCATCGAACTGGTTCGGTTCGCGGTTGGCTCGTCGAAGGACCTCGGCCATGCAGGCGACGCTTCGCGCGGCCTGATCGAAGAACGGGGCGTTCTTGACCCCCGAGGAGAGCCGGTTGAACAGCTTGACTTCAAGGAGTACGAACTGCCGGGCGTCGGTCGCGAGGGTCAGGCCCGAGGAGCCGGGGTCGCCGATCCGGAAGTGGCCGATGGTTAAATCGGCGTGGGTTCGCGACTCGCCCAGGGTGTCGCCGCGATACCTCGGCAAGAAGGCCGAGGGGAGCCAGGCCTCGGAGAACCATCGGGCGTCGGGCCGGGGGGACATCGGGTAACGGTCGCCGCCATGGCGCTCGAACCAGTCGATGACGACGCGGAGCAACCATTGCTCGCCGAAGAGCGTGCTCGGCGGGAATGCGGCCGACCCCCCTTCGCAAGCCGCCAGCATCGCCTGGACCCGTTCCATGATCATCCGACCGGCCCGCCCTGATCTTGGCCCGAAGTTCTCCTGTTCGACGCTATTATAGGCAGGAGGGTGGGGGATCGCGATGCTGATCGGATGTCATCCCGGCGGCGTGGTCTTGCACGATCGCGACTTCCACGCGACGATTGGAGTGTCTGTCCTCGGATGATCGAGCCAGAAGGGCCGCCCACCGGTCGCCGACGCGCCTGCTGAGGGTGCGGGTGCCTGGCTTTCATCCGTCTTGTTGAGCTACTGGAGACCTCGGGAATGATTTCCTTGTCGTGGCCCCGAACCTTTTTCTGGGCGAACTTGCTGTCGATAATGACCGCATGGACGTCGAACTCCGCCATCGCGGCCGAACCAACCGCCCCGCCTATCAAGGTCCTTTTCCTCGGCGATCAAGGGCACCATCTGCCGGCGGATCGGGCACCTCAGATCATTCCGGTTCTGGCCACCCGAGGAATCGACGTCACCTATACCGAGAATCTGGGCGACCTCAACAAGGAAAAGCTCGGCCAGTATGACGTCTTGATGATCTACGCCAACAGCGAGAAGATCACCCCCGAGCAGGAGACGGCCCTGCTCGAATACGTCGAGAACGGCGGCGGATTCGCCCCGATCCACTGCGCGTCTTTCTGCTTTTTGAACTCGCCCAAATACATCGCCCTCGTCGGCGCCCAGTTCAAGAGCCACGGCACGGGAGAGTTTGACGTCAAGGTTGTTGATGCAAATCACCCGATCACGAAGGGGCTCGAACTCTTCCGGACCTGGGATGAAACCTACGTCCACTCCAAGCACAACGAGAAAGACCGGCTTGTCCTCGAAGTCCGCGACGAGAAGGGCCGGGACGAGCCCTGGACCTGGGTCCGGACGCAAGGCAAGGGGCGGGTCTTCTACACCGCCTATGGCCACGACCAGCGGACCTGGGGCCACCCCGGTTTTCATGCCCTGATCGAGCGAGGTCTCCGCTTCGCCGCTGGCAAAGGCGAGGTCTTCGATAGTCGTCCCAAGGTCGCTTCGGGCCTGAAGCCGCTCCCGACCGAGCCCGCTCCGTCGGCGATCCCCCAGTATATCCCCGGCGGTTCCTGGGGAACGATGGGCGAGGGGATCAAGACGATGCAGTTGCCCGTCGCGGCAACCGAGTCGATGAAGCACATGGCGATGCCGAAGGGGCTCGAACCCCGACTCTTCGTCGCCGAGCCCGAGATCGCCAAGCCGATCTGCATGAACTGGGACCACAAGGGGCGGCTCTGGGTCGCCGAGACGGTCGACTATCCCAACAACCTTCAGCGCCCCGGCGAAGGTCACGACCAGATCAAGATCTGCGAGGACACCGACGGCGACGGCAAGGCCGACAAGTTCACCGTCTTCGCCGACAAGCTCAGCATCCCGACCAGCATCGCCTTCGCCAACGGCGGCCTCGTCGTCCACCAGGCCCCCGACACCCTCTTCCTCCAGGACACCGACGGCGACGACAAGGCCGACGTCCGCAAGGTTCTCTTCACCGGCTGGGGGACGAGCGATACCCACGCCGGGCCGAGCAACATCCGCTATGGCCTGGATAACTGGCTCTACGGGATGGTCGGCTACGCCGGGTTCCGGGGGACCATCGGCGGCGAGCGCCATGAGTTCCGCCAGGGGCTCTATCGGTTCAAGCCGGATGGATCGAAGCTCGAATTCTTGCGGAACACGAACAACAACTCGTGGGGTGTTGGGATGAGCGAGGAGGGGTATCTCTTCGGCTCGACCGCAAACGGCTGCCCGAGCGTCTACCTGCCGATCCCCAACCGCTATTACGAGAAGGTCAAGGGGTTCGCGGGGGGCGGGGTGCTTGCCAACATCGCCGACACCAACCGGATGTTCCCGATCACCGAGAAGGTCCGCCAGGTCGACTGGTTCGGCGGCTTCACCGCGGGAGCCGGTCATGCCCTCTACACGGCCCGGGCCTATCCTCAGCCGTACTGGAACAGCACGGCCTTCGTCGCCGAGCCGACCGGGCACCTCGTCGCGACCTTCGCCCTCGAAAAACGCGGGACCGACTTCGCCTCGCACAACGAGTGGAACCTGGTCGCCTCGAACGACGAGTGGACCTCGCCGATCGCGGCCGAGGTCGGCCCGGATGGCTCGGTCTGGTTCAGCGACTGGTACAACTACATCGTCCAGCACAACCCGACCCCTCGGGGGTTCACCACCGGCAAGGGAGCCGCTTACGAAACCCCGCTTCGCGACAAGACGCACGGCCGGATCTACCGGATCAGCCCGATCGGATCGCCCATCAAGACGGCCAGCCGGACGCTCGACCCCAAGGACGGCCCCGGCCTGGTCGCCGCTCTCAAGGACGACAACATGTTCTGGCGGCTCCACGCTCAGAGGTTGATCGTGGAGCGGGGTCAAAAGGATGTCGTGTCTGAACTCGTCAAGCTGATCGGGGACAGGTCGGTCGACGCGATCGGCCTGAATCCTGGGGCGATCCATGCCCTCTGGGCCTTGCAAGGGCTTGGCGTGGTTCATGACGCCGATGAGGCCCCGTTGAAGGCGGTCGTCGCGGCGCTCCAGCATCCTTCGAGCGGTGTCCGGCGGAACGCGGTGCAGGTCCTGCCCGGTTCCGAGAAAACGGCCGGAGCGATTCAGCAGGCCCATCTCCTGAGCGACCCCGACCCGCAGGTCCGGCTGGCGGCCTTGCTCGCGATGGCCGATCTGCCCGAGTCGGGCTGGGCGGCTCGATCGCTCGTCGATGCCCTGAGCGAGGGGAAATTCGGCGGGGACCGCTGGCTCGGCGACGCCGCCACGGTGGCCGCCGCGTCGCACGCCCGGCCCTTCCTCAAGGAGATCGCCGCGATCAAGCTCGACAAGGCCGCCTCGTCTCTGGCTGTCACCATCGCCGGTCGGGTGGCCGAGCATTACGCCCGAGGGGCGACCGACAAGACCTCGGGTGACATCCTCCTCGGCCTGAAGGACGCCGACCCCGCCGTGGCCGACGCCATCATCGGCGGTCTGGCCAAAGGCTGGCCCAAGGATAAGAAGCCGACCCTCGACGAGGCCACCGATCAGGCCATGGTCGCCCTTCTGACCAGGATTTCCCCCGCCTCCCGGGCTCAGCTTGTCAGCCTGGCCAGTCGCTGGGGATCGAAGGCGATCGAGTCGCACTCGGCCGAGATCGCGTCGACCTTCCTGGCCACCGCCAAGGATGAAAAGCAGAGCGAAACCGCCCGGATCGACGCGGCCCAGCGGCTGGTCGAGTTCCGACCCCTCGACGCCTCGGCCGCCGAGACCCTCCTGGGCCTGATCACGCCGAGGTCGAGCCAGGCGTTCGCGACCGGGATGGTCGAGGCCGCCGGCAAGAGCGAGGCCCCTAGTGTCGGTGAGGCAATCGTCGCTCGGATCGGCTCCATGACCCCGGCCGTCCGCGCCGAGGCCGCCAAGGTCCTGATGTCTCGCCCCGAGTGGACCCTGGCGTTCCTGAGCGGGGTCGACAAGGGCGAGGTCTCGCTCTCGCAGCTCTCATTGCCTCAGACACAGGCCCTCGCCGCTCACCCGGATACCTCGATCTCGGCCAGGGCCAAGGCCCTGATCGCCCGAGGGGGGGGCCTGCCCGACGCCGACCGTCAGAAGGTCATCGACCAGCTTGCCCCGCTGGTGATGAAGGGCGGCGACGTGGCGAAGGGGAAACTGGTCTTCACCCAGCAGTGCGCCAAGTGCCACATGCACGGCAGCGAGGGCGGCAAGGTCGGCCCCGACCTGAGCGGGATGGGGACGCATCCTCGCGAGGAATTGCTGATCCACATCCTCGACCCGAGCCGGAGTGTGGAAGGGAACTTCACCCAGTACACCCTGGCGACGACCGGCGGCCAGGTCTTCAACGGCCTGCTCGCGTCGGAGTCGAAATCGGCGGTCGAGCTGCTCGACGCCGAGGGGAAGCCGCACCGGGTCCTTCGCGAGGAGATCGAGGAGTTCTCGGCCTCGAAGAAGTCCCTGATGCCCGAAGGGTTCGAGAAGCAGGTCACGCCCGAGGGAATTGCCGACCTGCTGGCGTTCCTGACCAAGCGAGGCAAGTACGTGCCGATCGACCTCCGGCCGGTCGCCACGGTCGTCACGACGAAGGGGATGTTCTTCAACTCGGAATCGACCGTCGAACGCTTGATCTTCCCCGACTGGTTGCCCAAGACGTTCCAGGGAGTGCCCTTCGCGCTGGTGGACCCCCAGGGCGGCCAGGTCCCCAACGCGATCCTGCTCTATGGTCCCAACGGCGTGAACCCGCCGAAGATGCCGAAGTCAGTGACCTTCCCGGTCAACGCCCCGGCGAAGGCGATCCACTTCCTGAGCGGGATCAGCGGCTGGGGCGCGACCGGGACCGACGCTCCTCAGACCACGAGCATGATCGTCCGGCTTCACTACGCCGACGGCAAGGTCGAGAATCACCCCTTGAAGAACGGCATCCACTTCGCCGACTACATCCGGGTGATCGACGTCCCCGGCTCGAAGCTGGCCTTCCGGCTCCGGGGCCAGCAGCTTCGCTACCTCGCTGTCCGACCCCAGCGGACCGACTCGATCGCCCGGATCGAGCTGGTCAAGGGACCCGACGACACCGCGCCGATTGTCATGGCGGTGACGATCGAGGGGGATGACTGAGTCGAATCTCGACGTCACGCTTCCCCGAGATTGAAAAAAATCGTAGGGTGGGTCGAGGCCCCCGGGGGACCCCCCCAGCACGAAGGCGGGGCCCCTTGGGGGGGGGCCCCCCGGGGCCCGCCCCCCCCACCACAACCCCCCCCGGGGGCCCACCCCCCCCCCCCCCACCGTCGCGGAGGCTCTCT
>Ga0080006_1144830_pt1 | contig 14955 bp, 17 predicted proteins | sample RS3BMetagenome_FD_69209 | JGI IMG/M metagenome (GOLD analysis project Ga0080006, IMG submission 69209) | Ferric oxide microbial mat and aquatic microbial communities from Rainbow Spring, Yellowstone National Park, USA - RS3B (SPADES... ...
AGGATTCACAGGTTCGGGTACAGGTGGAGGGTCGAAGGAGCCTTTTCAGTCATAAAGAGGGTCTTCGGAGAATATGTTACTGCAAGGAAGTTCGTCAACATGGCAAAGGAGATGGCTATGAAGGCATCAATCTACAACACGTTCATCAAGGCGATGGTATAGTGCCGAGAGGTGTCCAGCCATGACCATGCTGGTCATGGATTCATGTAACAGAGCACTGCATGTCTTAGGATTATAAAATACGGTACGGGTATGCTCTACACATTTTTGATTCGCCGGAATTACTCTGCCTTCTTTGCGCTTGATTTTGGTTTCTGTTCCTTTGCTTTTGAGTCATCTTCTGTGCTTTGCTGTTGTGTTTGAGTTGTTTGTTCAGCTGATCGCGATGTCTGAGTTTGCTGAGCTTGAGTTTCTGGAGTAGTTGTTGGCGTATCTGTTGTTGATGTTTGAGTAGATGATGACATCTGCAGTTCCTTTTCTAGCTCTTCAATCGGTTGCGGAGGAGGAGTAGTTGCCAAAGTGTAGCCTATCCATGCAAGTATGGCCAATACTCCTGCCACTGCTATGAACGCAGTTATACGCAGAACCCATACGGAGATTACTAATCCAGCAAAGAAGACTAATCCACCGTAAATCAGAATGCCCAATATACTTGCGATTAATATCACAACGCCCAAACCTTGGTCTTTGTTCACGAATGATTTTACCTCTTTGCTCTCGGGTAATTCTGCTCCATATTTAAAGTTCTCCACACCGCAACGGTAAAAAGAAATATGATAATGGTAGCTGTCCCATGAAGAGTCAACGGCTATTACTTTACGGAAGGCCTGTCCAAGTAGAATTTACAAAGCATAAAGAAAAGCGGGCCTCTGTATCGTTTGACGGGTATAAGATCACGGTAATTGCAAGAGATGAAGCAGAAGGAAAAAAGCTGATCTATCTATGGCTAAAGAGGAGGGCATCCCTTGCAATTAGGCAAAGTGTATGGAGGCAGGGCAAGATGCTTGGAATAGATTCGTTTAGACTGATAATAAGGGACCAGAAGACGAGATGGGGAAGTTGTTCGTCAAGAAGAAATATTAGTTTTAATTTCAGGATTGGACTTGCGCCGAAAGAGGTTATGGATTATGTTGTACTGCATGAACTTATTCACCTCAGGGTGATGAACCATTCCAGAAGTTTCTGGGAGTTAATAGCCAGACACTGCCCAGAGCATAAAGAATATGAGAAGTGGCTGAAAAATAATGGCCACAGCCTCATGAATCCGTTAAGATTCTAATGATGTTCTCACATGATTTCATTTGTCTCGTTACTCCAGAATCTCTGGAATCATGGTTCCTTTTCACTATAATAGTACATTATGCTTTCACATGCCTTTTTCCTTTCAGCGTATATTCAACAAAAAGATAAGGGGAAGTGTTTCATCAACCTGCTAACTTCTAGCTGTATTACGTATACCTCTTCTTTCTCTCTTGTCCGACACCTCAATTCTAACCAGAATCTTACCTTCTATACATTAGCCTACTTAACCCTTGAGCTAATATTATTCTTTTCAACACTAGTGTTGCTATATTGTATTTAAGCCCAGATTTCGCATGGCTTAGCTAGGTCTTCGCTCTGTATCAAGTCAGATGCTAATCCCAAGAAAGGTTCGGACAAGCTGACCAAAAATATAAAGTGCCAGGCTTGCGCTTAGCATTATGCCTGAGAGTTCTCCAAAATCCCTCCTGAACCTACCGTCCGATATAACAGAATTGTACCAGCTGACAAATGCAATTATGAAAATGCCAAAGATTAGAGAAGTTATTATTGCAATCAGCATGCTTTTGGTCAAAAAGTAAGGGAGTGCAAGTATAACTGCACTGACAAAATAGGAGATACCAGTGTATGCAGCTGCAAGCGTTGACGAACCGCTGAAGCCATGCTTCGCCTGAGCGTATGCCGCAGATGCCATAGCTATAGACGCTGCAGCCCCAGCAACTATTCCTGCAAGTCCTGTCAGCTCCGTAGAATGATATATACCGAGAGAACCAGCGTGAATTCCTGCTATTTCAACAAGTGCATCTGCAAGTCCAAGCACTATAAACGATATATACTTAACATACGAGCTCTCGACGCTTGTTGCAAAGAATAGTTCATGTTCCTTCTCGTCTGCTATTATTCTTTCAAATGTTTCTTTATCCGACTCGGGTATTAAACTCCTGTATGATTCGTATTTCTTCACGGTTCTCGATTCTTGCCCTTCTAGCCATTTTATTGCAAAAGCTGCGCCCATTATGTACCTGAGGAAAAAGACAAAGTATAGCTTGAAAAGCCTCGGCTTTATCGATTTTCCGTCGATGAACTTGCTCCAGAATTCATAGTGACCCTTCTCCATCTGGCTCAACTTTGCAAAGACTTCTTTTGTTTTCCCATTCCTGTCTACTCTCGCAAGCTGGCTGTAAACTTTAAAGTCGGTAAGTTCATCTCTGGACTCCATCATTGCTATTTCTCGAAGCTCGGAACCTGTCAAATGCTTTTACCGCCTCAGTATGTTGGACAGGCAAGATATGAAATTTCCTCACTTTTAGAAGGCAACCACGAAAATGTAATACTCATGAGTGATTTATCGTATAAACAAATTAATGTATACAATTTTAGAGAAATTAAAATTATACATATCTAAGGTGAGGCGACTGGGCTCAGGGAGACTTGACACAGGTAGAAATATTTCGACGGATTCAATTCTGGTTAACTCTAATCTATTTTTTCACTTTTCTTTCTTTCTATTTGCTCATAGGCAATTTAGGTTTTGGTTTTGACTTCTTCTTGGCCGCAGGGCTCCTAGCTATAGCCTTATCCTTGCAACGTAAGGTGAATTTCCTGAGAGAGTGGAGCATCTTCCTTATTATAGCTGTTTCTTACGAATCGCTCAGGTTTCTCTACATCCCACTCTCGGTAAGGTTTGGTGTAGCCGACATATATCCGGTAGATAAGTCCATTTGGGGTATCAACCTGACAGGTACGTTGCAGGAACTTGCCAAGTCAAGTGTTTTAACTTCCTTTATGACGTTAGTATACTCTCTCCACATACCTTTGGTTATAATTTTTGCAGTTATCTTCTGGCTACGGAAAAGGGGTTCTTTTAGCTTCTATGCTACCAGTATCAGCATATGTACGTATATTGCCTTCCTTTTTTTCCTTGTTATTCCTTCTGCTCCCCCCTGGTATTCAGGGATTGCTCAGAACTTATTATCAGGAAATAGCAGTATTTCTAGCACTTACCACTCGCTCAGCAATATAGTTGAATCTGATCCATTAGCGGCTTTCCCCAGCTTGCATGCTGCTTACATTGTAACTTTGACTTTTGTATTGCTGAAGATAAACAGAAAGTATGGTCTTCTGTTCGTTCCAGTAGCCCTTGCTGTTCTCCTTTCAACGATCTACCTCGGACAGCATTACGCCATAGACCTGATTGCTGGTGCTGCCCTAGCTGTCATTTCAATCCACATTGCCGAGAGACTCAACATGAAGATAGTTCAAATATGATGTCCTCTATCGTCTAAAGCATTTGCTCAGCGAATAATGATGTTACATCTGAGCATCTAGGGATACAAAGCCGTTTGATAATCTTTGCGGAATTAAGGTCTCTAGCTAATGTTTTCTGAGTTCTTCTGAAGCTATTTCTCTTAAGTAGTTAATATTTACTCTATGTTTCTTCATTCTCAGCCTATTATAAAGGTTGCATAATAAGAGCAGGTTGTGCTTTAACAGCATCTCCTGCTCTGATTCATGATAGATGCGATATTTTTAGGCTTAGAGCATATATCATCAATTATGCTCTTATATATCTAGCCATCAATTGCTTGCTTTTATCCAAGTCATAAATGTCTTGGGTTCTCCTGTTCACAGATGATAACGGTTTATCTGATGTAGTAATCCTTCACTCTTACCGTGTCAGACGGATGTGGAGAGGAAGCCTCGTCTATGTACGTATTTCTGAGAGCTACTATGCTGTGAACTGTTCTGGGTTCTATTGTGTGCCTTTCTCCTTCATTTAATTCCACTGCTGTCGAATCCGGAAATTCTACCCGAACCTTTCCCTTTACAACGTATAGCGTTTCCATTTTGTATTCATGATAATGCATACTGGTCCTGTAACCTTCTTTTATGTAGAGTTTTTTCTGAAGATATTTTTCTGTAAGCGCTACCATCAACTCAAACCCCCAAGGTTTATCTGTTCTATTCTGGTAGATATTTCTGACTTCTTCAAGGTCCTTTATGCTATCTAGAGATTTCCATAAAACATCTGCATCGGATTCAATATATACGCCGAGCTTTCCTGCTCTCGCCAGTCTGGGAAAGACATCGTTCTCTATACTGCTAGGAGGAGAGAGGTCAGCACCAGCTGAAAGCAATTCTTCGACGTCTTTTGAAAAGTAAACCCCTCCATTTATATAATATGGTAATACTGGCTTTTCCCGAAAGGTTACTATTGTTGTACCGCTTATTTCAAGAGTACCGTAGGGGCTCCTCATTTGAACACCTAATATAGTGACAGGATGACTTCCATTGTTGAACATAGAGGCTATATCTACGTCTGTTATTATATCTCCATTCATTATTGCCACAGGCCCTTTTAAATCAAGTTCTTCTATCGCCTTTTTAATGGCCCCCCAAGTCCCCAACGGCCTGTCTTCTACTGAGTATCTTATCCTTAGACCCTTCCATTCATTGCCATACTTTTTCTCTATCTTATCGTGCAGGTATCCAGTCATAAGAACGACCTCATTACTTCCAGAAAACCTCAGGTCGTTCAGCTGCTTGTCAAGAATGCAGTATCCTTCCTTCAGTTCTATAAGCGGTTTTGGCAAAGTATCTGTAAGAGGTTTTAACCTCTTTCCATAGCCCCCCGCTAATATAAGACCTGTCGGTTTGCTCACAAGCACGCTGGAATTTGGCAATTATATAACGATTATTGCTTTCTGTGCAGAGTGTTATATGCCATATTTTATTGTTATTCTGTATCTTGTCAATCAGGTACTACGCACAATTTTGCCTTATCATTGCTGAATATACCTACTTCCAAAACTCCAGGTATCAGTTTTAATCTCATGCCAAGTCTTGCTATATTTCTTCTTTTTATGAGAACATCTACTATAACATTGCCGTTCTCTGTAGTATAGGTATAGCCTCTTTCAAGAACCCTTAGTATACCATTTCCTCCCAGCTCAGCTACTTTAGCAACGACAAAGTTGATGGCCATGGGGTGAACCTCAAGGGGTATAGGTACAGTCAATCTTTCTGATATCTTCTCCTTTGTAACCATTACATAGATCTGCTTCGATACGGACCAGAGTATCTTTTCTCTTAACAGTGCACCTCCTCCGCCTTTTATAAAAACGTTCGAAGGTAATACTTGGTCTGCTCCATCCAAGGTTATCTGAACGTCTTCAACCCTCTGGTCTGAGCCTAAGGTAAGGCCTAATTCGTAGGCAACAGAAGCAATCTGACTTGACGAGGGGATGTAGGATGCTTCCCTGTTAAGAATTCCTGCAGATTCAGCGTACCTTAGGAAGGCAGCTACTGTCCTTCCGCTTCCGAGTCCTATTTTTCTGGAAGAGCGAAGTGCTTCTTTGAGGTCAGGGACATCCAGAAGGTCGAACCTCAAGCTTGATCATTCTTCTAGGTCCATCTGTTCCAGCTTTGCCATGACTTCATTGACATCCTGCACAACCTTTCTGAGCTTATCGTCGATTATCTCCGGTTTCTTTACTGCCTCTTCTTGTTTCTCCTTCTTTTCCTTGGTCTGCGGAGCTTCTGGCTGTACTATCTTCTCTATGGATGGGAGAAGGGGAGATATCTTTTGCTTCAGGTCCTCTAACCTAGAATCTATTTGTGATATTTTTTGGTTTACAAGGTTAAGCAGCTCAGCCTTGGCGTCTTCCAAGTCAGCTACGTCAACTATTGCCTGCGCCTTGCTTATCTTGTCTTCTACATCCTTCAGCTGAACTTTATACTTTTGGGAAAGAGTCATTCTTTCTTCTTTGTTGATAAGTCCTCTCGTTTCAGCTTCGTAAATCCTGGCAAGGGCTGAACTCAAGTATTCCCTCTCCATCTTCATCAGCTTCAACTCACGTCTCGCTGCATCTATTTCTGCCTTGGAGACCAGCTTTTCCGGGAAACCTTCTCCAAACTGTACTCCTTTCACCTCAGGTGAACTTTTCTTCCTGATAGTTGAGAAATAAAGCGTCAGACCTACAATAATTGCCCCCACTGTAGCCCCGACGATAAGGCTTGAAAGGTCTAGCGAAATGCCTGCAATCGCAAAGATAGCCTGAGATGGCATCTCGCATCAATCCAAGTAGTAGATGTAATTAAGGATTAATTCAGAGCCAAGTTATGGATGCTTTGCCCATGCATAATGTCTTAATTTGGTCGACCTGCCAAAACCACATGAAGCGCATGATTTGGTATGTATGTTGTAGGCCTTTCTTCCACATCTTCTACAGATTATGTGCGTCTTGTGCTTGCTCCTTTTACCGAAGGAAGGAGTACCCTTCATTGCTTACCTGCCTCGCCGGTCTCTGGGGGAGGAGATATTAAAACGACATTATCGCCTCTGACAATTATAGTACCAAGAGGGTTTGCTTTGCCGTCTGGGAACATCTCCTCTGAAGATTCTAGTATCAGATTCATATGTTGGTCGAACCCCTGCAAGCTACCCCTTATCACCTTATTTCCCTTTAGTTTAATTAAAACGACTTTACCTACGCTGTCGTTCAGTACCTTAAAAGTCATATCAGCCGCCAATTTCGACACACTCTGTTACCCTTGTGCTCTCCACATCCTTTGAGGGACGTATTTAAATCTGTGTACATATACAGGAGCAATATTGAAGGTAGTCTTTCTCTCAAAGAGGGAAGCTAAGGAACTCACGAAAAGAGTTAGAAATCAATGGGAAAAATTTGGTCTACCTGAATTGAACATAGAGAAGAAAGTGGAGGTGGATGAGGACAAATGGTTGCTAATTGGAGAGCATATACTTATTGTGAAAGGCGAACTCCTCGCGCCTTTTATAGGCGACGAGAAATTGTGCAGCTTCTTTCCTCACGTTACAATAGACATGGGTGCCATTAGGTTCATAACAAACGGAGCCAATGTGATGCGGCCTGGCATAAAGGCCTTTCCATCTCAGTTTGCTAAGGATGATATCGTTACAGTGAAGGACGAAAGATTCGGTAAGTTGATAGCTGTATGCTCAGCATTCATGAGTAGAGAGGAAGCAGTGTCTGCAGACAAAGGAATGGTCTTGAAGAATATATCCTATGTTGGGGATAAGTTCTGGGAAGTCTATAAGGAGTTTTCATCTGTCAAGAAATAACAATCCCTTCATCAAAGTTGCAAGTCTCTTATCCTTGACTTTTGCTTCGGCGGTCCTGTAAAATTCTTCCAGTCTTCTATAACCATCCTTCTCGTATGATTCTGCCTGAAGGGCCATTTCTAGCTTGTCGATTTGAGATACCAGCTTTGCCTCTTGGCTCTTTTGCTGAAGAAAATCATCAAAAATCTCCCTGTATAGTAACCTGATGTCCAGAGGAAGGTCTTTGGTCAGAGCTCGGAATGCCCTTCTTTCAAGTCTATGCTTTTTTTTGGTCGGTAAATCTCCTGGCTGTATATCTCCGGTCAGGCTTTCGGATAAATCGTGCAACAGAGCCAACCTGACCATGTGTAATGTGTTAAGCCCGAGCATGTCTCCAGCAAGCATAGATATCAATGCTACAGCAAATGAATGGTCTGCAACAGATTCTGGATTTTTTACACCTACTTTGACAATCCATCCAACTCGGGGTACTTTTTTAAGCTGTTCAGTTGCCTTTATCATCTCAACAAAGCGTAACGGATCATTTCCCATGGAATACTTTTAACAAGAGATGCTGATTAACCTTTGTACTTTAATAACATATCGATATTATAGAAGATATAGTCATATTGTACAGCTATTGTCACAAATTTAATCACAATCTGGCTAAACCTTTTTTACACACCTCTCTTTAAGAAAAAGCAGGCGTATGGACCTAGGCTAGTGTTGCTGAATGGGACAAGAAATAGTTGGTGCAAAGGAGAGACAAGCATCCACTTATCTTAAGGCTTATCCGATGAAGTCTATAGACGACGTGGCTAAAGTTAAGGAAGACTTGAAAAATAATTCCATTGTTATCCTCAGAATTACTCCTCTGGCTCAAAGAAGCATAGACGACCTAAAGAAGGCAGTAGAAGAGCTTTACGAATATGCTGAAGGTATGGGCGGAGACATAGCCAGACTTGGAGACGAAAGGATAGTTATCACTCCCCCTAGCGTTAAGATATGGCGTTCAATAAGCCAGTAATATTCATCTTTAGATTTTAATTCAAAAAATAATCAAACGTATTGCTAATTTCCTATAATAAAATTTAGAAAAATCCCGAATACCATGAAAAAGTTTAATTCCCTATCATGAGAGGGTGTATGTTATCCTGGTTGAATCCAGCTATGTCAGTGCGCAAAAAGGGTCATAGGCCCGAAGCAACAATTGTTAAGGCCGTAATACAGTACGGCCCTAGAAATCTTTCTAAGATTGCCAAAGAGATTCTGGTACCGGTAGAAACAGTCAGGTACAAGCTGAAGAGACAGCTGTCTTCTCTAGGATTTAGAGTCATAGCTGAGCCAGACTATTCCAAGATGGGTCTTAAATTATATCATTCTTCTATCCAATTTACAAAAGATGGTTCTTATTTTGCAGAACCCATTCTTCAGCTTCTTTCTAAGAGGGGTTATCTGGTAAGAGCAGTCAGGCTATTCCCAAGGGGCATTTATTCGGCAGAATTCGCCTTACCTCCAAGAACAAAGGAAATCTGTATCTCTGTTTTGAAACATCTGGTAGATCTGAAAGTAATATCCAAATTCGATCTGGAGGAGATAAATTTCATTTCTGAATATTCCATAAACCCTGACTTTTTCGACATAAAAAGAGGATCTTGGGATGTAGACTGGCGGCAGGTAAAGACGCTTAAGGCACCTCCATTGGAGCAGAAAGGACCCAGAAACTTAGATGTAGACAAGTATGACGTAATATTACTAGAAGAATTCCAGAAGGATGCAACACAGCATGTCTCGGACATAGCCGAAAGAATGCATATTGCTACACCCGTCCTCGGTTACCATTACAGAACTCATCTTCAGAAGGATGGTTTGGTTTCATCATATCTCACCAGATGGATACCCAGCATCGCAAGCAACAAAAGGAAGGGAGAACATGTAATAACAACTAGGTTTGAGTTCAGGGAAGTGAAGGCAGGGCAGGTTGAACAGTTGCATGAAGCAGTTGCAAAAATACCATTCGTTTGGTCAGAACTTGTGACAAAGAGAAACTATATCGCCTATATGCTCACCCCATCTAGACAGCTTGTAAATATGCTCAGATACATTGAAGAAGAGGTTTTGAATACAAGTCTAGATATTTCCTTCAGCGATTCTGCGGATATCTCTCATATCGCAATTCCAAGTCAACTGTTTGGAGAGCGAGGATGGACTTACAACGAAATACAGGTTAAGCAAGAGCTGGAGAATATTGTTACAAAAAGGTAAAACCTTTCAGTATAGCTTGACGCTGTCCAGCACTGCAGGTTGATACGCTGGCAAATGAAATATTCTTTCTATTGAACCGGCCAGATTCTGAACCTTTGTCTTCTCGCCATGTTCAACAATTACCCTCTGCAGCTTGGGCCTCAATCTTGAAACATACTTGAGAAGCTGGTTATAGTCGCTGTGCCCGCTGAAGCCTTCCACCTTTTCCACTGAGCATTTTATATCGATTATCTTCATTCTTCCTCCTTCATCCATAAGGCTGACCTGCTTTGAGCCATCGAGCACTCTTCTTCCAAGCGTTCCCTGCACTTGGTAAGAAACGAACAATATTTTGTTTTTGGGGTCTCCTGCAAGCTCTCTGAAATATTGAACAGAAGGACCTCCTTCCAGCATTCCTGATGTTGCAAGTATTATCGCAGGCCCTGAGCTAAGTGCCTCATCCCTGTTATTTGGGTGTTCTATTATCGAGAAATATTCCGTGACGAAAGGATTTTCACCGTTCTCTATTATCCTGTCTTTCAGCTCACGGTTCAAGAATTCCGGATAATACAGGTGTATTGCAGTTGCTTCTCTTATCATCCCTTCTATAAATATTGTAGCCTCAGACAGTATTTTCTGTTTCATGTATGAATCGAGTACGAGCATTATCTCCTGGGCCCTCCCGACTGCCGGAACAGGAATCAGAACCTTTCCCCCACCATTCAAGGTATCGTTTATACTTTTGACAAAAGCGAGGTCTGTCTCTTCTCTTGGAGGCATTATATCCGTCTTCGCGCCATAGGTGCTCTCCATTATCAGAGTTTCTACCCGCGGGAAGTTGAACGACGCTGCTTCAAGCAAAAGGCTTCTTCCGAATTTGAAATCTCCTGTATAAACCACGTTATGCGCCCCCTCCCCAACATGAAGATGAACTGCTGAAGAACCTAATATATGTCCTGCGTTATATAGCACAAGCTTTATGTCTGGCGAGATGTCTGTGACCATTCCGTAGGGAATAGGTATTGCATGATTTATCATAGTCCTGACATCTCGCATGTCATATGCATACTGCTTTCCTTCCATAGTTGAGATCTTCAACGCATCAGACAGGAGAAGAGTGATAAGTGCTAAAGTTGGTTCCGTAAGGTAGAGCGGGCCTCTGTAACCATATTTGTAAATTATGGGTAAGAATCCTGCATGGTCCATGTGACCGTGGCTGAGGACTATGGCATCGATATCATCCAAGTCTACTTTTATCCAGTCAAGTCTAGGGTAGCAGTTCGGGGGACCTCTCGCTCCAGGATGTATGCCAGCATCGAGCAAGACTTTACTATCATTAGTCTCAATAAGCATGGATGACCTCCCTACCTCCCTGAAACCTCCAAGAGCAGTTAGCCTGACTTCGTTCAACTCAAGCATTCTGTCTCTGAATATTCTCTCGCCTGATTCCCTAAGAAACTGAATCCTCTCGCCTGTTGCAGATTTAAGGGTGTGCATTATCTGCTGAACTGTCGTGCTTCCCATCGATGGAGCCTTCTTTATTCTTAACTTCCAGCCCATGCTGTCGAATCCCTTCAACAGCTCAGGGTCAACAAGTCTTGGGACCCTACAGTCAACAGTTACTTCACCAGTGACTTCGTCGAAGAACATATTTTCTATTCCTGCTTCTTTCGGTATCAGCTTTGCCAGCTGATCCCTAGCTTCTTCCTCAATCTTTCTTACTGATTCATCAACCCTTACGACAACCCTCTTCTTCAGACTATTCACTATTTCCGGTATGACAAAACTATTCAGTTCAAAGTATCCTGGATTCTTTGAATAAAGGGCTATCCTTGGTCCTTCATATTCAACTCTTACAACCCCTGCTTCGGCAGGGATATTTTTCAATAGGACTTCCATTATCCCCGGGGTTCTGCCCCCGCCATGGTTCTCCTTCTTATTAGACAATCCTGATTTACCTAAACAGACTTCAGAGCAGCTTCCTTCTGCTCCAAAGGTAATTCACGAAAGCCCCCTGCATCGATGACAGCTACATCTATGCTGTCTCCTGATGCGGAATCTCTCTTCATAGCATAGGTAACCCCTTTTACCGCTAGTCTTATAGCATCATCAACATCCATCCCTTCTCTGTATCCTGATTCAAGTATGCCGTAGACTATGGGAGAACCGCTACCAGTGGATGCGTATTTTTCTCCAGTCATTGTTCCGAATAGGTCCACATTATACAGCCCTGGCCCGCTCAGGTCATAACCTCCAAGGAGAGATTGAACTATATATGGATAGTATCTGAGACTAAAGAAAACGTTTGCTGCAACCCTGGCTGCAGAGACTATCGGCATAGGCTTCTGATGTTCGACCTTATATATTCTGGCATAATATCTGATTGTATCTATCATATTCTGAGCGTCAGCCACAACACCAGCGATTGTCATACCCATGTGGTCGTCGATCATGTATAGCTTCTTTCCCTTCCTATGAGCTATGTAGTTACCCATGGTGACCCTTGTATCAGTAGCAAGGACCACTGCATCCTTGCAGACTATACCAAGTGTAGTGGTACCTGTCTGCTTTGCACCAGCTATTCCATTTGCTGACATACCATTCGCTCCATATAGTCTTGACAATATAAACGCTGACTGTGTGTAAAGGTACAGGTAGATAAATATTTACACTTTTCCAGTTAGGCTATCAGCTTCAGTAAAGTTATTATTAGAGCTGATATTTATAATTGATAATGTCTAGGACATCGTATTCTAGGCTATACGTAATAATAATCTGTGCAGTTATTGTCCTAACCGTTTCTCTAAACGTGTATTTTCGTGTACACGCCTAGATTCGGAGCGCTGGAAGGCTCGGTCCAGCCCGCTCTCCAGCTATCAGGCACAGCTGAAGGGTACAGGTATTCATCCCTCAGCGCCTTCCAGTAGGCATCAGCACTCACGGTAAACGGTTGGCCGCAAAGGCGTATATCGCGGCAGAGTATTGCCAGGGAGGCGAGCCTGTCTCTGCCATAGTCAACGCCACATTTGACACACCTGCTCACAGCCCAAACTGGGTGCTCCAATTTTCCACCGCAGACAGGACACTTTGATGAGGTCCCTCTTGGGCTCACATACACGGTGCGATTGTCAGGTTTGTAGTCCACCATAGACTGGTACATCCTGTAAGGCCACCTGTTGAGATACATGCGAAGCTTCTTACTCTTCTTCGCGCCATCGCTCGTCTTCCTTATACCTCTCAGGTCCTCGAAGACGAAGGACGCATCAGGGTTCTCCCTTACGGTCCTGGTTGACAGCTTGTGCAACGCATCCTTGACCCTGTTTCTCTGCCTTCCTCTTGTCTCCCTCAGCTTCTTTGCTCTCTTCTTTGGGTTCTTCACATGCCTCTGGAGTGCTCTCCTCCTCCTTGAGAAGTCGTTCTGGATTCGCACTATCTCCTTGAGTGACTGATTATCCACGCTTGTCAGCGAGGGCTGGCTGCTCGACAGAGACGCTTTAGTAGAGTCTACGCTCTTGAAGTTCAGGTCCTGTGCAATGAGCCTGTTGCCGAGAGGTTTCTCTTCTCCTCTCACAATGAAAGTAAGGCATATCTTAGTGTCTGTGATGAGGAGTTCTGATGCTCTACCCTTGGAATATTCTTGATAGTGCTTGTTCGAGGTGTTGATTGGTATCCAAACGTAGTTGTTAGGTTGCATAGTAATTCTTGCTTTGTCCTCAACGACCTTGAACAGCTCACCGTCTATCCTCATAGCCAGCCTCTTCACTTCAGGTATTCTCAGCTCCCCGTGATGATTCTTCCTGTAAGACCTCAGCATAGCAACAGCAGTCCTGCAGACAGGGTTTATGTGATGTCTTGCATAGTCATACCTTGAGTAGAACCACTCCCTGACTTCCCGTCTTAAAGCTATAGGAGAAGGAAGAAGCCTGTGCTTCTCATCTCTTAGAGTCATCCTATAAGCGACCTGGAGAGTGTATTTGATTGCATCCTGCATATCTTTGAGATACTCAACAACTTCTTCTGGCGGCTCGTAGTACCAGACTATTGTCCTCTTCTCCCCTTTAGATTTCCAGGGATGGCTCACTGCGACGATGTCACCTCCTTCACACTCTGTAAAAGCTTCCTTGTCTTATGGCTCCTCAGACCATAGAGCTTCGCGGAGAAGGACGTGATTATAGCTATCAGGTCCTGAACCAGCTCCTCCTTAGGAGAAGAGGCGTCTTTGCTATTAACGACACTATCTCCGTCCCGTATTTGCCGCACACCCACGAAAGGAGGTCGAAACCGAACCTCGCGAGCCTATCCTCATGCATCACGTAAATCTTCGAGACATTCCTGCTAAGCACGTCGTCAAGCAATCTCAGAAGGTCCTTTCTCTTGAAGTTCAGCCCTGAGCTGATGTCTGCGTACACCTCTGCATCTGGCGCCCCACTCTTCAGGGCATTCACCTGAGAATCTAGGTCTGACTTCTGGTCGTGGGACGATACCCTAGCGTAAATCGCTTGCTTCCTCTGCTCATCCATGCCTAGGATGCGCTTGACCTCCGATTCCGGTATTCTTCTCCTGCCCGTCGAGAGCCTGAGGCACCTGATCTTTCCATTCCTGTCCCAGACCTGTATCGTGTGCGTGGTCACGCCAAGTATCTATCTTCCCCGCTTCCTTCGGGCTGTAACTGCGTTCCAATATATTGTGGTATGAACGTATATATTAATACACGTTTCTCGTTAGCTGTTGCGAGCCCTTTCCTTGGGGATCTATGTTCGACACAAACCCCTCTTCGCTTAGGATCTTCTCTGCCGTGACATGTGAATCGTCATTCTCTAAACCCTTGTTTGATTCACGAAACTTCAAGAGGATAGGGTTGTTCTCCATCTGTCCTGCCTGTCTCTGCGCGCTGAGCAAGCTTCCTTAATTTGACGGGAAGGCCGGCTCCTGTCCAAGCGTTAATGATGGAATTTCCGAGTCCAGCTCATCCCCCGATTGATTATAGCCATAAGTTGTTCAACATATTCTTCTTTTTATTTTCAAACCGAAAAGGCAATTGAGAAGAGGAGTATGACAAAGATAAACCTGCCTCATTCAACAGCCTGAGAATTATGGCTAGCCTGATTGCAAAGTTATGGATCGGTCTCTCATAACTTTCTTGTGCTTTAATAGTCAAGAAAAGAGAGCATTTTATTGATAGCAGGGCCCAATCATTCATTTCTATTGCCTGACAAGATCTTGGCCTAAATCGTTTCTATCCTTCTGCAATAATTGTGGGTAACAATCTGATTACTAAAACTGATATTCTGTCTTTGTCATGTAATTGGCAAGCCCCAGGAGGGATTTTCAATCATTGCATGGCTTTTGAACCCTCGACCGCGTGCTTA
>Ga0080006_1129436_pt1 | contig 14954 bp, 13 predicted proteins | sample RS3BMetagenome_FD_69209 | JGI IMG/M metagenome (GOLD analysis project Ga0080006, IMG submission 69209) | Ferric oxide microbial mat and aquatic microbial communities from Rainbow Spring, Yellowstone National Park, USA - RS3B (SPADES... ...
CGTGGATAACGAGTTTCACGAGGGTGGTCTTACCAACCTGCCTCGGACCCACAAGAAAGTTAAGGGAGAATGGCTCAAGAGAGAGGAGGTCGGCCTCCCTAGGCCTCCACCTAACCTCTGAATTGACCCACGCCATATATAATGGGTCTGGCTCCCCAAACCACCACGGATTTTGCCTCTCAGACATATTCGCAATATCATTGAAAATCCATATATATAATCATTTTCAGTCAAAGTGAAAATATCAGATTAATAGCCGTTGGCAACAATTTCTAAGGTAAACTACCCCCCTTGTGGAATGGGTCTTTTGTGATAAAGATGGATGGGTTCATAGTCTGATACGGGATTTACGTTTCGTGGGAACCCCGAACTGAACTCGCTGGTCTCCCCTCCTCCTCTTCCAAGACGCGCCTCGGATACCTAGTGTATAGCAGCATAGACCCAACGGGGTGTGTGACAGACTGATGGAGGGGTCTGGTTGAGTCTATGGCTTACCTGAAGAGGAAAGGCCCCCCAGTAACACGCGCATACGTGTGCGGGTGGGTACACCTCACACAAGGGGGCGAAGCAGAAGCAGTGACCTAAGCGGACTCGCGCAGAAAGGGGTCTACATGGAGCGTTGAAGCCCAACCTCTAACACTGCGGTAGGCACTCGGTCATACACCCACCCATAAACACGCAGAGTGAAACCCGTTATTGAGACCCAGCTGGCCTGCCCACACAGCCACCCACAAAAATCATGGAGATACACCCACCGCCTCCTTACTGGGGTTTCGGAGCACATTTGAAAGGGAGCAACAAAACTGTTCAGAAAACAGAGAAATCAGACTTGAGCATGACAAACCCTGATTGTCAGAGCTCACGGCTTGCGGCATCCCAGGTTAAAAACGGAAAACCGAGATGACGAGTATCACAAATGAGTTCAGGAGATATAGGTCAGCGTAGTGCCCAACAATTGAAAGGTTGAAATTGATGAACCTCAGGGACTGAACGTAGCCAACTGCGTTGTAAACCAAGTGAATCGCAATAGGGGTGGTCAGAAACAAAAGGATGCCCAGCACGTCGATCGCGTCTTCAAGAGTTAGGCTTTTTATAGGCACGCAAACGAGTTACACGACGAACCCGGCTATTCTCCTTTCGAGGGCCCACGAGAATATGTTAAAGACGGATACAACGGCTACTTATGCGGCAGCCTAGACGATTTGCCCAAAGGATATTGTCTGTTTGGAAAATGTGGAAGCATGGTGATGAGACCTACTGGCAAATCTGCAAAGACGCAAGATCGACCGCGGAAGCTTTCGACTGGTCCAACGTCGTACCTCAGCCTGAAAGAATGCTTCACTATTTCGCTGACACCAACCCCCCAGACCACGAGCACAGGTGTGCCGAGCCCTCAGAGACGCTTTTTAGAGCGCAAAGTCATAGTTGAGCTCGGGGGAGAGTGGGATTTAATCGGTCAGTAGGGGATCATGCTTGGGGTGCGCCCAACCACACCGTACCTGTTCTCTTTACCAACAAAGAAGTGGTGCTTGAAGTGTGGTAGTCGCGTAAACAGTGATAAGCCGAGCCGCACTTACACACATCACACCTGCAGGCCCCGTATCCTTTTATTTTATTCGGCGACCCATTCGATCGTTTAAGGTGTCTCAAGATGTATACAGGTAATGCGCCATTGATAACTGTGATTTTGACAGCGTGTAACAGACGACGTTACTTAGAAGAGGCAATAAACTCTACGTTAAATCAGACGCTTTCAAAAGAATCCTACGAAGTAATAGTGATAAAGAATTTTGAGTGGGAACACGACGACCATTACCGAAGCCTAGGAGTGAAAATCATGAACGTTGGAGAGCCTAGCCTAGGAAAAAAGGTATATTTGGCGCTAAAACAATCGCGAGGCGAAATTATTACTCTACTAAACGATGATGATTTGTACTCAGAAGAAAGGCTCAGTGTTGTCAGGGAGTCTTTTGGTAAATACCCCGATCTGGCGTTGTATCACAACGAAAGTAACTGGATCGATGAAAATGGCAAACCTTTAAAGCGAAAAACCAGGTTCTTTGAACACCGTCTTACACGAACAATATACGTATCAAATCCTCGTAAGTACACCCAGTCAATCAAGCTATTTGTGTCAGGTAAATATGCAGATAGCGCACTCGCTTTTCGAAGGAGCTTTATAGAAGCTGATTTGCACCAAAAGTTCGCGACCGTATCGCTGCCTGTATTTTACACGGTGAGCTAAACACTCGGATCCGGCCTTTTTGCCATTTGTTTAATATCTGGTTTTAACCAAAACTGAAATTCTCTTTGCTAAACTCTATACATTATTTTATACTGCTACATAACGCTTATTACAGTCTGACAAATATATATGTTGTTGATTTATGAATAGTCTTGAGAGTACACGTGAAACAGTAAACGCATATCTGCACGATCACGACGCGAGTCGACTGTCCGATGATGCGGTGTTTAAGGTTATGTCTACAGGTCAAGAATACAAGGGGAAAAAGGCTATCGAAGAATTGTTGCGCTACTTCTACAGCGTGGCCTTCTCAGCGAACTTCCTTCAGAAGGAGCTGGTAGTGGCAGAAGATAAGGCCGTTCTGGAAGCGGATTTCTACGGTACGCAACTACTAGAGTTCGCTAGTATAAAGCCCAAAGAAGGAGAGGTTCATGTCCCTCTGTGTGTAGTTTACCAAGTCAAGGATGACAAGATAACGGGCGCACACATATACTTTGAAAGTGACGCCCTGCGTTAGCCCGTTCATATGAAGCGCATCGAATCAAAGGCATCACTATAGCGAGCTCAAAGCATAGAACTCGAACGAGGCCGTGGGGGTACCCGCAAACACAGTTCGGCGTCACACAGAAGAGAGAACAACTTTTCGAGCAACCAGTACTATTCTGTATTTCAACCATGTCAGCGTGTTCAGCGTGTCAGTATAATGCTCGCCATCATCGATTTCGGTCACCCTCACCCTCTAACCCCCATGGAAGACATCACCTAAACTCTTCAGAGTACGCTTAGCAAGGCTGCTCAAAATGGCTTCACAGACCGCTTTACAGAAGAACAGTTTGCTAGAAGGTTGGCCCCGTCATTTGTTGGATTCACTTAAGCTGAGTAGAACACTTTGATGGGGTACTCATCCAACCATTCTTTTCGTTCGACCTAGTGTCTGAAGGATTGAACGACTTCGGGGACTATCTTTTTTGATACCTCTCATCAGGTGACTACATGGCTTTTCAAAGCGATGCTGAGACCGTCTGCGATACTTGACAATGACTCATACAGGTGAGTCGCCCGAGACGTGAGGAGCGGGGCCTGTGAGATCCGACCCCCGTAGCCCAAGCGGGCCATGAGATATGCCCTCCTGCCAGGGCTCTTCTTCCACAGCTTCAGAAACCCCAGGATGAGCGCCCCACACATACAAGGCTACGACAAACCGGGAGCCTCCCGTCTTTAGGAAGGAGATATCAGGTGCGTGCAACCCCGTCTTACGGACACCTCGGTCTTCGCCACCACTCCCCTGAGTGGTCTCCGAGCACATCGTTCCGAGCGCCTTAAGACGGTTTTACATGTCTAAGGTTATTCAGACCTGTTTGTATGTACAACCCCCTTTAGCTTGGTCGTTCCCGAATCTCTTACTGTGGCTCTGCTCAACTACCAGCCGCAGGGTGTCGGATGCATCCTGGTTACATATATCGCGACCTCGTGCCTTCGGTCCATGTTTACTCTACACAGCAGCTCATTCTATCCACGGGTCGTACAAAGGATTGGGCAGCGAGCTTGATGCCTTCTGCTAGTGTGGGAAACACATGTGTTGTGTTGATCAGGTCGTTGTAAGTGAGGCCGTACTTTATGGCAAGTGCACCCTCAACTATGTATTCAGTTGCACCGGGTGTGAGCGCGTGCACGCCTATAACTTTGTATGTATAAGGGTCGAGCACGAGCTTTACGAGCCCGTATCTGGCACCCACTATCCCCGCCTTGGCAATTCTGTCCAGTTTCACTATGCGGCAGGCACACGCATTCATCTTCTGCATTACTTCATCCTCCGTATAGCCGACCGAGGCCACCTGCGGGTTCGTGAACACAGCCCAGGGCGCGGTTGAATAGTCCACCTCATCTGAACCTCCAAGAATGTTGGTTGCGGCCACGACGCCCTCCCGGGCGGCAAGCGTCTCGAGCATCAGCCGTTTGGACACGCAGTCGCCAGCTGCGTAGATGTTTGGGTTAGATGTGCGCATGGTCTTGTCCACAATTATGAAGCCGCGTTCATCCGTCTTAACCTGAGCCTTGTCGAGGTTGAGCGTTTCGGTGTTGGGCGCCCTGCCTGTTGCGACAAGTATTTCGTCCACCACGAGCTCCTTTTTACCGTGAGCTGTGACGACCTCGAGCGCCTTCTTACCATCTTTCTTGTAGACGCGAGCTATACGCACCTTGAGCTGAAACTTCATTCCCTCATTTTCGAGTGCGCTCTGCAGGGTGTGGGCGACCTCGGGCTCGGCGGGCGGTACGATCCTAGGCATGGCCTCAAGCACCGTGACCTGCGAGCCCAGATGTTGGAATGCCTGGCCGAGCTCAAGCCCGATAGCTCCGCCTCCTATCACGGCGAGGCTTTCAGGTCTCTTCTCGAGACCCCATACGCTATCGCTTGTAAGGTATCCTGTTTGCTTCAACCCCTCGATCGGCGGGGCGGTAGGTCTTGAGCCAGTGGCCACGATGAAATTCTTGGCTGAGATTTTCCTTTTATGGTCGCCTCCGACGACCTCTATCGTGTCCCGAGATTCGAATCGAGCTTCACCTTGTATGACCTCGACGTTGGGGTAATACGGCAAAACCATCTCGTACTTTTCCCTTCTCATATTTTCCACGAGGGTGTGCACACCGGCCATGAGCTTTGTGAAATCAAAGGCCGGTTTTACCGTCCCGACGCCCGGGAACACATCCCGGCTGGCATAGAACAGCTTGTGTGAGGCTTCTAGCAGGTATTTTGAAGGCACGCAACCCACATTGACACACGTGCCCCCAATCGGACCAGAGCCCACCATGACGATTCGCGCCTTTCCCAAGCTCTTTTCACTAGCCTTGATAGCTGCCGCAAATGCTCCGGCACCCTTACCCAGAATGGCTATCTCAAATGTGTCGGACATCATTTATCAAGCTTATCATAGTATGTAATGCTAGATTAGCCTAGTTCTTTAATAATTGAACAAAATGTGCAAAGACCTTAATATTTTTAAGGTGGCAACTGTAACGTTACCCCTGGCGCGGCGGTCGTGCATTTCGGTAGGAGTACCGGGTGTGGTCTGGGACCCGCGCTGTAGTGCCGCTGTCTACGCGCCGGTAGCTAGTTCTGTCACATCCGATCGGCTGAAACGCGGTCAAGCCTTCTCCACCGGCTGGGCTTGAGGAGAGTGTCAGCAGTCAGGCGATCCCGGTCGGGTTTTCACTTGTGTGAAATTGTGTCCGCAGTCTGCCTGATTCGTTATAGGAAAACGCAAAAATAATTGTATTTATTAAGGTTAGATGTGTATACCAACCCGGACTCTGGTAGGGTGTTGCAAGTTGTCAGTTAGGGTGGACGGTCTGGATGCACAGATAGTGGGGCTACTCCAGGAAGACGGAAGGATGCTTTACAAGGATATTGCGGAAAGGGTGGGTGTGAGCCTGCCGACAGTTAAGGCGCGGATAAACAGGCTCATGGCACTCGGTCTCATAAAGAGGTTCACGGTGGCCCTCGACCCGGACAAGATAGCCGGAAAAGTAAGGGGTGTTCTTTTTGCTAAGGTGAACCCGGCACAGGCCGAACTACTGGCGCAGACTCTGTCCAAAATGAACGAAGTAAGGGCGGCGCACTATGTGGCAGGCGAAAAACAGCTCTTCCTTGAGGTTGAAGCGGACGACGTGGAAAGCTTTAACCGGCTCATACTTGAGACACTTCCGAAGGAAACCGGACTGATCGACATATCGGCCCATGTGATCACACAGACGGTCAAAGAAGAGTGCGGTGTTACACTGAAGGCCAATTCATTTCTCCAGTACAGGTGTAACTTTTGCCATACCCCAATCTACGGGAAACCCATAGTGAAGCACTATTATGGTGGAAAGTACTATTTTTCTGGAGAGGAGTGCGCCCAGGCGTACAAGCTGACGCTTGAGCAGAAGTACATGTCTCGAAAAAGGCCGGAGGAAAACGGTAGTCCAGTATAGCCTTAGAGCCTCTTAATTTTTCCCTGCACCCTTTCAAGTATGGTATTGCGAATCCTTCTGGGCTGACCTCCTCCCCGCCCTAAAGGGCGAGGCTTGTCGTTCTTTTGTCAAAAAAGTTCTCCGGGCGGCTCCCACCGGTTTTTTCTCTCTGGCTAAAGAGATAAATCCGCCATCGAACCGTTGTCGCTCAAAATCGGAGTCAGTGCTTTGGATGATATACGTGACCCATACTCGCGAACACATTAAGCACATTCCACTTGGTACCTCGAAGACATCTCAATTGTCGGTGACCACATCTAGGCTGGGAAGCTCTATACAGATTCCGGCACCCTGACTTGACGACACATGCCCTATGAATCATATGGCTGGGTTGGTATAACATCGAGTAATTCAATGTACTTTTTCTCGAGATACACCTCAGCTTCTTTCCCACCGTAGACCACTACTCCCTCATCTATTATGGTCTTGAGAATCCCCTGGTCAGCTGAATCCAGGTCCACTAGGTCCACCAGGTCGTCAGTCAAACCAAGAGTGTCGGCCACCTCTTCCAGAAGCCTACCAAGCTTGAGTACGTCGGCTCCCTGCTCGAAGACCACGGCAAGGTCAAGATCCCGCCCACTGCCTCTTCTCGCAACCGAGCCGAACACGTACGCATACCTAACGCCAAACCTTTTCAGAACCTTTCTTACTCTTTTAACGTCCGAAAGGGACGGGTCACCCGTAATGTGTACGCTTAACTTATCCAAGATGGAAGGTATTTTCTGCCTTATTTCCAGGAACGCGCTACTCTCCCTCTCAGGTTCAATTTGAGCGTAACCATGCACAAGGAGGTTTCTGAAACCCGCGAGCCCCACCAAGAATTCTTCCTCTTTTTCTGTGAGACCCGCCTCTCCCGCTAACCAGCTAGCCAGCTTCTTATAGTTCTCAGGCTTTCTGCCAGTACTCTGTGCAGCCATCATGGCTGATAGGTCGAATAAAACCTGTGAAACAAGCTGGCTGAGTCTTTCAAGTGCGTAGCTGTCGGCGTCGCCATCTAACTTGGCGCAGAACTCGTCGAAATACCTTTTGACTAACGCCAGCTGGTTTCTTAACCTCACAACCGGTACTCTAAGGCGTGCAATAAATAGCTTGCGTCGCAGGGGTGGTTAACTCACGAATGTGCGTGATATAGCCACCCAAGCGTTAGAAACGCCAAGGCTCCCGAGTTGATATACCTCCCCAAGCTGGGAGACGACCATGCGACAGGCAACGTAGGCTCCTGCGGGTTTCATGTGTACACCTTTTCGTGCTGAATGCACAGCCGATACAAGAGCCTAACAGAAATCAGCTTGTGCACAACGCTCTCCCGTGTCACGCTGCGCTCAAACTTTCAAAGAAACTGCGGAACGTAGAGGTGTAAGGCACAGGAGAGGCTGATCGTTAGCACACACTGGATTGCGTTCAGTCGGGTTGGGGGCATCTCCGTATCGGGGCTGCCTCTGACTGGCACGGCCCGCAGAAACCCGTCAGTGTGAGCAACATGCGTGAAGAGTTTCGGCTAAGAGGTAGCCCAGTCTTCGAGGTTAAGAGGATTTCGGTTTAGCAGGTTCGCCTGATATGTGTTGAAGTGGATCACGCTCTCCCTTACATGAAAGAGCTAGCGCTCACCCGTCTAATACCGGTAGGGACATTCAAATCGGAGCCATCGGTCACCTGAATATTGATCGCTTTCCGAGTGCGGATGCGAGGTGGATCGCGTCTCTCGGGTCGAGGTCCCAGTCGGCCACCAAACCCTGAGCACCTCTAACCACTTCCCCGGAGATGGGTATAAACCTGAGATTTGGAAAGCCGAGCAGTTTTTTACCCCTTTCTATGGATTCGGCTTTCCCAAGTGTTCTGCGCACCACCCAGACCACTTCATCCCATGTCAGCGCGGACGTATACGCAGTAACCTTCTTGGCCTCTATCATATTAATATTATTTTAAGATGTTAGTATCGTCTTAAACAGAAAAAGGGTTCATCTTAAACGAAAATTTTCTGTATCGTCCTCATAGGTACCCTAGCCGGCATTTTAACGCGCAAACGTTTTAGCCCTATTCAGATAGACTCCGCCAAAGGGTTTCCCAACTCTTCTGGCAGCTTACAAACCCACGAAGGAAGGATATTAATCAAGCAGTCAGTATTACTACGGCGTAGGCAGGCGAGTGTAAGCAAATTGAACGCTCGAGTGTTCAGGCCATATTAGAGTTTTTGAGAGAGTGTCTATCATCGAACTTAGACTTGGGTATCAGCGCTTATTCAAGTAATAATTAGGATATGATGGCGTCAACCGATCACGAAGCTGTCTACACCCTGGATTCTCCCAACCCCTTCAAGGAGCTTGCTCCAGGTCTCCCCTTCATCAACGCTACCGAACACCTCGCCCGAAGTGGTGCCAAAATATACTCCTGATGGCTCCAGGTTATCAGATGAAAGGGCATCCCTTAGAATGCAGGTATGGACGCTACGAGGTAAACCGGTCTTCAACACTTCCCACGCATCACCACCTTGTCTGCCTCTGTAAACATTCAGCTCCCCCTTGATACACGAGTTGTGGTCTCCGCATATGCCCTGATATGCAGGGACAGTGTACAATGTGTCATCACCCGTGACCGTAATACCGAAGCCGTGACGGCGCTCATTATCAGGGCTGTGATCCTTCCAGTTCTCCCCTGCATTCTGGGAGCTGTAGACTCCGCAGTGGTTCTGCTGGTATAGCCTCGAAGGGTCCCTTCTAGATAAAGCGAGTTTGTGAGCGCATTTGTGAACCCGGTTTAAGTGAAAGTCAAGCGTCTCTATCTGTGAGGCATTGCTCGCCTGTGGTCGCTCAGCGAATGCTGGACAACTCTCTAGGAGGCCGCTACGCAGGGGTTTCCAGCTTTCCCCATCATCGTCGGTGCGGTACACACCGTTTCCCGACGCTATGATGTAGAAGCGCCCCTTATGTTCAGGGTCAAACTTTATGGTGTGTATAGCCAACCCAAGGGTGCCCATCCCCCAATCTATGCCCCACTCCTTGCGGTGAGGAGCATCATACAGGCTTGTGACCTCAACCCAAGAAGCACCACCATTATCCGATCGAAACAAGTGGCCGTACTGTGTCCCCACATAGAGCCTCCCCTCCTTATGGGGGTCAACGCCAATAGTCCAAGCCTTACGCACATGCAGACCCCGGCTGCTCTGCTTCCAAGTCCGACCACCATCTCTTGAAACGTAGACTCCCTCAGTGTGCGTAGCAGCATAGAGCGCACCGCTATGTACATCATGGCTCAAAGAATTCACACTTTCTCCCGAAAGATAAGGTCCCCTCTTAGTCCACACCTTACGGCCAATATCGGATTCTAGGAAATAGCAACCATCCACAGTAGCTACGCCAACAACAACTCTCTTATACGACAAACCCTTCAAACTAAATCCCTAACCCGCCATATAACCTTTCCCCTTTGCCTAGTAGGCCACTTACATAGGTGTTAGTGAAACCACTAGGCCGCTGAACCCAAAAGAGCTCCTTCCCGAATAATTCAGCTACCCAGTATTTCGGAAGAGTGTGTCCCTAAGCGAAGCCCCCAGCTTATGAATCGTGGTTGGCTTCAAGTTTGGGTGGCACACTTACGACCCTTTATCCAGACAGCACCACCCAGAGATTTACAAGACAAAAATGTAAATTGTCTGTAAAGCTAAGGTGAAGGTTTCAGCATACTGATTTGAAGTATTTTACCTATTTCAATAAAATCCCTGTCAGTGATTATTACTTTCGGGCTATTTACCTTGCACTATCGACGCGATTAGTACGTCGACCTAGCCTTTCATTGTACCGCTGGCCTTGGGTTTTCGGTAGAGCTCAGCCGCCAAACAAGGGTAGAAAGCGTGTGTACGAACCTCTTCCCCCGAAGGGTGCAACAAGTGGGGCTGCACGTATCCTAACCTCAAGTTATACATCTAAAGAGAATCACGTGGGAATTACCGTACGGATTAGTGGGTCCACTTTTATGATCTGGAAAGGCTTACCCTCCCTGCTTAATGAAAGAACTGGTGCTCACTCGTCTAAGACCTGCTGGGACATTCAAATCTGAGTCGTCGGACACCAAAACATCCACTCTCTTGTTGAGTGCGGATGCGATGTGGATCGCGTCTCTCGGGTCGAGGTCCCAGTCGGCGACCAGACCCTGAGCGCCTCTAACCACTTCTTCGGAGGTGGGTATAAACCTCAGATTTAGAAAGCCGAGCAGTTTTTTACCCGCTTCTATGGAGTCAGCTTTTCCAAGTGTTCTACGAACCCACCCAGACTACTTCATCCCATGTTAGTGTCGACGTATACGCAGAAATCTTCTTGGTCTCTATCATTTTAAGCACGGCCGCGGCAGCTTCGCTGCGCGGGGCGTCGTAGAGCAAAGGAGCGATAAACACGTTTGAGTCAACGTACCCGAGTGGATGCATTATCAGTTGAAAAATGAATACAAGGGTAAGGTGGGTGGTGTTGTGTTCGCGGATGAGGTCGCAGACCTACTCACGACCAGCAAGCAGGATTTTAAGCACGGTCCTTTTAAAGATAAAGTATTCGGAGCGATGAGTGCTCAGCTAAACAGTTGGTTGAAGCAAAAAGGGTGCATCGTCAAATCTGATTCCCCACCAGTGCAATATTCCCCAGAAGAACAATTGCAAAGAGAGCTGGACAGGCTACTACAGAGGCCTGAATTCAAATGGCTGAACCCTTGGGCACTCACAGTTGGGCCAGTAAATGTTCCCGACCAAAGGGGGGACACGCCCTCAGAGGCATTCGAAGGGAAACAAGAGGTCGGAGGCACACTGGGCGGTGAATCGGCTGGTGGGAAATTGGATGTCCCCGGTGAAAGACCAGGCGAGGCCACCCACCCAGAAGAGACTGGAAATGCTACTTCTAGACTAGTGAATAGGAGGAAACGGGGTCTCCAAATAATCCTAGAGTCTTTTGGAGACGACAAACGCGAGGCGTGGGTCGACTCCAGTCAACGAGTCGTTGTGGTGAACGAGGCACACCCAGTGTATCGTAAGTTCGATTACGATACTGCTCTAAAAAGATACAATATTTTACGGGCGGTGTTAATGGCTCTGATCAGGTTCGGACAAGACAGGAGGGAGACACCCATGAGTTTAGAAGAAGGGTTTTTGCTCTTCACAGAGCTTACGACGAACATCAACATCTAGTGGTATACCATGAGCACGAGTGGGCATGATGCTAAGGTGCCTGTTAGGGTTGTTAGGGTCACTGATGCAAGCGGGCGCACCCGCATTTCGGTCACCATCGGTGTTGAAAGCTTCCTCGAGGCACCAGAACACTACAGGCATCAGCTCGAGAAATTCAAAAGAGCTTACAAGCACCTAGTAAACCAAGCATTACGAATAAAGAAAGAGACAAAGGGGGCTAGAAAGGGTAATGCTCTAAGCTATTGGAGGCTTGGAAAGCTCCTGTACGATTTTAAGAGTTCGACGGACTCGGAATTTGTTCTAACAAACCACTTAGAGGCTTTCCAGAGAGACCTAGGAATAACTGACAGCCAAGTTGGAATTCTCGTTGACTTCGCACGATTCTTCAAGCAGGACGAAGTAGACCCGAGCGTGCCAATGTCATATTACTGGGAACTACTACTTAAGGCTAGGAGGTCGCAGAGTATCGGAAAGCTGAGCGAGGCGAAACAGGAGCTCGTGGAGCTTGTATCCAGAAAGGAGGTTGCGGATCACAAATCCTACCGCAAAAGGCTTAACGAGTTGCTAAAGAATTGACTCTAAACTATGAGGGTTTCCCCACGCGAGCCGTTGCCCAACCAATCCGGGGCGCTCGACCTCCGACTGTTCCGGAGCCACACCCCAAGTCAGTAAAAGCTCAGCGACCCCTCTATCCATGATGCAGACTAGCCGCCGCACACCACGGTGGAGATAATTCTGTAGCTGCACACCTATTGGTTGGACAAGCCTCCAATCCCCAGCCCACCCGAACGGGAGACTGAAACATATGTGGATAATGTAGGCGACTTCAAAATGATTTTTTCGAGTTACGGCAAAAGGCTGGCTTTGAGGGGGTCTGCAAAACGACGCTTTTAAGCTACTAGTCCACCCTCTGCGGGGGAGGTACTTACCAACCCGAAGTGCCTAGTAATCGGCTAAGCTTTGTGGAAAGCTTTCCTGCAGCCCGAGTACCACTTGTCATAACACCACCTGTGTTCCCAGCAGACGTATTTGGTTTCCCTGTTTACCACCCTACAACTTGGGCATGTGATATCATGTGTTCGCTCAAAGCTCGAAGGTACAGGGTACCCCGACACGGGATCAGTAGCATACCTTTCAATTTAAATTCTATTTCGAACTACGACGGTGTCTGGGTACCCATCCAAGTGGTTTAGGAAACCGGCGCCAGTCAGCCACAACCACCACCTAACACGGGTGTGGTGCCTAGTCGTAGGAGGGGAAAGAGGGAGTGTGGGGTGCCAATTACTGATCCTCGGAGGGGGAGGGGTCGAAACCCTAATCGGTCGCTGTCGAAATCCTCCCCCTAGAGGGCAGCTTGCTTGGTGGGTCAAGCTTTATTTAAGATGATGAGGCGGGGTTGGGCACGGTCACCTACAATCCAATTGGGCAAAGGGGGTCGCATCACATTAATCGCCGCCTACCACCAACACACATTTCTTCTGCTTGATAATACTAAAAGTCTTCCATACTTGGCCACCACCACTAAGCGCTTCTAATCACGTAGTGGTTGATGGGATGGTAGGGGGTGAGCCTTAGCTGCAACTTTCGAGGCTGAGTTCTCTTAGTGATCCTAAGCTTTTGTGCTGGGTTGTCCTCTTAGCTCTGATACGTACTCGTGTATTCTATGGCCTGCTTCGGCTAGTCTTTGCTCGTTTTCGTTTGTGAATACGAAGCGCACGTGGCTGTGGCCGAAGTTGTCTCTCCCCCACGCCACCATGGGTGTGGTGGCCACATTCTTCTCTGAAAGTAGTCGTCTGCTGAATGTGGTTGAGTCGACGCCCAGTCTCCCCATGTTTGCGATAAAGGAGTATCCTCCTTCTGACTTAACAATATTTATGCTAGGTATGTGTTCTAGGGATCCTATGAGGATGTTTCGGCGTCGCTGGAAGGAGGCGCGCATACTGTTCAACCACTCTTGAGGGCCGCTTAGAGCTGCCTGTGCGCCCGCTTGGTTGATCCCACTTGGCATTAGGCCGTTAAAGATATGGGTGTTCTCAACGTGTCTGACGAGTTCTCTTGGGCCGCACACCCACCCCACCCTCCAGCCCATCATGCTATAGTTCTTGCTCACAGAGCTGACGACTATGGTTCTATCACGGGCTGAACGGAGTGTGGCAGGGAGGATGACTGAGCTGTCATCGTACACGATCTTCTCCATCGCACCGTCGAATACTATTAGGGCATCGTTTTTCTCGGCTGCTTCAACAATTGCGTTCGTTTCCTCCCGTGTGAACACGGTGCCCGTGGGTAATGATGGTGAAGCGTACAGTACGAGCTTGGAACCCTCCATCTTCGCACTCACATCCGCTGGGTCGAAGTGCCATCCCCGCGCCTCTTGTAGCTCAATATAGGTAGGGGCGCCTCCCGCCAGTTTGACCCGCTGGGCGATCCCGTTGTAAGTTGGATTCGTTAGAACCACCTTATCCCCTGGGTCGACGAAGGAGAGTAGTGTATCCAGAAGAGCCTCACCGGCACCTGAAGTCACAACAATTTCGTCACTTGGATCATATTTAACTCCGTAATCCGAGTAATACCTCTCTGACACCGCTCTCCTAAGCGATTCGAGTCCGCGCAGAGGTAGATAGCTATTGAATTCGTCGCGGCCCACAGCTTGGCGAGTCGCCTCGAGAATATGTTCGGGTGGGGGATAGTCGGAGTCAGCGTTCTCAAGCCTGATTGAGCCGGGCGACTTATCGGCTAGCTCAGCAATATCGGTCATAGTCATCCTAACCAGGGAGTGAATTCGACGCGCAACATACCTATCCATAAACCACCATTGGATTCCGACTATTTAAAAAAAGCTGGAAAAATTTTTCCTTGGCCGAAAGGTGTGAGCTTGGAGTGTCAAGAATATTGTACCACATCCTAGTAACCACTCTACTGCCTTGTTCGACTCTTCTAAAAATCGCTTCCATAAACTCGCCAGCCCCCTTTTTGGTGACTCATCCAAGATTCGCAGAAGAGCTCGATGAGGTGTTTTGGGCCAGTGGGAACCTGTGTCCGCGCCTCTTAGACGAGGTCATCAAGTGCCCGGCTGATGTCATCCTTCTTCCACTCGTCTGAGAGTGGTTAATCATTCCCCAAATCTTGATCCTCACCCTCTAATATGGATAAGGTACTTGAGCCTGAAGCTTGGCGTGGGTACTCTTTGCCCTACAATGAATCCACAATCAGTCAGACGCTGTAGAGGAATCAGTGTGAGTAGGCCACGCCTAGGAGCTACATCGAGAAGAGGTCGCAGAAAGCTTCCTCAAGCCGTCCCTCTACGACATCGGACCTCTCCGATATCGAAGTACACCACTTTGGACCTAAGGGTTCTCATCTCACGTTCGTGTTCCCCCATAATTTGCTCTAGGACTTCACGCCGCCAGAGGAAGCAGTGACCAAGCTCGTGTGCCACGTTGGGCCAGAACACCGCGCAGTCGGATGAGTCAACGCACACAGTGTAGTAGTCAAAGCTTATCTCCCGCTCCACATGTGACCCCTTATGCGGCA
>Ga0080006_1133974_pt1 | contig 14950 bp, 12 predicted proteins | sample RS3BMetagenome_FD_69209 | JGI IMG/M metagenome (GOLD analysis project Ga0080006, IMG submission 69209) | Ferric oxide microbial mat and aquatic microbial communities from Rainbow Spring, Yellowstone National Park, USA - RS3B (SPADES... ...
AGGCGGTCGAGCACGCGTCCGGCCTCGTCGATGATGCGGCGGATCAGCTCCTCGACCGTCGGGAGCTCGGTGATCTCGCCGACCACCTGGCCGGTCGGCAGCACGCCGACGTCGGTGCGCCCGTCGACGAGGGCGGCCTTCGTCATCATCGGTGCGTTGGCGGCCATCACCACCTGCGGCCACGACAGCTCGTTCCCGTGCTTCATGGCGCTCCCCTCCTTCACGAGGGCCACCAGCGTCGAGTCGGTCTCCTTGCGGAAGGCGTGGGCGTTGGCCAGCGCCCGGGGCAGGGCCCGCAGCCAACCCGACTTCTCGAGGTGGTCGACCAGGTCCGTGCGGATGACCCGCTGCGGAGCCCCGTCGACCGCGGTGGACACGACGGTGCCGGTCACCGGGGTCGCCAGGTAGAGCTGCTTCACCTCGTCGGGGACCCGGCTCTCCTGGGTCAGGAGGAACCGGGTGCCCATGGCGATGGCCGAGGCGCCGTAGGAGAGCGCGGCCACGAGTCCCCGTCCGTCGAAGAAGCCCCCGGCGGCCACCACGACCACCTTGTCGCCGACGGCATCGACCACGGCCGGGGTCAGCAGCGACGTGGGCACGCTGCCCGTGTGGCCGCCGCCTTCACCGCCCTGGGCGATCACGGCGTCCACGCCCCACTCGGCGACCTTCTCGGCGTGACGGCGCGCCCCGATGGTCGGCATGACCACGAGGCCGGCGTCGCGGCAGCGGCTGACGAGGGCCGGGTTGGGGGCCTGGGCGAAGCTGGCCACCCGCACCCCGTTCTCGATCATCAGCTCGATGCGGTCGCCGACGTCGGCGACGTCGGTGCGCATGTTCACACCGAACGGCCGGTCGGTGCGGGCGCGCACCTCGGCGATCGCTCCGACCAATTCCTCGTAGGTCATCGTCGCCGACGCCAGGATGCCGAGACCTCCGGCCTCCGCGGTGGCGGCCACGAGCCGCGGTCCGGCCACCCAGCCCATGCCCGTCTGCACGATGGGGTAGCGCACCCCGACCAGATCGCAGAAGGCGGTGTGCAGCGCGGGGTGGCTCACGACTTCACCTCCCGGTCGCGCAGCCCCTTCGGGTCGAGCACGGTGCGGAGCAGCTCGAGCTCCTCGGGGTCCGGGTCCCGCGTCTCGGCGACGTCGTCGGGGATCACCAGCGCGAACCCGGTCGCCTCGACGACCTCGTCGACGGTCACACCCGGATGGACGGAGGCCAGGCGCATCGAGTGGTCGGGGGTGGCGAAGTCGAACACCCCGAGGTTGGAGACGACGAAACGGATCTCGTGGAAGCGGGTGGCCGACGGCCCGGCTGCGGCGGCACGGGCGTAGCCCACGCCCGACACCACGTCGACCTGGTCGACGAACGAGCGGGTCGAGTGGTTGGGCACCCAGTAGCTCGTCGTGTGGTTGACCGTGTTGCCCGGCGCACCGCGCACGCCGATCAGCTGTGCCTTGGGTCGGGCCCAGGGTCCGATGGCGCTGATGTTCTGGTTGCCGGTCCGGTCGATCTGCGAGGCCATCATGATGAGGTTGCGGCGTCCCGACCACACGACGTCGAAGACCCGCCGGTAGGGCATGTGCGATTCGAGCACCAGCGATGCCGGCTCGGCGCCGAGCGGCGGCGCCCCGTCGACCAGTGCGGCGTCGCCGTCGGTCAGGACGAGGTCGGGGGCGAACGTGAGGCGGGCCAGGCGGGCCCCGAGTGCGGGTGCGGTGCCGAAGGCGCTCGCCATCACCTCGCCGTCACCGCGGAAGACCTCCGCACAGGCGACGGCGCAGTACTCGGCCCGGGTGACGGCACCGTCGGTCGCGTCCGTCATGCGCCCTCCTTGGCGGCCTTGGCGGCGGCCCGCTCGTCGGCGGCCTCGCGGGTGGCCGCCTGGTACTCCTCCTCGTCCACGGCGAGGAACCGCTCGCGGAACCCCGCCCACGCGTCGGGGTCGCCGGCCGCCGCCACGTACTCCCGCTGGAACCCTTCGTCCCGCGCGTAGTCGGGTACGCAGGCGGTGAAGTGGGCGCCCCCCGGCGCCTCGACGACGCCGTCCGTGAGCAGCCGGCTGATGCACAGCGACTGCAGCGGGCCACCGGACGCGAGCTCGTCGGTGGCGACCACCCGCTCGGTCGTCACGAACCGCCGCCCGGCCGCACCGAGGAAGAGCTCGTCGAAGAAGGGGTCGGGTCCGAGGATCTGCCCGGACCCGGCGGCGTCGGCCCGGTTGACGTGGATCACGGCCGCGTCGAGCGTGAGCGCGGGCATGGCCACGAGCTCCTCGCCGTCGTCGTAGGGGGACCGCACCGTACGCAGCGACGGGTTGACCGCCAGGACGTCGGAGCCGAGTCCGGACCGGGTGGGCAGGAACGGGACCCGCTGCGAGGCGGCGAGCAGACCGAGGTAGAACATCCCCTCGTCGTACTCGGTGGCCTCGATGGCGCCCGCCTGGCGTGCCGCTTTGAAGTGCGGGTCGGTGGGGATGGAGTCGAGGGTCACGAACGGGTAGACGGCCGTGGCCACCTTTCCGGCGGCCACCAGGAGTCCGACGTCGGGCCCGCCGTAGGAGACGACGGTGAGATCGGTCAGGTCCGACCGCAGGATGGCCCGGACGGCGGCCATGGGCTTGCGTCGGGATCCCCATCCGCCGATCCCGATCGTCATGCCCGAATCGAGCTCGGACACGAACTCGTCGAGCGTCAGTCGTTTGTCAGCCACGGGTGGCTCCTGTCTGTCCGGTGGGGGTGGGCGGGGTCATCGGGTGGTGTCCGCGTCGCGCTTCTCCACGAAGGCGGACCGCTGTTCGTCGGCCACGCCCGCCACGTGGAGTTCGTAGGTGAAGCCCTGCTCCAGGCGGTAGCTGCGTCGGACGTCGACCGGATCGATCCCGTTGAGGGACTCCTTCGCCCGACGGATGATCGTCGGGCTCTTGGCCGCGATGTCCTCGGCCACTTCGTAGGCGGCATCCACCAGCTGTTCCCGGGGCACCACCCGGAGGACGGAGCCGTAGTGGTGGAGCTCGGCGGCCGTCGCCGGTCGGGCCGTGTAGACCATCGACCGCATCCGGTGCTGGGGCACGAGGCGCGACAGGTGTGTGGCCGCCCCGAGTGCGCCCCGGTCGACCTCGGGCAGTCCGAACGTGGCGTCCTCGGACGCCACGATGATGTCGGAGTTGCCGGCCAGGCCCACGCCTCCACCGAGGCAGAACCCGTGGACGGCGGCGATGACGGGCACCTCGCACTCGTAGGCGGCGGCGAAGGCGGCGAAACAGCCCCGGTTGGCCCCGATGAGCGCCCCGTCCCCCTGGGACTGGATCTCCTTGATGTCGACCCCGGCGCAGAACCCCCTGCCCTCGGCCCGCAGGATCACCACCCGGTTGTCCGGGACGCGACCCGCGGCGAGCAGGGCATCGGCGAGGCCGAACCAACCGGCGACGTCCAGGGCGTTGACCGGAGGATGGTCGATGACCACCTCGGCGATGCCGGGCCGATTCTGATGGGTGACGATGGGCATGCTGTGCTCCGGGTTCTGCGGCGTGGCCGGGCACCGCCGGCCGGGGCACGGCGGGGGCCGGGGCAACGCACTCGGCGTGTGCTGACGTGTGGCCATCTCCGGCACGGCTGTCGGATCCGACCGGGAGGGCCCGGTGGTCACCGATCTGATGCCGTGTCAGGTAATAGTGGTCAGGACAGTACCAGTCGGAACCAGGGAGGCAGCAGTGGCAGCGCACCGGACGACCCGCGACGACGATCCGCTCGACTTCGGCGGCCGTGTGGTCCTCGTGACCGGCGGAGGGCGGGGGATCGGTCGGGGCATCACCGAGGCCTTCCTGGCCGCGGGGGCCGAGGTGGTGGTGTGCGGCCGGACCGTGATCGCCGAGGCCGCACTGCCCGAAGCCCGCGATGCCCGGGGCACGCTGCGGCGCGCCGGGTTCGTGGCCGCCGACGTGCGCGAGGCCGAGCAGGCGACCGCCCTCGTGACGTCCGCCGTGGAGCGCCACGGCCGGCTCGACGTCCTGGTGAACAACGCGGGCGGCTCACCCAACGCCGACGCGGCGACCGCCTCGCCCCGTTTTTCCGCCGCCATCGTCAATCTCAACCTCCTCGCGCCTCTTTATTGCGCCCAGGCCGCCAATGCCGTGATGCAGACCCAGGCCGACGGCGGCTCGATCGTCAACATCGCCTCGGTGAGTGGACTGCGTCCGTCGCCGGGCACCGCCGCCTACGGGGCGGCGAAGGCCGGGCTGGTGAATCTCACCCAGTCGCTGGCCGTCGAGTGGGCCCCGAAGGTCCGGGTCAACGCACTCAGCGCCGGTCTGGTCGCCACCGAGGCCGCCGACGACCACTACGGAGGGGCCGAGGGCGTGGCCGCCGTGGCGGCCACCGTGCCGCTGGGCCGCTTCGGGACGCCGGCGGACATGGCCGGCATCTGTCTCTTCCTCGCCTCGCCGCTCGCCGCCTACGTGAGCGGTGCCAACGTGGTGGCCCACGGCGGTGGCGAGCGACCGGCCTTCCTGACCGCGGTGGAGGGCGTCGTGCCGGGCTGAGCAGCCGGCGCGCCGGCCGGGCGCCGGAACTGCAGCCGCTGGGGACTCAAGTTCGGCGCCCGCTCGGACGATGATGGGGAAGAGGACCGGTGATGGTGGACCCGCCCCACCCGGGGTGGCAGATCCGGCCCAGGGACGGCTCGAGGCATGTTGACGTATCCGGAACCGACGTTCACGCTCCAGGGGACTCCGTATCTGGAGTACCTGCCGGTCGTCGACGTCTCCACGGGTCGCCTCCTCGGCATGGAGGCGCTGGTGCGGTGGCGGCACCCGACGCGCGGTCGCATCTCGCCCGATCTGCTCATCCCGGCGGCCGAGGCCAGTGGTGACATCGTGGCGCTGACCCGCTGGATCGTGTCCGCCGCCTGCGAGGAGGCGTGTGATTGGTCGCGCAGCATCCAGCTCGGGGTGAACTGCACGGTGGAGCAGCTCCAGCGCGGCGAGGTGTCCCAGGCGGTGGCCGAGGCGCTCCGCCAGACCGGCTTCCCGAGCGACCAGCTCAACATCGAGGTGACCGAGGACGCCGTGGTCGACGTGACGGCATCCGCCGACCTCCAGGCCATCAGCGACATGGGGGTGCAGCTGTCCGTCGACGACGTGGGCACCAACTGGTCGTCGTTCGAGCCGTTCAAGCGGCACGCCGTGAGCACCGTCAAGATCGACGGATCGTTCATCGCCGGCCTCGAGTCCAACCAGGGGATCAACCGCCTGGTGGTCGAGACGGTGATCCACATGGCCCATTCGCTCGGTATGTCGGCGATCGTGGAGCAGGTCGAGAACGCCGCCCAGGTCCGGATCGCCGCCAGCTTCGGCGCCGACGCCGCCCAGGGGTTCTTCTTCTCCCATCCGATCTCGAAGGCCGATGCCCGCCTGTTCGCGGCCGGGCCGGACATCCCCGCCTTTTCGCGCACCGAGGCGCAGACGCTCCTGCTCGCCGACGGCACGTCGGTGGCGGTCGAGTCCCTGCTCACGGAGGCGGAGCCCGAGCGCGAGGCCTCGGACGCCCCTCCGGCCGCGGTCGCCGTCCCGACGGGGCTGCCGTCCGCTTCCTGAGCGGACGGACCGGGCGCTCCCGACCGTGGTGAGCGGACCCCCCGGCCCACCCGTCACCTGACTCCGATCCGGTCGACGTCCCGGAACCGGTAGCGGTGCCGCGTCCGGGTGATCGACCGGACCGATCACGGGCTCCGGTCGCCGGAATGGGTGGGTGGTGGCCGACGTGGCTACCATGGTCGATCCGTCCGCCGACCAGCTCCCTCCAGGCTCGAGTGGTCCGCGCCCCCGACATTGCCTGATATACCCATGCCCGTGAAACTCGCTGTCATCAAGGAGTCGCGCCCGGGGGAGGATCGCGTGGCGATCGTTCCCGAGGTCGCGGCCAAGCTGGCCAAGACCGGCGTTGACGTCGTCGTGCAGTCGGGCGCCGCCGCCGGTGCCCGGTTCTCCGACGAGGACTTCGTCGAAGCCGGCGCGACCGTTGTCCCCGACGCGGTCTCGGCCCTGGCCGGCGCCGACTTCGTCGCCCACGTGCAGCCGCTGAGCCTCGACGAGGTCGCCCTCCTGCCCGACGGGGTGTCGGTGATCAGCTTCCTCCAGCCCGTGGCCTCCTCGGACGTCGTCGCCGCCCTGGCCGCCAAGGGCGCCACGGTCTACAGCCTCGACCTGCTGCCGCGCATCAGCCGGGCCCAGTCGATGGACGCGCTGTCGTCGCAGGCCACGGTGGCCGGCTACCGGGCGGGACTGTCCGCCGCCGAGCACCTGGCCAAGTTCTTCCCCATGTTCATGACCGCAGCCGGCACCGTCCCGCCGGCGAAGGTGCTCGTGATGGGCGCCGGGGTGGCCGGTCTGCAGGCCATCGCCACCGCCCGTCGCCTCGGCGCCGTCGTGCGTGCCTACGACGTCCGCGCCGCGGCGAAAGAAGAGGTCCAGAGCCTCGGGGCCAAGTTCGTGGAGCTCGACCTCGAGACCCAGGACGGCGCCGGCGGCTACGCCAAGGAGCAGTCGGCCGAGTACCTGGCCAAGCAGCAGGAACTGCTGGCGGTCGAGGTCGCGGCCTCGGACGTGGTCATCACGACGGCCCAGATCCCCGGGCGCAGGGCTCCGGTGCTCGTCACCGAGGCGATGGTCCACGGCATGGCCGAGGGATCGGTCATCATCGACATGGCGGCCGACTCGGGGGGCAACTGCGAGCTCTCGAAGCCGGGTGAGGACGTCCGGGTGGGCGGCGTCACGGTGGTCGGGCTGACCAACCCCCCGTCGTCGATGCCCACGCACGCCAGCTTCCTCTACGCCCGCAACATCGCCAACTTCCTCGGGCTGGTCGTCACCGACGGCGAGCTCACCCCCGACTTCGAGGACGAGATCGTGATCGGCACCGCCGTGGTGCGCGCCGGCCAGGTCGTCCACGGGCCGACCGCCGAGGCGCTGGGACTCGGTGTGCCCGCACCCGAGCCCGGCCCGGTCGAGGCGACGACAGTGGAGAGCACCGGGGCGCCTGTCGAGGGCGGCGCCGACAACGAGCAGGGGGAGTCATGACCAGTTTCCTGAGCGGGGACATCTTGATCGTCAGCGGGACCGGGATCCTCGAGTTCCTGACCATCTTCATCCTGGCGATCTTCGTCGGCAACGAGGTGGTGGCCCGGGTGCCGAGCATCCTGCACACGCCCCTCATGTCCGGCAGCAACGCCATCCACGGGATCGTCCTGGTCGGCGCCATGATCGTCATGGGCACCGCCACCGGCACCGCCCAGCAGATCCTCGGGTTCTTCGCCGTCCTGCTGGCCACGCTCAACATCGTGGGCGGCTTCACCGTCACGGACCGCATGCTCGAGATGTTCAAGTCCAAGCCCGGTGACACCGCCGGCAAGGGCAAGGGCAGGGCGAAGGACGCGGACGCCGAGGGCGGTGCCAAGTGACCACCCTGTCCGCAGCCGTCGTCGCCGTGCAGGTCCACACCACCCCGGTGTGGGTGGACCTGGTCTACCTGGCCGCCGCCGTGGCGTTCATCGTGGCCCTCAAGGGCCTGAGCTCCCCCAAGCAGGCCCGCAACGGCAACCTGCTGGCCGCCGCCGCGGCCGTGGTGGCCGTGGGTGTGACCTTCTTCAACCCGGTGGCCGAGTTCTCGGGCCACACCACGAACCTGATCCTGGCCATCATCGCCATGGTGGTCGGTGCGGCCCTCGCGGTCCCGGTGGCCCGGATGGTCAAGATGACGGCGATGCCACAGCTCGTCGCCATCTTCAACGGCGTCGGCGGTGGCGCCGCGGCGCTGATCTCGATCGTCGTCTTTCTGGGCGATGCCAACCTGCACTCGCTGGGCGCCCCGAAGCCGGCGGTCTACGCCATCACCGAGGGCATGCTCGGCCTGCTGATCGGCTGCGTGTCGTTCAGCGGCAGTGCCATCGCCTTCATCAAGCTCCAGGAGCTGATCACCGGCCGGCCGATCACCTATCCGGGCCAGCAGGTGATCAACGGGCTGGTCGGAGTGGCCATCCTGGGCTTCGCCGTGGCCACCGTGCTGACCGACAGCGTCCCGTTGATGATCGTCACCGCCGTCCTGTCGCTGGTGCTCGGGATCATCTTCGTGCTCCCGATCGGCGGCGCCGACGTCCCGGTGCTGATCTCGCTGCTCAACTCCTTCACCGGCCTGGCCGTGGCCGCCTCGGGCTTCACCCTGAACAACAACCTGCTGATCATCGCCGGCACCCTGGTCGGCGCCTCGGGCATCCTGCTCACGCGGATGATGTCGAAGGCCATGGGCCGGTCGCTGTCGAACGTGCTGTTCAGCGCGTTCGGCTCCGTGGTGACGGCCGGCGGTGGGGCCGACGGCACCGGCGAGACGCGTCAGGTGAAGTCGGGGACGCCCGAGGACATCGGCGTCCTGCTCGCCTACGCCCGCAAGGTCGTCATCATCCCGGGGTACGGCCTCGCCGTGGCCCAGGCGCAGCACACCGCCCGCGAGCTGGCCGATCTCCTCATGGAGAAGGGCGTCGAGGTGTTCTACGCCATCCATCCGGTGGCCGGCCGGATGCCCGGGCACATGAACGTGCTCCTGGCCGAGGCGAACGTGCCCTACGACGAGTTGAAGGAGATGGACGAGGCCAACCCCGAGATGGGCACGGCGGACGTCGCCCTGGTGGTCGGGGCCAACGACACCGTCAACCCGGCGGCCAAGAACACCCCGGGCAGCCCGATCTACGGCATGCCGATCATCAACGCCGACGACGCGGCCCAGGTCATCTTCCTCAAGCGGTCGATGCGACCCGGATTCGCCGGTATCGACAACGAGCTGCTGTTCGACGACAAGACGACCCTGCTGTTCGGCGACGCCAAGGACACGCTGGCGAAGCTGGTGAAGGCCGTCGAGGACTCCTGACCGCTCCGGTCAGCCGGTCACGGCGGTGCTCGCCTCGTCCACCTCGGTGGGCGGGGCGAGCTTCGCGAAGACCATGATCCCCTGGGACGTCGGGCGGGTGGAGAGCACGGAGATCAGCACCGGGCCCTCGTCGATGAGGTGGGTGGCGTCGTTCACGACCACCATGTCCCCGTCGGGCAGGTAGCCCACCGCCTGGCGGGGCTGGCGGCCCTCCTTGACCAGCGACACGGTCATGCGCTCACCGGGCACATGGTCGGGGGCGAGTTCGGTGGTGACGGTGTGGAGGTTGACCACCGGGAGGTCCCACTCGCGTGCCGCCTCCATGACGGTCGTCGAGCAGGTGCCGATCCGCAGACCCGTGCGCCGGGCCAGGGTCAGCAGCTTGATGGTCGGGTCGTCGACCTCCGGCAGCTCGTCCTTGGCGATGTCGATGGACACGCCCTGCTCCAACAGCGCCTCGAGCCCCTCGAGTCCCCGGCGGGCGCGTCGCGAGGTGACCGGATCCGGGGACTGACTCATGAGCTGCACGTGGTCGATCATGAACTGCGGGACGATCAGGCCACCGGGGAGCAGACCGTTGCGCCCCAGGATGAGCACGAACCGGTCCATCACCGCCGAGGCGTCCACCAGGAGCGCCTGGCCCGGTAGCGGCTTCGACGCGGGGCTGAGGATCCGCGACAGTCCGGCGGCGGCGACGATCTGGCGTCCCTTGACGGTGCCCAGACGCCAGCCGAAGGCGGCCAGGACCCACACGAGGCCGGCGGTGACGACGAACGCGTAGGCGGACCGCACGACGGCGACGAGGGCCATGCCGAGGATGAGCCCGAGGATCATCCCGGAGGTGGAGATGATGGAGGCGGCGAAGATCTCCCCGGGGGGGCTCCTCCGGAACAGGAACACGCCCCGCTGCAGTCCCTTGTCGAGGATGCGGCCGACGACTCCCCCGACCACGTAGCTGATGGCGGCACCGATGAGCAGTCCGAACACCCCGCTGGTGCCGATCGGATTGATGTGGTGCCCGATCTCGAAGCCCAGGAGCGCGCCGAGCAGGACGACGATGAGGCGGACGCCTTCGACGAAGATCATGGTGCTCCGCCTCCTGTGGCTCCGGCCAGCTCCATGGTTTCCCTGCTCACGGACACATCGGGTGGCGGGGGCACGCCTCGGTGGCTCCCCCGTCAATTGTCGGTACGTGTAATTGTCGGTACGGGGCCCAGAACCTTGAGCGACGGGATTCCCCCGCCGGCAGGGGTGGTCTAGGATTTCGCCGCCGGAGGCCGTCGTTGCCCTGATCGTCCGGGCACTCGAGCCTGATAACGACGTAGAGTGACCATCCAACCACTGAAACGGCACGGTTTGATCTCCCGACGAGTGACGTTCTCCTCCCTCACCACCCCCCATGACAGAGTTCCCTGATCCAGCGGAATCGGCTCCCGGCGGTGCTCTGCCCGCCCCCAGGCCGCAGATGGTCCCGCAGATGGTCCCGTCGCTCCCCCAACCCGTCCCGAGCCTGTTCGACGGACCGGAGCCGCCGTGGCCGACGGGAGACGGACCCCGGGCCGGCCTGCTGCGCAGCCCCGGCCGGACACGGATGGCGGCCGTGGCAGCCGTGGCCCTGACCGCGTTGCTGTCGATCGTGGGACTGCTGTCCTCGATCGTCACGTCCTCGTCCAGTGTCGCCCACGGTGCGCCGACGACGACGTCGACCACCACGTCGGATCCGCCGGCCGGTAACCGTGCCCAGGCCGTCCAGCACGGCTCGTTGCAGCTGCCGGTGGCCACCTCGGCGCCGTTGCCGGCGCCGCCCGCCCTGGCCGTCTCCGCCCCGATCCAGTCCCACGAGGTCTTCGGCTACGCCCCCTACTGGACGCTCCCGCAGTCCTCGACCTTCGACGTGAGGAACCTCACCACCCTGGCCTACTTCTCGGTGGACGCCAACGGCGACGGGACCCTCGACGAGAGCGGTGCCGGATGGAACGGCTACCAGAGCCAGGACCTCGTGAACCTGGTCAGCCGTTCCCACGCGGCGGGTGACCGGGTGGTACTGACCATCACCTGCTTCAACCAGAGCTCGCTCGATCGGATCACCTCGGACCCCACTGCCGCCGCCCGGCTGTCGGCGGCCCTGATCGCCGCGGTCGAGGCCAAGAACCTCGACGGTGTCAACTTCGACTTCGAGGGCGAGGGGAGCGCGGACCAGGTCGGACTCACCAACCTCATCACCCAGGTCTCCGCGGCGTTGCACGCGGCCGATCCCCACTGGCAGGTCACCATGGCCGTCTACGGCAGCGCGGCGAGCGATCCCAACGGCTTCTACAACATCGCCGCCCTGGCCCCGGCGGTCGACGCCTACTTCGTCATGGCCTACGACATGAACTCGAGGTCCACCCCCAGCGCCACGTCGCCGCTGTTCGGATCGGGCTACACCGACGCCAGCGTGATCGCCAGCTTCGTCAAGGTGGTGCCGCCGTCCAAGGTCGTGCTCGGACTGCCCTACTACGGGTACGAGTGGCCGACCACCGACGGGTCGCCGACCGCCTCCGCCACCGGTGGTGAGTCGCCGCTCTCCTACTCGCAGATCTCCGCGGCAGGCCACCCGACCTACTGGGACCCGACGACGGACACCCCGTGGACCGCTTACCAGGTGGGTTCCCAGTGGTACGAGACCTACTTCGACGACCCGACGTCGATGGCACTGAAGGCGCAGCTGGCCAACTTCTTCCACATCGCCGGCGTCGGCATCTGGGCCCTCGGCATGGACGGCAACGATCCGGCCATGCTGGCGGCCCTGCGAGGCAATGCGCCGGTGGCCAAGGACATGCTCATCGGACCCCCTGCGGGCACCGGCTACCGGACCGCCGCCACGTTCGCCGGGGTTCCCAACGTGACGCTCACGCCGGTGGATCCGCCCCCGACCGGAGGGACTTCGCAGCTCGTCGGCTTCCTCGGGGGGATCGGCACCACGGACCCCGCCCTGTCCTGCCTGTCGACGGGGCCACCCGTGCCGGTGTGGTCGTTCACCAACCTACCCGGCGTCTACGTGGTCATCGCCACCACGCCGACCGACTGTGCGGCGGCCGTCTGGACCTTCCCGGTCCCGCCCCCGACGACACCGACGGCCCCCGCACCGCCGGTGGCCCCGCCCACCCCGGTGACCACCGTGCCGTCCACCACGACGTCCACCACGACGACCCGGCCGGCCTCCGGCACGACGACCACCTCCACCTCGACCACGACCACGACGACCACCACGACCACCACGACCACGACGACGCCACCGTGAGCTCCGTCCGTCGCCGAACCGGTCACGGACGTGGTCCTGGGCATTCCGACGGCGGCTAGTCTCTCCATCGCACCCGGGGGTGTAGCTCAGTTGGTAGAGCGCTACGTTCGCAATGTAGAAGTCGACGGTTCGAGTCCGTTCACCTCCACCCGAAAGTGCTGGTCAGAGGCCGCACAGTGGGATCCCCAGAAGGTCGAGGAGCGCTACGTCGGGAGAGTGGCTGACGGCCACCAGCCGAACCCGTGTTTCCGTGGAACCACCATGTCAATTGTCCACACCGCGCCCTGGTCCTCGGGTAGCGAGTCGAATGGGGAAGTGTGGGACTCCACGGGACGCAGCTGCCTGATCGGGACCGGCACGTTCGAGTTCGGCCCTGTCGCCAGTCCAGAGTTCGAGGCTCCGCCGGAGTCACGTAGGTCTCAGTGTGATGAAGTCCGGCAAGCCGTGAGGTCCTGGAGTTCTCCTGTTGTCAGGCACACAGGTGTTCGGGGTCAGGAATACGTGGAACGCGCGTCCGCTCGGAGGGGTCGAGGGGTCATCGAGGTGGTCTCCGCATCTACTCGGGATTGCGTCCGTCGGCAGAGGGCCGTACACTGGCCGTACACTAGAGGAGACGAACCAGTGGCACCACCGACTCGAACGAGGGACAGGCGACTTGAAATCCGCACCACCGCAGAGGAGCGCGAGCTCATCGACCGGGCTGCCGGTACGACCGGCACCGATCTGACAACCTTCGTCGTATCTCACCTCGTGGATGCGGCACGTCAGGTCCTCGCTGATCGCGACCGATTCGTCCTATCGGCCGATGCCGCTGCCGAATGGGAGAAGGTCAACCGTCGCCCAGCAGAGGAGTTTGCCGGTCTGCGCCGGCTCATGCTGCGGCCTTCCCCGTTCGCTGAATGACCGGTGAGTATCGAGCGCCGCGCCTACTCGTGCCCTCTGATGAAGTCGAGACATTCCTCTGTCGATCGACAGCGCAGACCAACTGGCTGAGGCAACACGCGCTGCAATCGACGTCGACCGGCACCACGAAGGTATTCGTAGTCACGCCCATTGCCGGTGATCGAGTGGTTGCCTACTACGCGTGGTGCATGGCACAGATCGACATCGACGCCGCCCCGAGTCGGCTTCGCAAGGGAGGCGGGCGTTACCCTCAGCCGGTGGCGCTGCTCGCCAGACTCGGTGTTGACCTCGAGCACGAAGGCCTGGGGATCGGAGCCGGCCTTCTTGCAGACGCGATCACCCGACTGTTGAGCCTCAGTGAGGACATCGGATGTCGGGGGCTCTTGATCCATGCCGAGGGGGCGGACGCACGCGACTTCTATCTCCATCTCATCCCCGAACTTCAACCGAGTCCCACAGACGAACTGCATTTGGTGGTGCTCATGAAGGACGCTCGTCGTACGCTGCTCGGTCGATGAACGTTCCCGGGATTCGTGTGCGCAACAGGCGGAAGCTCAATCCCGTTGGCGCATGTCATCTGACTCATCGGTACTGTGGGAATTGGTGGGCGGGCTCAGCCAGTCATCGCAACGCGCCAGCGGCAAACGGGTCCATTTCCCGGGAACCCGTTGCCGGGACTCAACAGGACTCAACTGCTGCCCGACGGTGCACTTCCTTGCCCTTCGGTGCACCTCGCCAACGAATGTGGCCTGGGAATCTATGCGCACTCCCAGGTCAGGAAGGCGGCGCAGCTCCGTTCGCCATGTAGAAGTCGACGGTTCGAGTCCGGTCACTTCCACTGAAAGGCCTACTCAGGGGCTATAAAGTGGAATCTCCGGAACGCCGATGAGCGCTACGTCCGCTGAGTGAGTGGCGGCCTTCAGCTGAACGGGTGCACCTGAGGAACCAGCGGGTCAACGGCCAACAGGGCCTCCTTTGTTCCGGGAGCGACGGCAATTGGGACTCAACTGGACTCAGATGCCTCATCGGGGCCGGCAGGTTCCGGCTCCGCTCAGTCGCCGGTCGGGTCCGGAGTTTGGAGCTCAGTGCCCGAGGTCCATTCCGGTCTCTCTAGCCCTACTTCGCTGCATCGCCCGTTCCTCTGGCGAACTCAGTTCGAGTGCACCCACTCGCCACACCTGAACCCGATGCTGGAGCTCTTCGAACCGAACGTCGTCGATCGGGAACTCGTCTCGCCGAAGACGTGGGAAGCGATCCAACATCTCGGTGAAAACGACCGGACTGAAGCCACGGTCCTTTTCGCGAGCTAGTTCGAAGAGACGTGTAAGGCCAAAGCGAGGCTCGATGGACATGAGATCGACGTAGTCGCGGGCCTCCGCTCTGCCGAACACGGCGAGTACCTTGTCGGCGGCGAGTTCTTCGGATGACAGGAGGTCGAAGCCTGGGCCTGTCTCCGTGGGGAAGAGCCGCGCGTCGCTCGCCAGGTCGACCTCCGTTCGATCGAGTTCGTCCGCGACGACAAAGCGCGTGAATCCGGGGCTGTCGATCAGCCGATCGACTTGGAATCCGGCCCGCTGGAGCGCCGCCTCCGCTGCTGGAACCAAGTGGTCCACTGCATCGGGACTGGTACCGAAGAAGTCCAGGTCCCGAGTAGCTCGTTCCACGTCGCCACGGACGATGAGTGCGGCACCACCGGCGAGCGCGAAATCCTCGGCTTCTACGAGCCCAGCAATGATTCTCGCGACTCGAAGCTGAAGATCACTCAGCACTCCGCCCGCGCCTCATCGTGGCGTAGGAACCATTCCTCCCACGTCCGTCGGACCGTTGGCGGGAGTACGAGCTCATC
>Ga0080006_1213217_pt1 | contig 14946 bp, 11 predicted proteins | sample RS3BMetagenome_FD_69209 | JGI IMG/M metagenome (GOLD analysis project Ga0080006, IMG submission 69209) | Ferric oxide microbial mat and aquatic microbial communities from Rainbow Spring, Yellowstone National Park, USA - RS3B (SPADES... ...
TGGTGCACCAACACCGGCTCATTGAGAGCATTGCTTCCCGAATTGCCGATACCAAGTGCAACTCCATGCGTCTCGGGTGAGAATCGGGGAATCTGGTGCATCAACAACGGCTCAACGATGCCCTGATTTTTTTCATTGACAAAACGTTTACCTAGGCAAGCGTTCTCCGATTATGCGCATTTTTCTTTTCTTACTTTTTTTTTTTGTGTGTGTGTGTTTTTTTCAGTGCTCCGTGAGGTATATCGCTGCCCTGATGCTGCCGCGATGCGTCGAGAATCCTGCGCGAGCGCTGCACTGCGGCAGGCGGGCCCCAAACGCCACCAGCTCCGTCGACAGGTGACGTAGCGGGAGGGGCGACACCTGAAAAGCGCTCACGCTGCCACACAGCGTCTCTGGTAGTGGTGCTGGTGCTGGTGCTGGTGCTGGTGCTGGTGCTGGTGCTGGTGGTAACCTACCCGCACAGGTTCCATGCGGAGGCTTCACTGCAGTGCTTGTGAGCGAAAAAGCGCGTTTGTGGCACGCTTTCCCAGCAGCAGCGCTCGCTCACAGCGCTGTTTCGTTGTGCCTTTGGTGTCGCGAGGTTGCCGCTCAAGCTTGCGGAAACGACTAGGGACACAGCGCGCACTGCTCGTCGGTGTGAACTCGGAACCAGCGATAACGAAAGCGCAGCGCCAGCGACTTGAGCGCATCGCGTCGTGGTCTGCTGTACCAGATGCGACATGCAACTTTGAAGCGCTCACGGAGTCCCTACGTACAGTGTACGCGGATACCAGTTCACTGCCGCCGTGCCTGCCCCAGACCGTGGAGTTCTCTATCCTGCAGGCGCAGTATGCGACGCTGCACGTCTTGCGCAAGGTCCCCGACTGGGGGGTCTGGTCCATAGAGCTGCCCATGGGGCGCACCAAAGACAAGTGGTACCATGCCGTCCCGGCAAACGAACTGCGTCGCTACTCTCGTGATCTCTTTCATGACTATGTGGAAGTGTTCACGCAGCAACGCGGAGCGCGGGTGTGTGTTTGTGTGGCGCCTCTGGACGCCACAGCTCGGCAGCTTGGGGGTGGAGCGCTCATGCCCCTGCGACGGTGGCGAGGGACACAAGCTCGTCACGGTGTTGCAGCGGACTCGCCCGGCACACGTGATGCCGACTCGCTTCGGGGCTCAGCGCCCAAGTTGCTAACCTATTACGAAGACATAGATCCCAATGAGGAAATAGCACGTTGCCTCATGCGCGCTGTGTTCGACTCGGCCCGCAACGTGCTGGAGGCGAGCCATACCGCCGACGATGCATCCTTTCTGGATGTGATTGGTATTGCCGACGCGGCTGCAGACCCGGAACGCAACCTCCTTGGACTTACTGCGTTGGATACGCATCCAGAGGCAGCGGTGGCGGCCGGGAGTACCAGCCCCTGGATGCTGGTGCCTCGTGATCGACGTTGCCGACTACGGACGCTATTTGCTGTGCGAAACGCGCTCTTAGCCGATGCAGGATGCACCCATGTCGCGCAGGCATTCGACGGAGATTACGGCGACGACTTGCTTGCAGCACTGCCGGATGTGGTTGTCATTACAAATGCGGTTGCGTCGAGGCATCTGGGGTCCGTGCTGCGCATTGTGGATGCTTGTCGAGCGGTAGGCGTACCTGTCGTGCTGTTTAATTGCTTTCTTGACCTTGCACGTCTTACGGACGTGAGACGTATGCGGCTCGCTACCCACGAAGAGGCTGCTCTCGAGGCTAGCGCCCACGTCCAGCTGGCACGACAGCAACTGGGCGAGCCGAAGCTGCCGCTTCCCGACGTCTTGCGGCGAATCCGAGACGGATCCGTTCTCGGGGCCGAAGCATGTTACGTTTGTCGGTGTCTGCCGCATGTGGGCGCGCTTTGGCGCATGCGTGGCGCTCACGAGGTCGGTCTGGGTGCGTTTCACGGCTCAACAGCGCTTGGCGAAACGCGTCCGGCTGCGTCGCTGTCGGGATCGCTTGACGCGGACCCGTGGCACCTCTTCGCCGAGGTCGACTGGCTGGAGTACGAGTACGCTACGAGCGTGTCGTACACGCTGCGCCCAACGCTGATGGCTTCGGAGCTGGAAGACATCCTCCTTCACGACTGCGGGTATAGTCGTCGTCAGCCGGAGCGCTTGTTATGGAGTCCGACGAATTCCGACTCGGAGCCGCTCTGGTCGCGACGAGGATCTGTCCACCACGCCGGCTACTGGCCGAGTATGGTACCCGCCATGGACTTTGACCAGTGGGCACCTCCACTGGACGCCGGCATCGACACATGGATGTGGCGGTAGCTCGATGTGAAGCAGCGACGCATTTTGTTCCCTCGCGGGCAAGGTGGCATCTGAGCGCTGGTTTCCAAATGCCGGCTGCGACGCGCGGAGACGACAAACGAGCCACATCGACATGGGCAATGCTTCAGAGCATTGCGTCATACAGTGCCATACAGTGACTGCTGCGAATCTACGTGACCTTAGTGCCGGTAAACATGGCCTTCATCCATGCATCTGTTTCGAAACGTGCTGATTCCTCACATGAGGTTGCGTGAACGTTGCGAACGTGAGCGGTGAACCCGTACTCTGATCGTGACTCGGAAAAGCGCATGTGGAAGCTCCCCACGGTGGACGTCCGCTGCCTTCGGCTATTGCCAGCGAGTGGCTCCCGTCTGAACATAGACAAGTGTGGGGAGACACTGATGGCGTGCAGCGCCGACCGCAGCGCTGAACGGGTCTCGTTCAGGCACTGGAATGTCCGAGCCAAGCGACATGTATTCCGTCGAGAGGGGCGGGTGCTGGCTGCGGAGCACCGCCTCCTCGTCTGGTGTACGCAGCAAAGTACACTGGCAGGGCGACGGTATTCGGGCATTGAAATGCAGCCAGCTTGCGATACGCGTTAGTACGGATCCTAACCAGACGCACAACCACTTCGTGGAAGAGAGCGCGGGTGCTCTGTTCGGCGACGAGGCAGCATCGGACGCATCAGGTGCCCTGATCCTCAGCTGGAGAGTGACTGTACGATCGAGCTTCCTCAGGACGCCTGTAGACGTTTCCGAATATGACAGGATCGGTGGCTCGTTTGTTTTGCGTCAATGGGAGCTCGCAGTCAAGCGAACCTGTAGAGCCCGCCTCTGCCGGATGAGAGCGTGATCGCTCTGCAGGCAGCGTCGACTGGCTTCTCGCTGATACGACCCCGCACACTGGTATAGGGTGCAGCGGCGGAGATGGGGTACTCGGCCTGCAAGTGCCAAAGCGCAGCGTCCTGTCGCGTATCATGTGCAGGGAATCAAGGGCGAGGGCCGCGGGCTCTCCATAGACCCGTGCATGCTTCATCCGTTCTGCAGGAGCGCTCGTGTCTGGAATAGGGGCTTGATCCCGTCGGAAACGAGGCTAGGGCGGACCCGCTGGCCAACGTGTCCACGTGGAGAGGAACTAGCCATAGGACAGCTGCTGCCACGGACAAGGAAGAAAACGAATCACGAAATAGCAGTGATTTGACTGGGTAATTCCTGTCGACGGGATGGGATGTAAGAATTAGCAGCTTTCCGTGCATTCGGAAGTTTACCTTTGAGACATGAGGTCCGGTCCCCTGACCCCGACGCTTCTACCAAGCTGGTGTGTGACGCTCGCTCCAGTGCCGGGTGCTGTGGCGAAGCCCGAGCACCTCGTCCGCGACAGACTCGCTTCCGCGACGAGATGTGAGAGGTCAGCATCCGGGCGTTGCCCTGGTCGCTGAGGTCACGTAGCACATCGCTTCGCGTAGTCGCAAGCAGCGGGTATGTCTACGCAGCTTGCAGGATTCCGGAATGATGATGCGTCCCGACTCTGTGACCAATGAATCGTGCCTCGAGCCGATGCCTTCCGTGGTATGGCGAAGCCGTTTTGTTCAACGTGCTCCATTCGCACTGTCGCTACAAGCATTGCTGCGGACGTTCAGGTCAGGCTCGACGCACTGTGGAACGTTCGAAATCGACTAGTATCTCGATGAGGATGCATGGATCATGAAAATTGGAGGTAGGGTGAGGAATGATAGACGCTTGCCCGAATACCTGTATCGGACATATAATGTAGCATTTATGGAACGGTAGTAATGTCTATACACGTCAGCAAAACGAACATCGTTTCACGACCATGGAGGGTAAATATGTACCTATTCACAGGCGTCTGCCAATCTTTTTTGACCGGCCGCCTGCTATCGGTCTCAGTTTCTCGTTGAACACTTATAGCCTGAGAGGCTGCCCCACAAAGTTGGCTGGTGTCAGCTCCCTGGGTCTAGACTTCAGCGCTACACAGCGTCTGATATTCATGGCGGTGTTCCGTTCTCGGTTCTCGAACTAGATGCGTTTATTGCATCCGGTTGAACTCATCAGTACGATGATTTCTCGAACGCGCACTCATTGTGCCATAATAGTCTCGTCATTGTCCCGTCAGGCAATCACCTTGTCTCGCCTATCACCGCTCTTCTTCTTCTTCTTCGACACGTGCTCTTCTACAATCGATGGGCAGCGAGACGAGGATTCTTTTTCTCGTTTTTTTTTTCTGGAATCCGGCGGCACCAGGCCCTCAAGGATGCCCGTCTTCCATGTCCATACCTTTCTATTGGTCTTTTTATATCACCAAGTGATCGCACTTTGAACGCTTCTGCTTTTGACCGCGAAAAAGTACCCAATGGCATGCCATTGGAAATGCTGCACCACAGAGAGGTACCCGCATAGCGCAACGCCTTCCGTGCGCCATCCGTTCAGCAGCGGCGCAACTTGGATCAAAGTGATATAAATTGTTCATTTTAGATCAAAGGTGCCAGCACACCACCGACAGCTATCCGTGCGCTGTCCGTTCAGCAGCAGCCCAACTTGGATCAAAGTGATCTAAACTTGTTCATTTCAGCTCAATGGTGCCAGAACGCCACCGACAGCCATATCTGCCCGATCGTAGATATTTCTGCTGCGCGGCAAAATTTTGGATGGAACAGACGCTCGCTCTAAGCGACTACACGGCAGTTGAACCGTGTACACGTCCATTCGCACACTGGGTTGTGTCGTTGGACCCTATGGACTCGTCCCAGACCGGGCGTTTGAACAGCTCGGCCTCCGGGCCTGGGGGAGCGTACGCTTTTCACGTCAGAGACGCTTTTCTCGGCGTTGGCGTTGTGAGCAGCGTGCGTGACGCCTGCGAGACCTCGACCATTCCCGCAGTGCCGGAACAGAGTCTCGTGCACTGCGCGAGCACTTCGGAAACAGCTAGCTTGAATGAATGGACATCAGATGGATACACTAAGCTGTGGGGGGGTTGCGAGAACTCGAGAATCAACGAATATGGAACTTTATGTGTGACGGCACCACAGCCGCACAGCGCGCCAGCAGACGATCGCTTGCCAACAACGCCCATATCGTCTGACTCGGAGGGCGGCGAGCGGGGCGTTGCGCTCACCAGCGGTCCGACTTCCGTCGTCCGTCGCTATACGCACACGGACTCGGCACCCATGAAAGGCGGTAGCGATCCATTGGCTGCCATGGCCGATTGGCTGCCGAAGCTCTTCCGCACCTCATTCTACAGCATCTGCGGCGTGCATAAGAGCGCGGGACACGATTCTCGGAAAGTTAACCAACGCTGGATTGAGCGCACCGTGTTTTGTCTGCACTGCTGCGAAGCGGTCTGCCGGCTCTGCGTCGACCGACAGCGCCAGTTGGAATTCGGTGATGCACCACACGCCTCGCATCCACACATTGGCATTTGTAGATACATGTATCACGACGTGGTGCTCGCCAAGGACATCTGCAAAGAGATGGACGTGAGTCAGGTCCAGAGCTATTTGAACAATGGGCAGCGAGTCATGTATCTAGTTCGTGGATCGGGCTCGGACACTGGCGCCGCCCACGTTCCAACTTCGTGGCAGGGGGCATCGAGCAGCGCTAGTCGCTGTCGAACGTGCTGGCGCCCTCTTCAAAAGGATTACGCGTTTTGCTCCATTTTTTGTCTGGTGACCCAGCCAGATGATTCGCGCAAACGCTTCGACCTGAATCCGTCATTTCGCCGCGAGACGCTCAGCGAGTTTTGTGCACGGGCAAAGCGCGAGGGTCGCCTGCGCCACGTGAAGCCTGGCAATGTCCAGCACCAAGTGATGTATGAGCGCGCGTTTCAAGATGCACCTGGTGTGCGGGATAGCGGCACAACATCTCAGTCAACGGAGCATCATTCGGCGAGAGGTCGGCGTATGCGTCCACCGCGTTCAGTGGCAACGGGACGCGCGATCAAGTCTCTCGCCAAACGCGTCGCCAATGGCCGGGGATCGAAACGCGTCCAAGACAGGACTAGTGGCACGCCCGGTGCTGCAGTGTGGATAGGCAGCAGTTCGAGGGGTTGCGGGCGGGATGCAGGTGACGGGCACGAGCTTTCGGTATCCTGCTGTACCAAGTCAGGTTCCACGAGCGCCGAGCGCAACTGGCTCCCGCAATACTCTCCAGGCAGCGTGTTCGGTGTGTTTCATTGGCCTTGGCGGAGTGCAAGTGGCAGCGACACCTGGACTGGCGGCTGTGGCGCGAACCCGGCACACGCAGCAGACGACCGGCGTACTGGTGGCGACGCTTCGCTCCTCGCTATGGATGGATGCGATCCTAACTTGAATTTCGAGACTCGCTTGTTGCGTCTTTCGGGCGTCCGCAAGAGTCGTCGGAAAGCCTGGCCGGTTCCTGCAGTGTCTGTTTGCAACGTTCTGAACGCATAATCGTAGAGTAACAGTTTCATCGGGTCTAGTTCGGATTTTTATCCGTGTAAACTTTATGTTGTTGGGTTCGATTCGACCAGGGCTCGGCGCTAGCTGCGGAGCACCTACTGCTTGGGGCGCCCTGGCAGCGCGCGAGCCACGACATTGACTTGGTGCTGATCAGCGACTGGTGCCGCCAGGCTGCCGCTCCGCTGCGGCGACAGCGCATCAGTGGAGGCATTCGAGCGGTGACACCCGCATGGCGCTACGACAACAACTTGTCGCCTTCGTGTGGCAATGCCTGGGCGCGTGAGCAAGCGCTCACAGTAGGTTCGCATCCAGACAATCCGATGGACGCATCATGACTCGAGAAGCAATGCGGATTGAAGCGTAGTGGAACTCGTCCACTCCGGTGCGTACAGACGGCGAGTTGACGGGGTAAGCGATCCCTGTCTCGCGATGGCAAGTCCATGTTTAGTTTCAATGACATTTCTCCGTCCCAGGATCGATAGCGATGCGATGAATCAGGTGTGCACGCTAGCCACGGGGTGTTCTAGTCGATGAGCCGAAGCCCTCTGACAAGCGGCAAAGTCGTTCGTTCGCCATGCAGCGTCTGGAGTATCGCTAGAGGCGCTGTTGCGGGCGTTCACAACAGACTCGGCGTACGGTGGAGCATACGAAATGACCGGATTATCGCCGACACCAAGAATGGATCATGGAAAAAAAGAGGTCCGGTAAAGCATGATACACGCTTTCCCGGATTATCGCCGACACCAAGAATGGATCATGGAAAAAAAGAGGTCCGGTAAAGCATGATACACGCTTTCCTGGATTATCGCCGACACCAAGAATGGATCATGGAAAAAAAGAGGTCCGGTAAAGCATGATACACGCTTTCCTGGATCATAGCGGTACCATATCGCGTGCACGATCGAGGATTCCTGGTCAGTCTGCTCGATGTGTCTATCGGAAGAACAAACCGCTTGGATTCTGTGGTATCACGCGATGGACTGCTGCGCTACACTTCCGAGAGCGGCCTTGACAATCCGGTTGCAGCGAGCCGGCAACAGGTCCAGTGTCGTAACGCTACCACTGTCGTCGTTTTCGCGCTCCACTCGAATAGCGTGCCCAAGTCCCGAGATGAGCATGCTTACGCGGTACTGACGGGCAGCTTTTTCCGCTACTCATGCTTTCTTTGTTCGCGTTCACACAGGCGCGCGCTTCGCTACACCGTCCAAGGCCAGCAGCGACCCATACATATCGGGCCGACGATCTCGAAACACGCCCCAGGCGAGTCGCGCTTCCCGATACGCGTCCAGGTCCATAACGGGGCTGAAGAGCACCACCGGGTCAGCGTCTCGCGATGCCTCTGCCACGATAGCACCCGTATTGTCGGTGATGAACGAGGAGCCGTAGAAACGAATCTGCATTGAGCCGTCCTGGGCAAGCTCTATTCCGGTACGGTTCGCAGCCATAAGCGGCATCAGGTTCGCAGCAGCATGACCCTGCTGGGTGCGACGCCAGTGCTCCCGCGAGTCCAACGTCGGATCCTGGGGCTCGCTCCCAATAGCGGTCGGGTAAAGTAGCACTTCTGCACCGTTCAGCGCAAGGCATCGTGCGAGCTCGGGGAACCACTGATCCCAGCAGATACCGACGCCAATGCGAATGCCCCGACTTGTCTGGTACACCGTGGGCGGGGTATCGCCAGGCGAAAAGTAAAACTTTTCGTGGTAGCCCGGCGAGTGCGGGATGTGAAGTTTTCTGTAAACAGGCTGAACGAAGAGGTCAGCAGCGCCCGGGTCCAGCACCGCCAGCGAGTTGAAAAACGTCCAGCCCCCGGCCTGCTCGAAGAACGACACTGCCAACACGACCTCAGTCTGTCGACAGAGACTCGCCATCTCGCGCCAGAACCAGTGTTCAGGCTCGGTAAACGGCGACGGCACTGCCAGACTGTAGTGACGCGGTTCCCCGCCGTCTACAGGAAAGTACTGCGCGGCAAAGAGTTCCGGCAGAAGGGCTATCCGTTGCACACCAGCTGGTGCGGCACCAGCCTCGGTCAACGAGCTTTGCAACGTTTGCACTGCCCGAGCCACGTTCTTCGCAGGCTCGTTTGGCACCATGGACATCTGCAGAGCAATCAGCTGTACTTGACGATTTTTCATGGTAGTAGCAGTCGTTCCCAGGGACGACATGAACTCGTTTGAAAGACGCGTACCTAGGATGGCAACAGCGCGCTGCAACGCTAACGCTTCTGCATGGAATCGGGCAACGCTGATGGTGCGAACGTGCTGCGACTATCGGGAACTGTGGACGTTATGCACCAGGACTGGGGGAATCTGCGTAGATCCATGGATACGACGGGGTAAAAAAGGAACTCGACAATCTGATGCATCTGTATCGGGGGTATCTCACGATTCGTATGGTGCTATAGATTGAAAACCAGCAAACTACATCGTTGTCTCTGCGGTGTGTTCGTTGACGCTGGTGCTGGGGTGTGTTGCGCTGGCTCCTTTGTTCACGCTTTGAGGGGAAGCTGCAGTTTATGGCATCAACAACGAGTGGACCGCGTGAATTCCGTGAGAAGCACGGAGTCGTTGAGGCTCCGATGAGTGTGCTCGCTTCGAGGGGCTTTCAGCGTGCGCGCTGTTACGCGTCCTCCAGGGGCGCTGTGCTCCCGTAGGGACTTTTTCTGCGTTAGGATGGAAGTCCAGCGCGCAGTACCCGAAGTATTGCTTGTGTGCGGTGCAGACAAGGTCGTTGCCCCGGGGGAAGCGCAGCCAAACAGGGGCACTTGCTTGCAGCATGTCCAGTAACAGGTACAGCGAGCTTGTCGCGCAGAAGACTCGGGTACAGTGCCGAGCGCTCAGTGCCTGGTATCTGTCGCAGCTGCCACTCGACTGGCGGAACAAATGGAGAACGTCGCAGAGAGGTGCCTCATGGTGTCTTTTGTGGTCGCACTGGGAAGCGCTGCAGCGCTGCATGACGCCGAGGTGAAGCGCGTTGTATCGAGCTGCGGTTCTAGTTGCGTTGCACGCCCTGAAACTTGATCGTCCTCACAGGCACCGAGAACGTTTCTCTGGCGGACCGCTAAAGAGAAACACCCGGCCAGGCCGTACGTTGCATTTCTATTGTGGATAGGTCAGGATACATGCATGACACCGAGCGTCCACGCAAACCGGTTGCAGCGCGAATGCCGCCGCCCCCCGGGTGCACGTCCAAACAAAAGCGATCCTCCGCAAAGATGCTACTGGAAACGCGCTTGCTCTACCACACTTGTTGGGAAACGCGTGAGAAGCGTTTCTCCACAGAGACGCCAGGGTAAGCATAGTGGCAGCCTCGGCTCGCTGCACAGGTCGTCCTCTCGGATACTGGTAACTGCTTCCGGCACCCGCGCGGCTTTCAAGTTCAGTGCTGTAGAAGCCGTCTTGTTGGAGCATGATTGTTCTCGCTGCTCGCGTGATATGAGCGGCCCACGACCGTTCTTGTACCTACTGCTGCTTCGGAAGCCCTTGCAGATACCTCTTGCACGAGCGACTACTCTTCGTAGTGCCGTATATCCGAGCAATGGCTCTCGAGACAACGTGCTGCAGCGACAAGAGCAGCATCACGCTCCATCGCAGAGTCCACCAATATCCATAGCGATCGCAAGCGTCGTAGAGCGCTCTGCAGACGCAGACATCAGCACCTGCTCGTAGCGTCCTGCACTTGATGCATCCCGGTAGCACGTTAGCTAGCAATCTGCCACATACATATACACACCCACACACCCAGACAAGCGCTATCTAGGCCTTGAGAGACTCGACCGCTTCGCCACACACTCGATGAGTCCACGAGGAATCCACGATGCGACCGAGGTGCTCGGCAGTAAGGCCCTCGGCAAAGCGCCCAGTGAACTTGCCAGTAATATTCTATTCGTGTACACTGAGCGCATCGAGGGTAGACCGACAATACAGCACCCAGTAAAATTACCAGTAATGTTCTAGTCGTGTACACTGAGCGCATCGAGAGTAGCCCGACAATACAGCACCCAGTAAAATTGCCAGTGATGTTTTCGTCGTGTACACACTGAGCGCATCGAGAGTAGGTTGAGCGCATTCTGCTGCATCGCCGCGAGGTCCCTGACTCACTCTCAGCATTCCTGGCGCTTACAAGGTAGTCTGTGCATGCCAGTCGGGTGCATTTCAAATACAGTCCCGCCTCAAAGACGCGACGGCAGGCACCAATTGCTAGTGTATCAGCGGCAGACGAGTTCGAGTGCCTCGCTCTCGCGCCGTTCACAGGGAACTTCCCAATAGCCAAAGCGCTGCATGAGCACCTCTCGGTCGACAGTATCGGCAGACAACGTCAACGGCTGCGTCGAGGTCCTCTTACCAACTTTTCGACACACGCTCAGCCCTTCGCAGGAGCAGCGGTAGGACAAGCGCGCACCCCGAGGGCGCAGCGCACACGACACACCTCCGTTGTGCGAAACAAGACTCCGTACTCGTCGCGCGTCCGGGTAGAGGCTCAGCATACGCACTCGCTGCGTGCCGCAAAAGCAATGCGTCCGATTCTCGCAAACACCGAGGGCATGGTTCAGCTCCAGTTGCGCTGGTACCAAGCGCTGCGAAAAACGCCCTAACACGGACCAGTTCAAGCGTCCACTGAAGAGGCGTCGGCACGCTCGGGCTCCTGTCAGCCGCGCTGAACCTGACTTTGACGACAAGAGCACAAGGAGCAAGATCAGCGAGCACAAACCTATTCGAAACCAATCTTTGCCTGATCGAGGCAGGCGAACTATCCACATGTTCCCAGACTTGTGAGCACAACAGCGGCTGGGGAAACGGCTCGAGCAGTGCGGCTCGGAACGCGCGCCCGCTGCGGCGTTGCCTTTCAAGCGCTGACCTGCAACCGCCGCCTTGTTGGACGTTTCAACCAGCGTTACGACTCGTGAGGCGCAAATCGTCCGACCAGAACGTTTAGGGCGTGTTGTCTGAGGCGCCTACCGTCCGTGGCAGTTAAGCAGGTAGACGCTGTGCGTCGTTGGCTCGCTGTGCTTGGGCCAGTCCGGGTGGCAGCACCACCGGAGACGCGGGTCTACGCTTTCTACCAGCAGCCTCACGACGCGACGAGTACGCAGTCTGCTGGGTACTCGGATAGCTTGCAGAGCCGCCTGGAAACGTCCGCATATTTTTGTAAAAGCTGCAATCTACCTCAGTCCGGAACCGGCTCGAGCGCGGTATGCGACGATGCAGCGCTGGTGCTGGTGCTACTGCTGGTGGTAGACTCGGCAGCGGAGCGCATCGGCTCCGCACCGTTCTTGTCGGTTGGGAGCAGTCCCAGATGCACTCGCTGCTGTTCAAGCTCAGCCTCGATCGCTAGGCATCGATCAATGATTTTCTTTCGACGCCCGATGAGCGCACTGATCTGTTTTGCCTGCGCAGTCCGCCGTAACTGGTGCGCGAGCAGCAGCGCTTGTCGCGAAACCCCAGGTACAGCGTCCAGGCCCAGAAGCATCGTTGTCAGCTGCTCGTCAGCCCAGTCTGCGCGTTTTCGATACGCCTCTACAGCCAGGTAGCGCGTGCGGCACGCCTCAGCGAGAGACTCCGGGGCGAACGCCTCTCCAACGAGGGGCAGTGCTGGTTTCAGTGCATCTGCAACACGTCTCCAGACGCTCATGTCGGACGCCTCGGTCGCTCGTTCCTGGGTGACAAGCCGGTCGAGGTGTGCACTATGCTGCTGGTTCCACTGGAACACGAGCGGTTGGCCTGTCGACGTCTCTGACGTTCGCTCCAGGTGCGCTGCAGCAGGCACCTGCTCGACGAGTGCCCGTAACGCGTGAACGTCGCGTTCCAAGGCCTCGCTCACACTGTCAAACCGCTTCAACTGCGATTCCGCTTCCTCCAGTAACTGAGCGACCTCCTCGATAGAGGGCACTGTCATGTCCCAGGTCACAGGGGCGCTCGACGGGGACCTCATGCGCAACTGTGCTACCAGGAACGCTACAAGCTCGACGAGCACGTCATACGCAGCAACAAAAAGCAGGAACAAAAGTGACAACAAACGCTGCTGCAACAAAAAGCAACAAGAGCAATAACCAAAGTAGCAGTAGGAGCAACAAAAGTGGCAACAAATGCTGCTACAGCGAGCGCAACAAGCACAAAAAGAACACAAGTCGTAGCGCCGAACACAGGGCGCAGTGCAGCGGCAGCGGCGTCCCGGCGGCGTCCACGGGCAGACGCTGTGGGGTGCTGCAGTTTTGGGCAGCGCTTCAGCGCGTTAGGGACCTTGTTCTTTAAACGAAATGTGGGTCAGTCTTGCGACTCATACGCGTGTTAGCTTTGTCACGGTACCGACTTGTGGCTGGACATCAAAAGCACGCACACCTCGAGTAAGTGCGTCGACCTGGTGTTCGGTACCGCTGGGGCGGTCGAGGCGGAAGCCGCGAGCCCGACTGGTAGCAACAGCAGAGACAGCAGCAGCTCCTGATGCGCACGCTGCTCCGCTTCCGGGTACTGTCCAGGACTCCGAGTTTGAACGTGCGGAGGCTTGTAGTGTTGTGGAGGTTTTTCACGACCGAGCGGTGCACATTGGTGTGTTGCGCACGACACCAGCTGAGGCAGCGTGCGCAACGAGCTTTCGAGTTCACCTGGTTAGCGCCGATAACCAGGAGGTAAGTGTCGCCCCCGACCAAGTCATTGCGAACTGGAGTGAAACTCTGGTACCGCCGTTGCTGTTCGAGGAGCTCAGCACTGCTGGTGAGCAGCCTGAAGCGTGGCTACCTCCAGTGCGTTTCTCGCAGACGCGTCTGCAGCACGCCTGGGATACCGCCCGACTCTGGCTGCAACCGCACTCGACGGAGTCATGGCTCGCACTCCAGTCTGCGGACCGTCTCGGAATCCTGGCGTTGTTGTCAGAGGGGCTGTATGAGCTCCATCAGGAGGTGAGTTGTCGAGGCGCTCGCCGCGGCGGTCCATTCACATCCGCTGTCGAGCTGGCAGCTCGATACCAGTTGCGTTTGCGAGAGCGTTTTCGTCGTCGACTTTGGCCCGCGGATGAGACCACTTCACCGGTAGCCAAGTCGCTGTGTGATCCGTTCGTATTGCGAATACTCGCAGCGATAACGCTCGGGTCCGACAATTTTCGCTTCCGACGGGTTCCCCGGTACGGTGGCGGCTGGCGAGCGCTACCTGAGCCGATGGTACGCGCACGTATCGTAGAGTCTTTCTGTGAACGTGTACATGCAACGAGGCAGTCACTGGATCGGACATGGCATCCGGAGCATCTCGCAGTTTTACGCGAGCTGGAAATGTTGGCGGCCTCTCGCTCCGAGCATCGCCGCAACCTCGAGCCGTCGCTTCGCACGAAACGGCAGGGAATGTCGGCGCCGTCGACACGACTGGGGCGCCTCTATCCTTTGGCGGCTGCAGTTTGTCGTCGGGTCGCTTCGGAGGTCTCACCGAACACGGCTATCTCTGTTTTGGTGAAGCTCGGTCAGTGGACCCTCTCGGAGACGTCCAAGGAAAGCGCCAGCACGCCGCCCGCGACACTGAAGCGTCGACCGAACGTATGCCCCGAGCCCAAGATCGGACAAAAGATCATCGCTGCTTTTCCTGACGCAGTGATGACTGCGGCTCGGGCACTACGTAGCCGGATCCTGAGCGGGCGTACGCGAAATCAGCGAAGCGTCTGGAGTCACCAGTTCGCGTTCTGTGTGGATTCCTCATCAGCGCGAATTCTGGACGATGCTTTCTCCGTTGAGATCGAGCAGCGCTGCGACCCGTCGTCGGGGGCATCGGGTCATCGCCCGGGCGACTTGCAGGTGACCTGGCACGTCCATATCGTGGATATTGGGCGCTGGCTACCTGCAGGCCACCCAGTAGACCAGATTGCCTGCCAGCGAGCACAGTCACTGTATCTGCCGGGGCGACCTCTGCACCTGTTGCCGCCACCGTTGGCAAACGCGGCCTCTTTCTCAGAGCATCTGGCGACTGACGCGATCACCGTATCACTGCGCTTCCGTGAGCGCAGCAACGACCAGCATACCGGGTCCGACGACCTCGGCGCCATCGAATGGTTCACGGTACGTCGAAGTGTGATACCGCCTGTGCAGCGCATATCATACGAGGAGCTCGATCGTCTGATCCTGAGTAATCGACGCGTGCGGGCTTTATCATCATCATCATCATCATCATCATCATCATCATCATCATCATCAGCAGCAGCAGCAGCAGCAGCAGCAGCAGCAGCAGCAGCAGCAGCAGCAGCAG
>Ga0080006_1141817_pt1 | contig 14938 bp, 12 predicted proteins | sample RS3BMetagenome_FD_69209 | JGI IMG/M metagenome (GOLD analysis project Ga0080006, IMG submission 69209) | Ferric oxide microbial mat and aquatic microbial communities from Rainbow Spring, Yellowstone National Park, USA - RS3B (SPADES... ...
GCCGCGTTGGCAATGACGAAACAGACGACTGCAGTCGCGCAGTTGCGAGCGCAGTTGCGATTCTGGTACGAGAACGGAACACAGTCGTATTTTGAAGTCGTGTTCGACGCCACAAGTCTGTCCGATCTATTGTTTCGCGTCACCGCGATGGCTGATTTTTTGACGCGTCAGCAAGCTGTCATGCAGCGTGACTTCGACGTCTTGCGGGAAACCCGCTTACTCGTGCGAGAGGCTGCGGCCGATGGGCGGCGCGCCCGTGCGGCCTACGCTGATGCGATGTCGGCGAGTGCGTCATTATCCGGCGAAGAAAGTGCCCAGCAGCGACTCTTCTCACAAGTCGCCACCCAGAGCGAACAAACCCGTCACTTGCAGAGTGCCCGCTTGGCGACGCTGCAACGGTTGGCGTCCCAGATCTCTGCGACTGAGTTGGCCGAAGCAAGGGCGGCTGCTGCCGCCAAGGCGGCCGCAGCGGCTGCGGCTCGAGAAGCAGCGGCCAAGGCAGCGGCACAGAGCGCGTCTGCACGGACACAGGGTGGGTCGCAATCGGCCGGTCAGGTGAACACTGGCACCATAGTGAACGCGGCGGGGGCGTCCGCGCCGACGCCCGTCTCGCCGGGATCGGCGAGTGTGCACACGGACCTTGTGACAGCCGCACGCGACGGGGGATTTCCGTCCACGTGGGTGTCCTGGATGTCCTTGCTTGTGCAGTATGAAAGTGGCGGCAATGCGACGGCCGTGAGCCCGGTCGCAGTGGATGGCGAGTACGCCAGTGGGCTCCTGCAAATGCTCCCAGACACGTTTTCGCGTTACGCGATGTCCGGTTATGGCGACATCTGGAACCCCGTGGACAATGCGATTGCGGCGATGCGATACATCCAGGCAAACTATGGCGCGCCTTGGGATATCCCCGGAATCGGCAGTGAGTCGACCTATCACGGGTACTGACTTGTTGATTCACAGTGTTGCGGTGCGCGAGTTGCCGTGTTATCGCAGTCCGAGAAGTCGCAGATAGTAGCGCTCAAGGCGCTGCGTTCGCATCTGACAGTACCATGTCGTAATAATGGGATGCCACATCGAAAATCCCCCAGTCGCAAGGTGAGTGAACGGCTTCGTTGAACTCATCTTACGACTGGGGGCCGCTGTCTACATCGGCCGCAGGAACTATCTGGTATCCGACTCTAGTCGCACTTCAAGAGATTCGTCACGTCGACGTCAGAGGCGAGTGTTCCCGCGTAGAACGGTCCGAAATCGGCATAACGTGCACTCACTTCGTCAAAGCGCATCTCGTACACGAGTTTCTTGAACTGTAGAGGATCTGCGGCGTAGAGTGTGACCCCCCACTCCCAGTCGTCGAATCCTACGGATCCGGTGATGACCTGACTGACCTTGCCTGCGTAACTGCGACCTGTGAGGCCATGAGACTTCATCAATTCCACGCGTTCAGGCATAGGCAACATATACCAGTTATCCATCCCCTCGCGGCGCTTGTTCATCGGGTAAAAGCAGATGTTTGGCATGTGTTCGGGAATCGGCGGTTGAAGCCGCGCCAGCAAATGGGGATCTTCCAGGGGATCGATACCCGGTTTAGCCAAATAACTGCTTAACTCGACAATCGACACATACGAGTAAGGACTGTGCAGGTAGTCGGCCAACCGCGTCTTTTGAAATTCCGCCTTGGCGCTGATGATCTCTTCAAAAGTGGGGCGAAAGTGAACAAACAAGAGGTCTGCCTTGTGGCCCGCCACTTGATACACGCCATACGACAGGGCGCGTGCGGCATCCTGCTTTCGTAAATCTTCAGATAAGACGGTCCATTCGCCCAGAGCCGCACTTCGCTCGTGCGCACTGGCGCGTCTCCAGTCTTTCCAGTCAATTGTTCTAAAATCATGGAGCGCATACCAGCCTTCGATCGTCTGCGTAGCCTCGGACACGTTGGTCAACTTCCTCTCGCTTCTTTGTCCACAGCGTAACGCATCGACGGGCAGCCATGCAATCGGTGGCACCAAGATCTGTGACAGTTGTGAAGCGAATTCGTCCTTACACTTCAAAAAGTGAAGAAAGAGAGGCAGCCAGTCGCGGGTCATAGGCCGTTCCTGCCCCTTTGCAGACGTGGGCAAGGGCATCGGAGTGGCGCACTCCGCGCAAGACGACAGCGTCAGCGTAGGCGTCGGCGATCGAAAAGAGGAACCTCTTGCCCGATTCAGAATCCGTCTCGAGTGCATTGGTTGGCGCCGTAGGGGTGTTAGGGTCATAAGGCAAATGGTGGTCTCGAATCAGGATTCGCACGCCTTCGGGAAGCTGTGACCTGTCGAGTAGCCGCAGGCTGAGTTCCGGGTGTCCCGCGTAGTGACGCCATGCGGCTTCTGAGCGCCGGGGGTTCACGAGAACATCGGGTTCGAGTGCCGTCAACCCGCAGTCGGCGAGCCGACAAGCGAGCACCAATTGCGCTTGATCTTGCGGCGGACATCCTGACAACTCGGCAAGAGAGCGCGCATACTGAACACGGATATCCAGCAACTGCCCGAACTTCGGGCCAATCACTTCCTGAGAATGAAGGGCGTCAAGCAGTGTTACAAAGTCTTCCAGACGCCTGGATACGTACGCGTCAGCGTGCGCCGCGTCGGCTGGACTGGCCAGCTCCGCGTGCCACGTGTCGAACAGGTGTTGTGTCCGTTGCCACTCGCGCCACAGACGAATCTGTCCGAAGAGTAATTGGGCCTTCTCGAGGAGTCGAACGGCCAAATCCAATCGCCCGGCATCCCTTGCGAGGAACGCTAAAAGTTCGCATACATGCGCGATTTCTTCCTTTTCCAGTGAAAACCCAGACGACCAGACACTGTCGAGCAGCGTCATGGCGATGGCGGTGGCATCCTCAAAGCGACCTGCACGATAGTAGAGCCGGCACAACTCGGACTTGGCAGGAAGATAGTCAATACCCGCAAGCGACTGAGCACGCAAAAGGTACTCTTGCGCTTCATCGAAGCGATGGAGTTGCAAAAGGTGGTGGCCAATGTTCGTCAAGACGTCTGGCAGATAGCGCTGGTCTTCATCGTCCTGCAAGCAAGACAGGCAGGTGAGGGAACTTTGCAACGCTTCGCGAGGATAGTTGTTATAGCCCTGTACGAGACCCAAATTGCCGTAAAGTAGGGCCAGCGTCGTTGTGGGCGTGCCGCTGTCAGCCTCGCTGATGAGTCGCGACAACAAACGCAGCGCCTTGTCTAGCTCCGACTGGCGGCGATACATCAGGGCCAGGTGCATGCTAAAGCGCAGCGAATGCTCGCGGTCAGCGGACGTCTCGACGGCTCGGGTAAAATACGCAACTGCTCGGTCGGGGGCACCAAGGGCGACATGAAGCACCCCGAGTTCATCGAACAGTAAGCCTGGACTTGTCCCAGAAAGAGTGGCTTGCCCCTCGAGACTGTCCTCCAAGTGTTCAAGGGCTGCGTAGAGATGTCCGCCGGCGCGCAGCCGCCTGCCTTGCTCCAATGAGAACTCGGCCCGGGCGATCGAGCTACGCATGGCAGGTGACCCGGAGCACGAAACGGCTGCCGCGTCCAGGGGACGCGTCGATCTCGAGATGCCCACCGATAAATTCTGCGCGCTCATGAGCGCCGATCAGACCGTAATGACCTTCGGAGACGGCGTGAACAGAAAACCCGCACCCGTCATCTGCTAGTTCGATGGCGAGCACGTCGCCATCGTGGCTCAGCGTGAGATCGATGTTGGTTGCCTTGGCGTGCGTGCGTGCGTTTTGCAAGAGTTCTTGAATGAGCCGGTAGAGAGCGACCTGTTTCGCCGGAGACAGGGGAGGTAACTCCGTAATGCCGCTCAAACGGATCTGCGCAGGCCCTTCTTTGGTCAGTCGCGAGCATAATTCCCCAAGCGCCGGGATCAGACCGATCTCATCGATCGCGAGCGGACGCAGGTCAAAGATGAGGCGCCGAATGTCGTTGACGGCCGCAAGAACGCGCGAGTTCGTACGCGCCAGTTCGGTTACAGCCATCTCGACGTCCGTCTTGACGAGTTGCGATATGACATCGAGCCGCATACTGATGTGGGTGAGGGCTTGGGCAGGACCATCATGCAAATCACGCGCGATGCGCCGGCGCTCCTCTTCGACCAAGCGGATGCCATGGTCGACAAGATCACTGATAGGCAACTCCATCAACGCACCTTCTTTGTCATATGACGAGGATCCAAGTCATGGATTGACGGGCTATGCCGTTTATGATAACACAACCTCCGCCTCGCACGTGGCGAAGGCGGAGGTTGTCATGCGTGGGTCATGTCGCGAGGACTGTGTAAGCGGGAGGCAAGGCCACTCGTACAATCCCCGAGATCACCACAGTTCGCGAAGTCCCTGCTGCGTGTTGTGTCCTGAAGAGGTGATCTGTGCGCTACTGGCGGATGCCTGTACAGCTTGGGCCGCTGCGGGCAAAGCAAAACCGCCTGCGATAGCAAGTACCGCAAAGACGGACAAGAAGAATGCTTTCATTCTTTTACCCCCTCTCACGTTTGGGTATACGGCAACCGGCTACCTTGGCTGAATCTGCTCAGCTGTAGGCCCATGGCTTTGCGTCCCCATCTTTCAACAGGTTTGCCTCATACTCTATCTTACCAAAACAAAACGAATTGTCAACGACTGCCGTTAAGATGCATCGAAATGGGGTTCGTTCGGCCTGTGTGGCTTGCAGCCGATGTTCGACACAATCTCTGACGTCGAGTTTTCTACACGCTGTGGCACAACGTGGGAGGTAAACGCGTCCTTTTGTCGAAATCTCTTTCAGTAACCTGTAGTATAGAGGAGTCCTCGTGTTGCCGCATTCTGCCGTTTGCGTGAGAGAGGCGGGTGGGCACTGATGAGATGGAGACAAGCTCGAGTTCGCACGGAACCGTCCCTTAAAGTGCAGACCACGGGGGACCAGACAACCCCTGCCGCAGGCGAGTCAGCGATCGATCGCGATGGGACTGAGGGTTGGCAAACTGATCAGATAGAAGACGGGGCACTGATCGCGATCGCCGATCAGTTGATTATCTTGAAGGTCGCCGCCGACGCGGCGTCTTATCCCACCTTGACAATGCCGGACCATGACCACGTACGTGTCCTCGTCAACGGTGTCCGTGTCCGTGGGGAGGTCATCCTGCGGGGGGATGATCTGATTCTGGTGGAGACGGATACGCTGCCGCCGCAGGCGGAGGTCGAAGTGACCGTGTCGGATGATCGCCTTGAAGTGCGCGCCTGTGTAGTACGTCGACATGGCTCCACATGGCGCCTGGCGGATGCGCCATGGGCCGAACAGATCGTCGTCCGCGTTGTTGACGTTCAGATTCCGCCGCCGTGGGTCTCAGTCAGCCGAATCCAGGCCGCGGTCACGGCCAGCGGCTGCTGCGGGGCGTGGGACGAGGAGGCGCTGAGTCGGTTGGCGTCAGGAGAGGACGCCCCGCTTGTGGTCCTGCGGGGTACGCCGCCAACAATGGGGGTATCGGCGCACTGTGAACTTCTTGCGCTCCCCGCAGAGTATGATCCCTTACACCGCCGTATGCGCATGAACCTGGTCACGACCGGGACGATCATTGCAAAGGTGGTGCCGGCGGTGGCGGGTCAGCCTGGTTCTGATGTTTTTGGGAACCCGCTCCCACCGCCGCCTCCATCGCCGTCCCCGTTGCCCGGACAGGGGGTACGAGTCATCGGCGATCGTGTGGTGGCGACTTGTGATGGGCGCGTCGTCGCCACTTTGCAGGAAATTGACGTTGTGGGTGAGTTGGCGATCCCGGGTGACCTGACTGTCCAAGATGGCGCCGTGGAGTTTCCCGGTGACGTTGTGGTGCTAGGTGATGTGCAAGATGGGGTCATGATCCAAGCAGGGGGCACGATCACCGTACGCGGGAGCGTGTACGGTGCGCGCTTGTCCGCAGAGCGAGGGATTTTTGTTGCCGGCAATGCGGTTCATTCACAGCTCTATGCCGGCCAGCTGCATCGCTTATGCCTCGCCCTGGAACCGGTTTTGGGGTCCTTGGCGGAGTCATTTGCTGATTTTCGCGCCAGTTACGTGACGGTGGTCGAGACGGCGCTACACCGTGATGGTGGAAGTCGCAAGATCCCGATGATCGCGAGTGTGCTGTTGGATCAGCGCTATCCCGAATTGACGCAGGCCCTGCGCAGCCTGATCGCTGATGAATATCAGCCGCTATCGATGTTCGACAGTCATTTTCGACAAATGACAGATGAAATTCGCGCGCGCTGGATTGATTTGCAACGTACGAGTCTGACCTTGTCCGATATCGATGGACTGCGTATACGGCTCACCCAATGCCGTCGACAGGCACAGATCTACCTGAAGGCTTGTGTCGCAGAGGTGTGCGTGTCCAGTTTGACCTCTTCGGTGGTTCATGCGTCGGGCAATGTTCGGGTGGTTGGTGTGGGCGTCTTTGCGAGTTCCGTGGAGGCCGGTGACGACATCGTCGTCGAGGGTTTCGCGCGTGGGGGTTTCATGAGTGCCGAGCAGAGCATCAGGGCTGGGGAAGCGGGAACTCCACTGGGCGTCGAGACGAGTTTTCGCGTCACCGGCGCGGAGGGCACTATCGATCTGGCCATACGTCATCCGAACACCCTGATGGCGATCGCCCACAGACGGGATCGCAACCTGGTAACACAACGGCACGTGCATTTTACGGGGAGTGAATGATGGGATGCGAGTGATGCTGGTGGATGACTCTCCCGAGACGCTCGAAGTATTGGTCGCACAGTATCAATTGCAGGACGAGGTCGAGGTGGTCGGTGCTTTCAGTGAAGGAGCAAGCCTCTTGCTCGCGCTTGCTCAGAGTGCGCCGGTCGATCTTGTGTCCGTGGATATCCAATTGGGGGCTGAGGACGGATTCGCCTTGTGTGAGCGAGTTCGTTCTCGATACCCGATGACACATGTCGTCATGTGCTCGATTGAGGCTGATGAAGAGATGCGCCGTCGCGCCCTGCGCGCAGGTGCGTCGCACCTTTTGGCCAAGCCTGTGCTGAGTCGCGAGTTGAAGTCGTGGCTGGACGTGATGTTTAGGCCTTCCCTCGCTGGGGAGGGAAGGGTTCAATCCGGAGAGGTTCTTAGTGAACACGAACTGCAAGAAGCTTCCCGCTCTCCACAAAGTGTGCGTGAAATCGTTGCTTGGCTCGATTCGCTGAGGCCCGACGTGGTATGATACATGACATGCGTGGGTTGGCGCAGACGAACATGAGGAGGCGCGAAGATGGACGTAAACATTGGCGTGATCGGATGCGGCGGGATTGCCAACGGCAAACACCTGCCTAGTCTCAAGCGGCAAAAAGGGGTTCGACTCATCGGTTTCTGTGATGTCATCGAAAGCCGGGCACGGGAGGCTGCGGATACATACGGTGTGGAAGGGGCCAAGGTGTATACAGACTATCGCGAGCTGTTGCGGGATGCAGACATCGTGGCCGTCAACGTCTGCACCCCGAACGACAGTCATGCTGAGATTACGGTCGCCGCTCTGGAAGCGGGCAAACACGTCATGTGCGAGAAGCCGATGGCCAAGACGGCGGACGGTGCTCGCAAGATGGTGGATGCTGCGAAGCGGACCGGTCGCAAGCTCACGATCGGTTATCAGAACCGGTATCGTCCAGATAGCCAGTATCTGAAGAAAGTTTGTGAGCGCGGGGATCTTGGTGAGATTTACTTCGCCAAGGCGCATGCGATTCGCCGACGCGCCGTGCCCACCTGGGGTGTCTTTCTGGACGAAGACAAGCAAGGTGGCGGGCCGTTGATCGACATCGGGACGCATGCCTTGGACCTGACCCTGTGGATGATGGACAACTATGAGCCCAAGCTCGTGCTCGGCACGACCTACCATAAACTCGGCCAGAAAAAGGACGCTGCCAACGCTTGGGGGCCTTGGGATCCCGCGAAATTTACAGTGGAAGACTCGGCCTTTGGATTTGTCGTGATGAAAAACGGCGCGACGGTCGTGCTCGAGTCCAGTTGGGCGCTCAACACACTGCAGACCGGCGAGGCCCTGTGCTCTTTGTCAGGGACTGAAGGTGGCGCGGATATGTGGGACGGCTTGCGAATCAATGGAGAAGAGTTCAGCAAGTTGTATACGCGCAAGATTGAGCTCGGGGTCGGTGGCGTGGACTTTTACGAAGGGGAAGTGGCAAGTGCGGCTGACGTGGAGATGAAAACCTGGATAGAAGCGGTTCGCGATGATCGTCCACTTGTCGTGCTCCCGCAGCAGGCCCTGATTGTGACGGAGATTCTGGCTGCACTCTACGAGTCGGCACAGACGGGCAAGGCAATCAGTTTTTAGGTGTGTCGGTTGGTCATGACAGGGGTGTTCAGTGTTGACTCTCGGACTGCGGTCGCTCGGTGGCTCAGACTTGCACGTGTCCGCGATCGGTCTCGGTTGCTGGCAGTTTAGCAAGGGAAAGAATCTGGTTGGGCGGTTTTGGCCCGCCTTACCGCAAGAGACGATCGCGCAGGTTGTGAAGGCGAGTGTGGATGCTGGAATTACTTGGTTCGATACGGCAGAGGTGTACGGTGGCGGGGAATCGGAACGAGCGTTGGCGCACGCCCTGACGACCCTGGGCATAGCGCCAGGGACGGTGACCGTAGCCAGCAAATGGTGGCCACTAGCCCGCACGGCAGCCTCCATCACGGCCACGATCGATCAGCGGTTGCGTTGTCTGCAACCGTATCCGATCGACCTTTATCAGATTCATCAGCCGTTTTCCCTGTCGTCTGTGTCCGCCCAGATGAAAGCGATGGCGAGGTTGGCCGACGCTGGGAACATCCGCTACGTCGGGGTCAGCAACTTTGATGCCAAGCGCATGCGCGAGGCGCACAGGGCCCTCGCTGAGCAAGGGCTGCACTTGGTTTCCAATCAGATGAAGTACAGTCTGCTGGACCGCAGCATTGAGCATAACGGGGTGCTCGAGACGGCGCAGGAACTTGGTATCAGCATCATTGCCTACTCCCCACTCGAACAAGGGATCCTGACAGGACGCTTTCACGAACCCTCAAACTCCCCCGAAAGACTCTCTCGGATGCGACGGATGTCGGGAAATTATCGGCCGGCTTCGCTGGCGCGTTCGCGGCCTGTCATTGAGACGCTGAAGGAGGTTGCCCAAAGCCACGAGGCGACCGTGGCGCAAATCGCTCTGGCTTGGCTTGTGCAGGCTCACGGCGAGGCCATCGTGGCGATCCCGGGCGCGTCCAGCGTGCGACAGGTTCAGTCCAATGCCGGCGCGATGCAGGTGGAGTTGACGGCGTCCGAGATGGCGGCGCTGTCCGCAGTGGGAGTTAGTTCATTATAGGCTGCCCGGCGCGAGTGAAGGCACGCTTACATAGGTCGTGACTGTCATGCACGTTTCTGAGGGGCAACGCAATTGGAAGCGTACTTTGTGGATTCTTTGGGCTGCCAACTTCTCCGTTACGGCGGGCATGAGTCTGGTGATTCCGTTCCTCCCTTTGTACATCTCGACTCTCGGTATCCACTCACTTCCGGCCATTGAACGGTGGTCGGGGTGGGTTTTTTCTGCTCAGTTCATCACGTCATTTTTGTTTCAACCGATTTGGGGCTCCTTCGCAGACCGTCATGGCCGCAAGATCATGTTGTTGCGCGCGGGCTTCGGGATGGGGATTGTGACGGCGTTGATGGGACTCGTCGGCGCCGTCTGGCAACTCCTGCTGTTGCGTCTGGTCAACGGTATCTTTTCTGGCTTTATCTCGATGGCGACGTCATTACAAGCGTCCATCACACCAGATGAGGAAGCAGGACGAGCCCTTGGCACGCTCCAGACGGGCGCGATCGCGGGGAGTCTGATCGGGCCTCTCATTGGGGGGGCATTGGCTGAGTGGATTGGATACAAGGCCGTCTTTTACCTCACGGGGGCGTTTCTCGTTCTCGCCAGTGTTATCGTGATGGTCTTTGTGAAGGAGTATCGCGAGCCAAAGTCGGATGGGACGAGGCGTCTGAGAACAGCGCCTGGGGGTTCTCCGGACATACTGGACATACCCCCCGCCCCGGCGACGCCGACTCCCCCAAGCGTCGGCCGTCTGGCCCGTTACAAGGTGCTGCGACCCCTGATGCCGGTGTTCGTCGCGTCGACGATCACACAGATCGGCATGATGACCATCGAGCCGATTGTGACCGTTTATGCCAAGACCATCTACACGGGGAAACACTTGGCGATTGTCGCAGGCCTGGTGGTCGCCATTACCGGTGTGGCCAACCTTGTCGGGGCGCCAACGCTCGGTCGTCTGGGAGACCGCATCGGCCAGCGCAAGATTCTCATCTTGGCGCTTTGTATGGCTGCCGTGACGTATCTCCCGCAGGCACTGGCCTACACCATTCCGGTGCTCCTCGTTGGACGTTTTTTGCTCGGTCTGTTTGTAGGGGGGATGATTCCCTCGTTGAATGTCCTGGTCAAGAAACTGGCACCTCGTCACTTGCAGGCGACAGCGTTTGGATTCAACTCTTCCGCGCTGTTTTTGGGGAATTTTATTGGACCGCTGATCGGCAGTACGGTGGCTGCTGAGTATGGGATCCGCAATGTATTTTACGTGACGATGACGATTCTCGTTTTGAATGCCGTCAGTCTGTTTTTCAATCGTGGCCTGGAGATCACCAAAGACGTCGTCTAGTGCTCGTGAACTTGGACGGCTGAGCCCTCGACTGGGATGGTGAATCGACTGGGGGCTTCTGACGGTTCATGACGCAAAAATTTCAAGGCAGCTTTAAGACTGGCCCTCTATGCTGGTGACAGAACGTTGGAGGGATGACATGGCGGGCACCATAGAAATCATACAAGGGCATGACGAAGTCCTGCCGTCGGCTGGGATTCACGTCGTGATCGACGTGATTCGCGCGTTCACGGTGGCCCAAGTGGCATTGATGCGGGGGGTTCGTGAGATTTGGTTAGCGCGGGATGTGGACGCCGCCCGGGAGCTGCATCGGCGTCACCCGGAGACATGGATGGCCGGAGAGATCGGAGGACTGCCGATCGCCGGTTTTCACCTCGACAACTCACCAGTGACGGTGGATGCGGCGCCGGTGGCAGGGCGCATCCTGATCCAGATGACGACCAATGGAGTGCAGGCAGCCCTGAATGCGATGCACGCTGAGCACGTCTTTGTCACAGGCTTCGCGAACGCCGCGCGGACGGCCCGCCATATTCGTGCGTTACAACGCACGCTCCACGATCCGCGCATCCGGCTGATCGCGTCGCACCCGAGCAGCGATGATGACCTGGCTTGTGCGGAGTATATGTCTGGCATCTTGCAGGGCGACGGGCACCCAACAGCCGACGAGGTTGAGCGTCGCATCCGGCGTTGTGATGTCGCCAAGAAGTTTCTTGATCCGCAGCGACCGGAATTCGCGGTGGCTGATCTTGAATGGTGCGCACGGGAGATTCCGACAAGCTTTGTCATGCGCGTGGCTCAGCCTGGCGAGACTCCGATTATCGTGCGCGAGGAGGTAGTGTAGACATGGCTGAGATTTCATCATTGCGATTGCCGGAACGATCGTTGAAGCCGCGTACAAACGGACTGACCATCGTCATCGATACTGGCGTGCCCACCGCGTACTTTCGGGATGTGATAAAAAGCATGGGCGCACTCATCGACTTCGTCAAGTTCGGGTGGGGCACTTGTCTCGTCACTCCCGATCTGGAAGCGAAGATCGCTTGTCTGCGAGAACATGGGGTAGAGTACTTCTTCGGCGGCACACTTTTTGAAAAGTTTTACGTTCAGGGGCAAGTATCCTCTTACGCCGCATTCTGTCGCGCCTATGGATGTCGCTATGTGGAGATCTCTAATGGTACAATTGCTCTGTCAAACCGCGACAAGGCGGCGATGATTGAAGACTTCGCGAAAGAGTTTCTCGTGCTATCCGAGGTCGGTTATAAGGACGCGGAAAAGTCGATCAACCTTCGTCCCGCGCGTTGGATCGAGTACATTCGCGAAGATCTGTCCGCGGGTGCGTGGAAAGTCATCACAGAGGCACGGGAGACGGGGACGGCTGGGATTGTGAGGCCGGACGGTGAACTGCGATTTGGACTGATGGAGGAGATCTTTGACGCGGTCGGTGCTGAAAAGATGGTTTATGAGGCACCGAATAAAGCGCTGCAAACGTACTTTATTGAGAAGCTTGGGCAAGAGGTCAACCTTGCGAATATCGCCTTTCACGATATCATCGGGTTAGAGACTTTGCGTTTGGGTCTAAGATCGGACACATTGATGCTGTATGAGGGGGAACGATTGTGAGAGACAGTCGCAATGTTTTTCATTTGGCGATTCCGTGCAAGGATCTCGATGAGACCCAGGCGTTTTACGTGACACAACTTGGGTGCAAACTGGCTCGCCGCTATCCCGATCGGATCACGCTGGACTTTTTTGGCGATCAGCTGGTCTGCCACCTCGATCCCGATGGAGTTGATCCCGATCCCAAGATGTATCCGCGCCATTTTGGCGTGACGTTTCGCGAGCGGATTGCATACGACAATCTGTTGAAGCTGGCGACGCAGCGAAAGCTCCGCTTCTTTCAAGAGCCCACAGTTCGGTTCGAGGGCCGGATCGAGGAACACCTGACGTTTTTCCTGATCGATCCGAGCAACAACCTGTTAGAGTTCAAGTATTATCACGACGATCGTATGATGTACTGAGAAGGGGTTCAGACCTGGTTTTCAGGCAATATCCAGTGGTTTGGGCGAGGGGGAAAACTGTTGGCCGGTGATTCCGAAGCAAACGATCGGCAGCGAGACGAACAACGGGATCTGGAAGTGGCGTGGCTTGACCATGTGACGGGGGAGATTCGACGACAGCTCCAGGCGCTTGGCATGGACACAAGCAGTCGGCGGGAGAGCCTCGTGGAAACTCGCCGCTTCATGTTTGACTCTTTGCACACCAGCATCAGCAGCGCGGATGAGGGTGTCGAGGTCGCGCAACTTCTGCAAGAGCATCGACAGCAAGCGACGCTGCATGAATGGTCGCGAGTCATCGGTAGCCGGTTACAGTCCGTTCTTTCACGTCCGTACTTTGGACGTGTCGATTTCTTGGATGCGTCGGCAGGCACTGTGCGCACCGGCGAGTCCACGCCATCCGAACTCCTCTATATCGGTTTTCACGGTATACAAGGTCGCGGGGATGAGGAACTGGTCTACGATTGGCGCGCACCCATTGCAAATCTTTACTATGATTTTGAGCCAGGTCCCGCACATTATCAGGTGCGCGACACCCTTTGCCGAGGTGAACTGAAGGGGAAGCGGCAGTATTTGATTCGTGACGGGGTCCTTGAATCTTTTTTTGATAGTGAGGTCACGATCGGGGACGCCTGGCTTTGTGAGTTGCTGAGCCAGAGTGCGAGCGGACCGATGCGAAGCATCGTGGCGTCCATTCAGCGGGAGCAAAATCGTGCGATTCGGGTGGACAACGCCCGCAACCTCGTCGTCCAAGGCGTAGCGGGTAGCGGTAAGACTTCCGTTGCCTTGCAACGGGCGGCCTACTTGCTGTACCGCTACCGTGGCCATATGACGTCGTTGCAGATCGTAATCCTGTCGCCGAATGCCCTGTTTGCGGACTATATCTCCAATGTCTTGCCGGAACTGGGCGAGGACAATGTCTGGCAAACCACGCTTCGTATGTACCTGGATCTGTGGCTCGGCTCCGACGTGGTTGTGGAGAGCGCGATCGATTGGTGGGAGCGTCTGAGTACCGGGGCGGATTCTGCACGCGTTACTGCGTCCTGGTCACTTTTGGAGTGGAAGGGGTCGCTCCGCTTTCGCGATGCGGTGCTTCAGTTCGCTGAGCACTTGCGTCAGGGCGACATGCCGTTTGTCGCGATGACCTACAAAGGCGTCGAGGTCCTCAGCGCGCAGGAGCAGCGAGCTGTATACAGGGGAGCCCCGGCTTGGACATCCATCGCCGATCGCCTCGCGGCTGTGATCGCCCACGTCGACGAAGCGTTGGCCACGATAGAGGTCAAACGCGCACGGCAAGTGTTTCTGCATTGGCGAAAACACGGTCGCTACCTCGCCGAGGACAAGGAACTGAGGGCGCGTGCTGCCTCAAAGTCCCGCCGAGAAGTGGGCGAGATTGCCGCACTATTTCGAGCGCAAGCGGTTTTTCATGCTGATCTGCTCTATCTTCACTGGCATCGCGAACGGGAACTCTTTTTGGACCATACCGCGTCATCGGACTTCTCAGAGGAGCTGCGCGATCAGTTGCGCGTAGAGAGTTTGACGCGTCTGGAACTCGGCGAGGTTCCGCGCGAGGATGTCGCCGCCATCGCCCTTCTGTTGCAGCTATTGGATCCAGAGCACGTTCGTTCAGACATTCGACATGTGATCGTGGACGAGGCGCAGGACTATACCCCTTTTGAGCTGTCGGCCGCCAAGAGTTTATTTCCGCGCGCCCGCTTCACGATCCTGGGCGATCGTGCGCAGGCGCTGGGTGCGGAGTCGCCCATCGTGTCTGAACTTGTAGCCCCGGTGTTTGGAGCGGACGGGATGCAGGTGATCGAGTTGCTGCGATCCTATCGATCGACCGAGCCGATTCGAAATCTGGCGCAAGCCTTCGGCGGTCAACCTCAGGCACCGGCTGACCTGCGACGTGCAGGTAGTTTGCCAAAGCGAGTCTTCGGTTCGGCGACTGCAGTCGATGAGGCGTTGATCGCCGAGGTCAGTGCGCAGGTGGCAGCGGGCACGGGGTCGATTGCCGTACTTACGCGTACGCGTCGACAAAGTAGAGAGATCTTCAGCCGCCTGCCTGAGGCCGTCGGCGCTCGGTTGATCGTCACAGGGGATGAGCGGTTTCAATCCGGTGTTGCCGTGATGCCCGTCTATCTCAGCAAGGGACTGGAGTTTGACGCGGTTCTTTTGGCAGGCATAGAGGACTATCGTTTGCCGCAGGATCGGGCGTTACTCTATGTTGCGTGTACG
>Ga0080006_1181869_pt1 | contig 14937 bp, 12 predicted proteins | sample RS3BMetagenome_FD_69209 | JGI IMG/M metagenome (GOLD analysis project Ga0080006, IMG submission 69209) | Ferric oxide microbial mat and aquatic microbial communities from Rainbow Spring, Yellowstone National Park, USA - RS3B (SPADES... ...
GGCGGCGATGAAGACGCGGGCGGTCCGAGAAGGCGATCAGTGGGTGATTAATGGCCGCAAAATCTGGGTGAGTCGAGCCGCCGAGGCTGACTTTACGATCTTGATGGCGGTTACCGGCCGCGCAGGCGACGCGCGCGGCGGGATTTCCGCATTTCTCGTCGACAAAGGTACGCCGGGGTTTAACGTCGTGCGCCAGATCCCGATGATCGGCGGCGCTTACACCTATGAAATAGCGCTCGAAGACTGCCGGTTGCCGGCGGCAAAACTGCTAGGAACGGAAGGCCGGGGCTTCGCGCCGATGCAGCTTAGACTAACCACGCGGCGGGTTCAAATGGGGGCGTGGTGCGTAGGGCTCGCCCGTCGCGCCCTGGACATGATTTGTGATTATGCCCCGAAGCGCACGACCTTCGGCACTCCCCTTTCCGAGCGCCAGGCGATTCAGTGGTGGGTCGCTGACGCGGCGACGCGGATTCACGCATGCCGCCTGATGACTTATGACGCGGCGTGGAAGATCGATCAAGGGCGCGACGTGAGAACCGAGGCCTCGATGGTCAAGGTGTTCGGAACAGAGATGGCCTGGGAGATTATCGACCAGGCGATGCAGACCTTCGGCGCTATGGGGATGACCAAGGAGATGCCACTGCAGCTGATGGCGGCCAAGGTTCGCGCCATGCGCATATACGAGGGGCCCTCAGAGATCCATCGCTGGGTGATCGCGCGCAACCTGCTCAAGCTGCGTCGCTGAAGGCGCTGTTTGCTTGCGCGCCTTCAACACCGAAGCCAACAACGGTTATCGGTCGAGCCGCGACATCTCGGCCGTGTCGTAAAGCTCGCCGAAGAGCACCCAGCGCTCGCCGTCGAAACGCGCTAGGTGAAGCTGGTGGATGGGTTGGAAGTTCTGAGCGCTGGTAACGACCGTGATCCCCGGCAATAGCATCGGAACGCTAACGTCGTGCAGGCTGGCTGCGTTGCGCATGAGCCCCTCGCGCGAAACGTCAACTCCGCATCGTCGCACCGCGTCGGCAAAAGCAAACGCCGCCGAATATCCCCACAAGACGAAGGGATCGTATGGGCTGTGCTGCGGGGCGTAGCGTTTCATCGCCGCCAGGTATTCCCGCTCATCAACGTCGTTCGCGTAACGCGGGTCAGCCGGGTCCTTGAGAAACTGCACTGTCACGATATCTTTTGAGACGTCGAGCCCGGCCGGTTTTAGCACGGAACCAATAGAGGCTGAAATGTAACTCAAAAAATGCAGCGGGTGCCAGCCCAAGGCATGAGCTTTTTTAATTGCTTGAGTGGCGAACTTGGGCACCGTCACGTCAATGAAGACGTTGGCGCCGCTGTTTTTCAGATTGACGATCTGCGAATCGATGGTGGGATCGGTGGTCTCGTAGCTCTGTTCCCGCACAACCAGCTTGCGTCCGCTAAAGCCCAGGCCTTTGTAAAAACCCCGCAGATACTCTTTGCCAAAGTCGTCGTTCTGGTAAAGAATCCCGATTTTGGCCTTCGGCACATGCTCGACGATATAGCGCGCGTAGACCGCGGCTTCCGCCTCGTAGCTTGGCAGCCACGGCATCGTCCACGGATGGCCTTTGGGATCGTTGAACTTGCCGGCCCCGGTCATGATAAACAGTTGCGGGACTTGTTTGTCGTTCATGTAGCGCCAGATGGCGGTGTTAGTTGGCGTGCCGGCGGTTCCGACGATAGCTAGCACATGGTCTTGTTCGACCAACCGGCGAGTTAGCTCGTAGGTCCTGGGCGGGCTGTAGCCGTCATCGTAGCTGATGAAGCGAATGAGACGGCCGTTGACGCCGCCGGCGTCGTTTAACTTCTTGAAATAGACGGCGAAGCCAGTGGCTAAGGCGCCCGTGGCCGAAGCTGGACCGCTAAGCGGCGCGGTGTTGCCGATCTTGATCTCGGTTGCGGTTACGCCGGACTCGGCGTGCGCCGCTGCAGCGGTCCACAGAAGCAATAGCGCCCCGCATGCCGCCGCTCGCAGCGTGCCGGCGCAGAGCGCAATAACAGCCGACACCATGGTTCAAAGCCTCCACCTGGCGCGCGACTTGTTCAGTCAGCGCGAGCCAAGAAATCGTCAACCATACGGGTGCACGATGCGAGGTCGGTGTTGTCTACCAGGGCGCTCGCCATGCGCACCGGATCGCCGAAAAAAAAGCGCTCGTAGAGCAGCTGACGACCGCCGAACGAACTGCCGGCGACATCCCAGGCCAGTCGGTACAAAGCGACCCGATCTCGGGCGTTGAGATCGGCCCCGGCCAGATAGCGGTCGATATCCGGAGCGACTTCACTCTGAAAATCGCGCTCGCTAGGCGTGGCCATCAAACTACTGGAGCTGTTAAGTTGGATTATCTCGACCAACCGCGGATAAAGTCGCGGGAAAAGATTGCGCCCCACGTCGATCGGCGAACGCGCGGGGACGAAGATATTCCACTTGTTGCGCGCGGCGTCGGCTTCGGCGGCGCGCAGGCAAGCGCGCATCACTTCCGTGGTCATGATCATTTCGGCCAGCCGCTCGCGCACGTGCGGCAGGGTCATCGCATCGCTGGCTTGGGCGATGCGAACCGCGAGGCCCAGCATGAACTCGCTCTTGACGACATTTTTGACCGCGACCTGATGCATCATGTGAATAACGGCCTCAGTCTCGCCGTAAAGGTTGTTGCACCGGTCCACGTCGCCGCACATGAACACACGCTCCCAGGGCACCAAGACGTCGTCGAATACCACCACGCAATCCATCTCTTCGAAGCGCGCGGCAAACGGATGGTCGAAGCGCGAGTGCAGCGAGTCGAACGGCTCGCGACACAAAAAACGCAAACCCGGCGTAGCACAGGAAATCGCAAAGGCGAGCGCGAAGGGCTTGGCCGCAGGTTCGTTCTTGAGCACCGTCGAAGGAAAAACTTGCAGCTCTTCGGCCAGCGGCGCCAGGGTTGCTAATACGCGGCATCCCTTCACTATGATTCCTTCGCGGGTGCGCTCAACTAGGCGCAGTGCGACTTCGTTATCAGCGTGGCCTGCCCAACCGGTGGCGCGGCTTTTGCGCGGGTTCACCAGGGTATGCGTGGCGCACCAGTCGCGGCTGCGCGCCTGGCGGTAGTAGTTGACGATATTGTCGCCGAAGCGCGGCTCACTCGCGGCAAAAAATTTGTACGCCGCCGCCATCGCGGCCAACGTGCTATTGAGATAATCTGGCGTGCGCCCCATCATGCCACAGCTATACTCAGCCCAGCGCCGCATCATGCGCCCGCGTTTGACAACCTCTTGCGCGCTGGCAGGCTGGATGAACGAGAGGCCAAGCTGCTCTCCGCCTTCGGCGCAATAAGTCATCTCATCCGGGCGCGCCAGTTGCATATCGTAGAGCGCGGCGACCGAACGCGCGCATGCGGCGAAGGCCGGATGCGCGGTGACGTCATTGACCCGCTCTCCGCCTAACCACACTTGCGCGCCGAGGTCTTTGATCGCCTTTAGGTAATCGCTGCCGGACCGCGCACCCATCAGAGCACCTCTTCGAGCGCCGGCAGACGCCGGCGGATCAACTCGGCAGCTCCCTCGGGCGCCATATAAGGCGGCCGCGCGGGTCCCATCTCGATGCCGGTTGCCACGCTGGCCGTGACTTTGGTGGTGCCGAGGTGGCCCAGCGCTTCTTCCCCTCCGCGCGGGAAGCAGCGATTGAGCCGGCGCTGGATCTCCTGAGCGCGCGCCACCTCGCCCGCGCGATAAGCCGTTATCAACGCGACGCATGCCGGCACAGCGAAGATGTTGATAAAGCCGCCAGCAGCGCCCAGCATCAAACCGGCCAACAGCGCGCGAAAGGTGTTATAGACGGCGATCCGCCCGTCGATCTCGTCGTAAAGCGCCTCCAGATGTTGGAGGTCGGTTAGCACCTCCTTCATCGCGATCACGTTCGGGATTGAAGCAAGTTTCCCGGCGAACCTGGGAGTGATCGTGAACTTGCTTAGCGCCGGGTTGTGGTAGATGACCACCGGCGCATCGCCAGCCTCGGCCACCATCCTATAATGTCGCTCGACTTCAGCCTCGCCACACCGCCAGTAGTAGGGAGGTATGACCTGCTGCGCGTCATAGCCCATCTTGCCGGCGATCCTCGCGTAGTGGAGGGTCTCAAGGGTGGTCGCGCCTGAGGTCATGGCGACTGCGGATATCCCGGGTTGGGCGCGCGTCTGTTCAAGCGTAACTTCCATCGCGCGTACGCGTTCAGCCTCGCTTAGATGCAGAAATTCGCCGATACTTGGAGTCGCGACGATTCCCTGCGCGCCATGCTCGAGCGCCCAGCGCACTTCCTGGCGCAACGCAGCTTCATTAAGCCGATAATCGGCGGTGAAAGGCGTCACCAGCATCGCAATTATCCCTTGTGCGAGTTTCATCACGCGCCTCCACGGGCTACCGCCGTGTCGCTTCGCGCCGACCGCGGCCCGAAAAAGAAAATCGCTTGTCCGGTGCCAATAGCTGCTTCGTAACGGCCGAACTGCTCGCCGCGCCATTCCCATGCTCGCCCGCCCATCGCGCCGGCCATGATGAGATAGTGCGAGAATCGGCCTTCCGGGGAGCATTTCGCGCGATAGTCTGCTGCTGCCTCCAGAACATGGCCGTGTTCGCCAGCGCGAAACCACTCCATTATTTTTTCGTCGTAGATACGATTGCCAAGAGCGCTGATGTCTTCAGGCGATGCCGAGGCGCGCTGCATGATGCAGTCGTAGTCCCAGAAGCGATGCGACAGGCCGCCGGCCGCAACCAGCACGACTCGCCGGTCGCCAGCGCGGATTGCCTCGCTCAGCGCTTCGCCGAAGGCGAGATCATTGTGAATCGAAGCGGTCTGGCAAACGCTAATCGAGAGCACGCGTCGCTGCCTGTCGGAGTTAAAGTAGTGCATTACGTTGAGCGTAGGGTAGTGAACCGGCAAATGGGGATACGGCGCAGCAAACACTCTGAGCCCGCGTTTTCGGGCAACGCTCTCGATCGCTGACGCCAGCTCAGGGTCGCCTGGGTAATCATAGGGAAGCTCGTGAATCATCTGGGGGATCTCGTCCGACGTATAGACGCCGCAAAGCCGCTCGTTCGCGTTCAGAATGTATTCGAGAGTGGTAAACCAATGGGTGTCGATCAGCGCGTAGGTATCGAAACTGAGCGGTCTTAGGCGTTCGCGCTCGATCTTTTCCATGGCGTCGTAAAAGGTCGTGACGTTTTTTCCCATATAGGCCTGCCGCGCCTGGGGATCGGTGATCATCAAGCGCGGCACGTGGGTGGTGAATACGGCGGCCACGATCTCTCCCATCTGGGTACTCCTTGGCAGCTCAGCTTCGGACCTGCTCTTCATAGGTCATGCAGACCATCTTCGGCTCGGTCCAGAATTCCAAACTGTAGCGGCCCCCCTGACGGCCAAGCCCGCTTTCGCGCGCGCCGCCGAACGGTGTGCGCAAATCGCGTAGGAAAAAGCTATTGATCCATACCATCCCGGTCTTAAGCCTGCCGGCAACCCGTAGCGCCCGTTCAAGCTTCGAGGTCCAGAGATACGCCGCAAGTCCGTAGCGTCCAATATTAGCCGCCGCAATGGCTTGCTCTTCGTCTTCGAAACGTTCGACAGTCAGCACCGGCCCGAAGATTTCTTCGCAGCGAGCCCGCGAGGAATCTTTGACTCGGTCGAGGACAGTGGGCAGATAGTAGAAGCCCTGAGCGGGATAGCCCGGAGCACGGCCGCCGGTCAAAAGCTCGGCCCCTTGCGCGACTGCTTCTTTGACGAAGGCGTCGACGCGCTCGCGATGGGCGGCGGAGATTAGTGGACCGAAGTCGGTTTTTTCTTCGAGCGGGTCGCCGATTTTGAGCTTTTGCGTTTCAGCTAGCAACAGCTCGAGGAACTGATCGGCGACACTGCGCTCGAGCAAAAGGCGCGAGCCGGCAACGCATGACTGGCCTTGGCTGCGAAAAATCGAACGCGCCACGCCGGCGGCTGCGCGCCTCAGATCGGCGTCGGCGAAAACCAAGTTGGGCGACTTTCCGCCCAACTCGAGCGAGACCCGTTTGACACCGGCTGAGGCGGCGGCCATAACCTTTCGCCCGGTTGCGATGCCGCCGGTAAAGGCGACCGCGTCGACGTCGGGATCGGCGACCAGCGCGGCGCCGGCAGCAGGCAACCCGGGTACGATATTGAGCACGCCGTCGGGTAGGCCTGCCTCGCGCGCTATTTCACCGAGCGCGATACAGGTGAGCGGTGCAAGCTCCGAGGGCTTGAGCACGCAAGTGTTCCCGGTCGCCAGGCAAGGACCCAGGTTCCACGTGGCCAGCATCAACGGCGAATTCCAGGGTATGATGATGGCGCCGACGCCCAACGGCGAGCGCGCTGTCAAGTTCACCAGCCGCAGTTCGGCGCCGAGAAACTTCGCGTCGCCAAAACAAGCCTCTTGCGTCCAGGTTTCGGCGGCAGCGGCGAAAAAGCTCAGGTTCTTCGCCGCGCGTGCAACGTCGTGGTTGACGCACTCGGAGAGCGGCTTGCCGACGTCCCGCGCCTCGAGCATGCCGAGTTCTCGCGCACGGCGCTCGATTCCGTGGGCCATTCGCGCCAGTACACGCGCGCGCTCAGCGGCGCTAATTCGCGGCCAGGGCCCGTGGTCGGCCGCTTTACGCGCCGCGGCCACGGCTCTCGCCATATCGTCTATGCCGGCGGCGGCTATCTGCGCGAGTTCGGCTCCCGTAGCCGGTTCGATATCGACAAAGCGCTCGCCTCGTGCGCAATCTGTGTAGGCGCCAGAGATAAATAGACTTGTCTGCATAACCTAGAGCGTTAGCCGATAGCCCCGAAAGCATTGTGGTCGGCTAGCTCGCCCCCCGCCCCGGACAGTTAGCGCTATTATAATCTGTCAAGCGCGCAAACGCATCCGACCGTGCAGTGCGAGATCCGTCGGGACTCGGGTGCAGTGGCCCAGAAAACCCGAAAAACACGTCGAGCGGGTGAAAAAATGGAGCAAAGTCGCAGGGCGAACCTCCTGCCGGTGCGCCACGCTAGGGCACAATAGGAGGGCCTTGATGCGAGCGTTCCGCACAGATCTTGACCGCTGGCGAGTTGAGCGCATAAAAAATTCGTAAGCCGCTGCATTGGCAAGCCACACAGCGCGACCGCGAGAAGGGGGAAGCATGAGGCAAGAATTCACGCCGGAAATGATGCGCGAACTGGCCCGCGAGTGCTGCAATTGGGGCAAATGGGGTGCCGAAGACGAACTTGGCACTGTCAACTACATCACGCCGCGGAAAATTAGCGAGGCCGCCTCTTTGGTTCGGCAAGGCAAAGTGATCTCCCTTGCGATTCCGTTTGACGGCGATGGCCCTCAGGGAAGGATGAACCAGCCGTTTAGCGCGCATCAGCGCTTCAACCCGATTCATTTGATGAGTCGCACCGGAGCAGACTCGCACGTTGGCGCTCAGTCCCATCGGCGGCTTCACACCGCTGATGACGTCATCATCATGCCTACCCAAGCAGCGACGCAGTGGGATTCGCTTGCCCACGTCTTCTTCGAGGGCAAGATGTACAACGGCTACGACGAGCGCCTGGTCAGCGGCTTTGGCGCCAAGAAAAACAGTATCGCCACTCTGAAGGACAAGGTGGTTACACGCGGCGTCCTGCTCGACATAGCTCGCTACAAGGGGAAAAAATGGCTCGAACCTGGGGAGGCGATTTATCCGGACGATCTCGATGGATGCGCCGCGCAGGAGAACGTGAGAATCGGCGTCGGCGACGCCGTGCTGATACGCACAGGCCAAATGGCGCAGGTCAGAGAGCGGCAAAGCTGGGGTGACTACGCCGGCGGAAGCGCCCCCGGACTAAGCATCACTGCGGCGCGCTGGCTGTTTACCAAGCAAGTGGCTGCGATGGCGACTGATACCTGGAGCACCGAGGTGTTGCCGAGCGAAGGTTCACAGATTTTTCTCCCGCTCCACATCATTTGTCTGGTTCACATGGGTCTGCTGGTCGGCGAGATTTTCGACCTGGAGGAGCTGGCGCGCGACTGCGCGCGAGATGGTTGCTACGAATTCATGTTCGTCGCGCCGCCGTTGCCGATCACTGGCGGCGTGGCCTCGCCAATAAATCCCCAGGCGATCAAATAAGGCAGCCAGCTCGCCGGCTTCGCGGAAAATACCTCGATTAAGCCGTTGCCTTCCAATCGCGCCAACCTCTTAGCCCGCAGGCGACACCCTGGCCGCATGCCGCCACCAGCGCTATTGCCTGAGGAAGTCGAGCACGCAGCGGCAGAACTCCTCGGGTTTTTCGTACATCACCATGTGCCCGGCGCCTTCGATAAGCTCGAAACGGCAGTCGCGGATATGCCTTTGGAATTCGCCGGCGTAAATCGGGGGGATTAGCCGGTCAGATTTGCCCCATAGCAGCAGGGTCGGCGCGGCAATTCGATAAGCGCGCTTTTTGAGGCCACGGTCCGGAATCGGCCATAAAAACTTGCTCGCCATCGCTAGACGCTTTGAGCGCTCGACATACATCGCGGTCAGCGCCTGGGGATCATCCGGCGCGGTCATCATAAACTTCGCCACGTCGGAATTCGGGTCGTGGAACAGAAGCGCTGGCAAGTCCTTGAATTCGGCGGCAAAAAAGTCGGGAATCGGATTGCGGTCGAGCCAGAAGCCCGCCGGCGAGACCAGCACGAGGCGCTGGACCCGATGGATGTCGGACGCCGCCAGTTCCGCGGCGAGCATCCCACCCATCGAGTGGCCGACGACGGGGACGCAAGCGATTCCGAGGTCGTCCATGAGTTGGTGATAAAACAAAACCGCGTCAAAGACGTCCTCGATAAGCTCGCCTCCGGTTGATTCGCCGTAGCCCGGCAGATGCGGTGCGATCACCTTAAACCCTCGCCCCAGCAGTTCCAGGAAAGCGTCTAGTCCCGTCAGCCCGCCGGCGCCATGGAGAAACAAGAGCGGCTCGCCGCGGCCAAATTCATGCACCTCGACTTGGTGTCTTGCCGAACTCAACTGGCGCAGCGTTTTCATTGTGCCACCTCGTCCGCGGGTCTTCGCGCCGAGCGTGACGTAGCACTGTTATCGGCATGCCTGGGTTGGGAATCGAAGGCAGCAGGCAGGGCAGCCTGTTCGGGCGGCAGGCGTTTAGGGGACCAGCGGTCTTGATGGTCAGGCCATAAACCGCGCAGATGCGGCATCACCTCTCGTGCGAACAGCTCCGTACTCTTGCGCGCCAGTTCGGGCGGCATCGAGCCGATCTGGAAGAGCATCATCAGATGGCCGCAACGCAAGCTTTGTATCGCGTCGCGCAATCCTTCGAGCACAGTGCGCGGCGAGCCGGCGACGATGTACCCGTGTTCAATGAAGTCGCGCCAGGTTAGCCCTTCGCGCTTCCAGCTTCCGGATTTGGTGATCTGACCGGTGAGACCCGCGCGGATGGAATTTGCGCTGCGATAGCCGGGGGCGTCGACGAAACCGACGTGAACGTGCAGGCAGCGGTTGTAAAAATAGTCCATATGCGGGGCGTAGTCGCGCTCGGCTTGCTGATCAGTCTCGGCAACTGCCACTACCTGGGCGAAGCCGAGGCTGTAGGGGTTCAGCTCCTTGCCCTTGCGAGCCATCACTTCCCAGTAGCCGTCGGCGACCTTCTTGGCTTGCTTGTACCCGAAGTAGGAAAGAAACGAGTACTGATAGTCATGGTCGGCACAGAAATCCCAGGTCTCGACTGAGCCGCCGCCCGGAATCCAGACCGGCGGATGAGGCTGCTGCAGAGGACGCGGCCAGAGGTTCACATAACGCAGTTTGGTGTACTTGCCGTTAAAGCAGAAGCAATCGGGTTCGGTCCAAGCGCGAATAATTAAGTCGTGCGCCTCGAGGTATTTCTCTCGCAAAGTGGCTGGAACCTCTCCGTAGCAAAATGTAGTGTCCATGGAGGTGCCGACCGGAAAGCCGGCCACCAGCCGCCCACCACTTAGCACGTCCAGCATGGCAAACTCCTCGGCCACGCGAATCGGCGGGTTGTAAAGCGCGATCGAGTTGCCGAGCACAACCAGGTTGGCGTTCTGAGTGCGTCGCGCAAGCGCGCCCGCCATGATATTCGGCGACGGCATCAGCCCGTAAGCGTTCTGATGGTGCTCGTTGACGCAGATTCCGTCGAAGCCCATGCGGTCGGCAAACTCGAGCTCGTCCAGGTATTCGTTGTAAAGCCGATGGCCCACCTTCGGATCGTAGAGGCTGCGCGGGATGTCCACCCAAACGCTATGGTACTTCTGCTTGAAGTCATCGGGTAAAAACCGGTAAGGCATCAAGTGAAACCAGTGAAATTTCATCGCTCTGGGCTCCTTAGCTGCGCTTGTATGTTGTACGACACTCGCGCGGCACGCTGGCGTGCGCGCCTGTGACATCGCCCCAAGGTTTGCGTGGCTCGCCTAGCGCTGCCATCCGCTGCACAGGCTGCTACCGCCCCGGCCCTGTAAGCCGTGCACGGTTGCGAAGCCTCTCGGCAAAGGCGACCCGCTCGCAAACGCTCGTTCTAGCAAGATGCTTGAACGCTCCAACCCTTTGCATCTTTCTAGACCGCCAGGGCCGATTATGGCAAAGCTCAAGACGCGAAAAAAGCGAGGCGAGTCGTCTCCGGGATGACGCCGCTTGGCCCTGAACAACGTGCTTTCAGACTCAAAACGCTGCCACAGAGTCAATCGGCACCTAACCATTCATCGTAGTATCCCAGCGAAAGAGGTGTCGTTGGGGTAATACCTTCAGGGCGCGTGCGCGGCCTCACCGATTACTGCGCGTTTTCGCTCGCCTCACCAGCGGCCCGGTATCACCACACTACTTTGGTTGGATCGCCTCGGTAGATCGACCTGATGTATGCGATAATCTTCCAGATCTGATCAGGGCTTAGCTTATCCTTCCATGGCGGCATCAAAGTTCCCCTTCGCCCGTCGCTGATAGTGTCGAAAAGCGTTTGGTCCGTTGGCACGTAGCGCCACTGATCGTCGGTAAGACTTGGTCCAACGGCGCCCTCGCCATTTTCACCGTGGCATGCTGGACATGCCAATTGATGAAATAGTCGCTCACCCTCCTCGATTGCGGCGCGCGAACCCGTATAGGGATTTTTCTTGTCAGCAGAATCGCTGTGGACAGTGTGCGGCAGGCCCAGGAGGAGTAAACAGAGACAGCTCTTTACACACCGAAGCCACCAGCGCGATGAATGAGGTCGTGTCATAAGGTCCACGGGAGTTGAAGGGGAATCCCACAACGCGGGCGGGTGACGAAAGGCTGACTGGTCATTGTGCCCAAGGGCTCTACCGGCGTAGCTGACACCCGTGGTTTCACATTTTGTTGTGCGAGCCTGCAAAACGCGTTGAAAGCGGTTTTCTGCCGGTAGCAAGTGGGCTGCAGCGAAGAGAGCATTTTAATACATGTCACTTAATGGAGACTAGCGAGCCGCTCGATGGGAGCTATGCGATCAGCGGCGTGTCTTGAGACGGTCACTGAGCGTTTTCTCCTCGTCAACTAAGAATCGCGGGTCCGAAAGAACGAAAGCGGTAGATGCCATCTGCGCGGAAGTTTTCTGGGTCTTGATATCGGCGTTGGCCTACAAGCATATTGGCTTGACGCAGTGGGCAAAAGCGCTTCTTATGCGCGGAGAAGGCGTTTTCTTGCTGGTAGTAGGTTGATTTCGCTTTTGCGGCGGGATCCCCGATTGTCGGCGGCGCGCGTTGACCCCTCGCGCGGACTTGCTTAAAATCGGCTGGAGCTTCGAATAGCCGCAGGGGGGAACCCAACCGGAAAGGTCTGCGGTTTCGGGGGGCAAGACATGAGCAATAGCGTACGTTGGGCAAGGCTCGCGTTAATCGTTTGCCTTTTGATTCCATCGGGACCGATAGCCGCTCGTGCCGGCGAACCGCTTTTTGTGACCGATGACATGCTCCTCAACGCCTCGCGCGACCCGAACAATTGGCTGATGTACGGGCGCGACTATTCAAACACTCGGTTCAGCCCGCTTAAAGAAATCAACGTCCAAAGCGTGCGCAGACTGGTGCCAAAGTGGGTTTTTCAGTTCGGCGTTCTCGACGGTCAGACCACAACCCCGGTCGTAAATAACGGAGTGATGTACGTCACCTCTTCGTGGAGCCACTTATTCGCGCTGGATGCCAAGACCGGAGAGATGCTTTGGCGTTATGACCATCAGCTTCCTGAAGATATCGGCAAGTTCCTTTGCTGCGACGCAGTGAACCGCGGCGTGGCGGTGTATCACGACAAGGTTTATCTGGCCACTTTGGATGCTCATGTCTTAGCGCTGAACGCAAAGACCGGGAAAGTCGTGTGGAACACGACGCTCGCAAACTACAAAGACGCTTACACGATGACGGTTGCGCCGCTTGTCGTGAAGGGCAAAATAATCGTTGGAATGTCGGGCTCGGAGTACCCGATTCGTCTATTCATCGCTGCTCTTGACGCGGAAAATGGCCAGATTGTGTGGCGAAGGTACACAATTCCGGCCAAGGGCGAGAAGGGTAGCGAGACCTGGGGTGGGGACTCGGCTAAATACGGTGGGGGCTCCGCTTGGGTCACCGGCTCCTACGATCCCCAGCTAAACCTGGTTTACTGGGGCGTGGGCAATCCCGCGCCTGACTGGGACGGAGCGGCCCGCCCCGGCGATAATTTGTACACAGCGTCAACTTTGGCGCTCGACCCCGACAGCGGGGAGATAAAGTTCTATTTTCAGTACACGCCTCACGATGTGTGGGACTTTGATGGCGTCAACGAGTCTATCCTGACTAGCGTGCGCGGACACCGGGCGTGGGTTCACGCCGATCGCAACGGGTTTTTCTATGCGATCGACCGCGCAAGCGGCGAACTTATCTACGACCGGCCGATCGCGCAAGTCAATTGGGCCACGCTGGATGCTAATGGCCGGCCGGTCATCAACCAGTCCAAGGTTCCAACTCGAGACCACATGGCAACGGATGTCTGCCCTGGTCCTAACGGCGGCAAGGAGTGGAACCCGATGTCAATCAGCCCTCTGACCGGCTACGCGTACGTTCCTACCCGAGAAGTATGCGTAGACGTGCAAGGACTGAAGCAGAACCCTGAGCCGGGTCAACCGTACTGGGGCGTCAAGAGCATAAAGTTTCACCAAGGCTACGGCCAGTTGCTGGCGGTCGACTTAAGCTCGGGAGAAACGGCGTGGGCAGTGCGTTTTAGGTCTCCTGTCATGAGCGGGACGCTAGCCACCGGCGGCGCAGTGGTATTCGCGGGAACGCCTGAGGGCAAATTCATGGCCTTTGACGCACGAACCGGCGAGCAGCTTTGGCAGTTTGCCACTGGGTCGGGGATCGTGGGCGGACCGATGACGTACGTTGTCGACGGAAAGCAGTATGTCGCAGTTCCCTCTGGTCTGGGTGGATGGATGGGATGGGCGACGATAGGCGGCGGCGGTGCGCCATGGCTAAAAGACGTGCCCAAGGGAGGAGCTCTTTTCGTCTTCGGACTGTTCGACTAGATGAATCTTCACCAGCAAACAGGTTGGCACCTGCCTCGTTGCCGGCGTTGGAGGCTTCAGAACGGGTGGTTAAGGCAAACGCATTAAAGCCAGCCTACGTCCATCGCATCCCATTCAGCAGCCAACCGGCAGGGCCGCCATGACGTGCTACGACGCCGAGCTGCGTCTAGCACTAAGTCTTTTGAAGCATCCGGAAGCGTTGCAGTGCGCTCCTAACGCGGCTATTGGCTGCGCGTCGTCCCGCCGTATAAGTAGCCTGCGCGATGCTGAGGCACACGTAAATTCCGTCGGTGCTCAGGTGCTAGCGGGTGGCAACGCGGCCTCAGACCGACAGCGCACGGATTAGCAGACGGCACACCTTTTTGTAATTTTTCGCATATTTACCGGTCGCGGGCGTCGTCTCTGCGTGAACAGATGACGGCAGCCGCTTGCTGCGGGACCGAGGACGCGCCGACGAAAGGCGCGTTCAAGAACCGCCCTGCGAGAAGGGCTGGCGCTAGGCTGACCTGCACCTGAAACGTAATACTAAAAGCGTCGCATGGTTGCCCTTGAGGTTGGGTTTTTGCCATTCCCTGAAGCCAGCGAGGGAAAATGATGAGCCGCCTTGAACTTAAAGTTAATGGAAGGAACCGCGCCGTCGTCGTTGAGCCGCAAAGCATGTTGCTGTACACGCTGCGAAACGAGCTAGCCCTTCGCAGTCCTCGTTTCGGATGTGGTTTGGGGCAGTGTGGGGCGTGTACGGTGCTGATCGACGGGGCGGCGGCGCGCTCTTGCGTCGTGCCGGTGTCGGCCGCGGTCGGGCGTTCGATAGTTACCCTGGAGGGTTTGGGCAGCTCAAAGCGTCCACACGCGATTCAGAAAGCGTTCGTTGCCGAACAGGCTGCTCAGTGCGGATATTGCACGAATGGCATGATCATGACTGCCGCGGCGCTTTTGAATAAGAACCCGCATCCGTCCGACGACGAAATTAAGCAAGCTTTGGCGCGCAACCTCTGCGGCTGTGGCACGCACCTAAGGATCGTTCGGGCAGTCAAGCGCGCGGCAAAGGAGATGGCATGAACGCAGCGTTCCATTCTTTATCACCGTCGCGTCGGCAATTTCTAAAACAGACCGGCGTGCTCGTCGTGAGCTTTTCACTGGCCGCGCCCGCGCGCGCTTTGCTCGCCGCGTCTCCAACGCTGGTCGACCTCGGGCAGGCGTCCGCAGGTACGCTTGATTCGTGGCTAGCGGTTACTCGCGATAATCGCGTAAAGGTCTATTCCGGCAAGGTTGAACTGGGGACCGGAGTAAAGACCGCGCTGTCGCAGATCGTCGCTGACGAGCTCGACCTGCCCCTAGCAAGCATCGAAATAATCCAAGGCGACACCGAACGCACCCCGAACCAGGGTTACACCGCGGGCAGCAAGACTATTCAGTTCGGCGGCGCGCAACTGCGC